>Ga0206875_1043_pt1 | contig 32106 bp, 15 predicted proteins | sample Alteio_BWOrgCont_9_FD_152616 | JGI IMG/M metagenome (GOLD analysis project Ga0206875, IMG submission 152616) | Enriched cells from forest soil in Barre Woods Harvard Forest LTER site, Petersham, Massachusetts, United States -... | ecosystem: Environmental > Terrestrial > Soil > Temperate forest > O... | reverse complement strand
ATCAGGTCATCAGCCTTCACGCCGAAACCCTTGCGCCCGCTCACCTCAATAAACGCGCGCGCCTTGTCTTCCTCGCTCAGCACGTAACCAAGTTCTTCAGCCGTCCGCGCCGTCAAGCCTACAAACGCATAATTCAGGTGCGTGAAGTGCTCGGCCTCAGAAACAAATCCCAAGAGCGCTAGAGCATCTTTCACAATTGTTTGCGGATCATCCTGCCGCGAATCGATCACGTTGTAGATTGCATCCGCATGCCCAAAGCTCGGATGCGGCTCTTCGCCATGCATCGCCGAAATCCAGCAGGTATGCGTCGCATACTCGTGAAATTTCGCATATCCAAAATCAATCTTCAGCAACCCAAACTTCCACAAGTGATACGCGATGTCTTTGCCGACATACGTCACCGTGCCGTTTGAGCGCACCAGGATCTTGGCGTCCTCATCCGGCCCATCTTCCGGCCCTTCGGACCCGGGACGCCGCATCACCCAGCAGCCCTTGTTTTTACCCGGTGTCTCCAGGTACAGCACGCACGCATCTGCCATCAGCTTGCGCGCAGCCTCCCAGAAGTGCAGATGCAGAATTTCGCTCTCGCGCGGCAGAAAGTCATATTCGATGCCCAGCCGCTCCATCTTCTCCAGGTGCCGGCGCAACACGCCGGTCGCGATCAGGTCGGCAATTTCGGCGGTCTCATTGTTGCCTGCCTCAATCTTGTGCAGCGTCTCCAGCCGCAGCGTCTTGCGCGCTTGAGCTTCTGAGGGCTCCGCCTCATACCACTTCGAAACCTCCGCGTATAAGTCCCAGCAAGCGTAATCGAGACGCGTGTTGGTTTCCAGAAGCTCGGTCAGCCATCCGCGCACATCGTCCAGTGTCATGCGCTTCAACACTGTGATCGCGACCACGATATCGGCCACTTGTACGCCGGTGTTGTCGATGTAATTCTGGACGCCGGTCGCGAAACCCGGCTTGAACTCATCGGGCTTGAGCATGCGTGCAAACGTGTCGCCGAGGATCGCGTTGCGCAGGTGCCCCACGTGCGCGGCTTTGTTGGGATTGATGCTGGTGTGTTCCACCAGCCGGAAGCCCGGGCCGCCCACGCCGGTGTGCTCATCGGCAGCCATGCGCTTCACCATGGCTGCGCGGTCCAGCTTCACATTTAGGTAACCCGCCCCCGCAATCTCCACGCCGGCGACGCCTTCGGTTTCTGTCAGCGCTTCCTGCAACTCCGCCGCAACCGCGCGTGGGGCTTTCTTCAGCCGCTTGGCCAACTCAAACGCCACCGGCAGCGCCATCTCGCCGAACTCAATCTTGGGCGGCAGCTCCACGTTCAGGTTCGGGAGCGCGACACCGTAGCGCTCTTCCACGAGCGCCCCAATCCGTGCCTGCAACCGCTGCTGCAAAATCCTGTACATCGTTGCCTTTCTCTACACCCTACACTCCCGCCGCTATGGCAGCTCCACCGGCAGCGTCTCAATCTCTTCAAGCAGCGGCCGTCGCCGCGCCAGGTGCACACGGTGTGCCAGAAACAACACTCCGCCCACCAGAGTAATGCCTGCAATCAGCCACACATGCACCAGCAGGCCGTAAATTGCACTGGCTGCCGGACTCGCGCTGGCGCGTGTCATTGCATCCTTGCACGCCAGCTCAAAGGGCCCAATGCCACCAGGCGAGCTCGGGATCAAAAACGAAAGATTCGCCTCCGCTGTCGCCTGCCACGGCCCCACCGGCGCGCTCGTCAGCCCAATCGCCTTCGCAATCGAAACATACATCAGGCACTCGCACACCCATGCTACTGCGCTATAGAGCACGAGCATGAGCGTGCCGGCGACGCCGATCTGCCGCACGCAATCGAGCGCCAGCATCACCCAGTGCTCAATCTTTTTTACCTTCGCGTTGGCCGACTTCGCAAAGAGTTTTTCCAGCGGCCCGGCGAGCGTTTGCGCACCGAACACCATCACCAACAGGCCGGCCACTGAAATCGCCAAGCCGATCTCGGCAAGTGTCCTCACGTGCGCGGAAACCCGCACGCTGAACTGCATCGTCGTCACAAACAGGACTGCCAGCGCGAAGACATCCAGCAGCTTCTCTAAAATTACCGTGCTCAGCACAATCGAGGGTGTTGCATTTACATCACCGGCGTAATTGAAGATGCGCATCACGTCGCCAATGCGCAGCGGCAGCACGTTATTCGCCGCCAAGGACGTCATAAACACCCGTGCGCACACGCTGAACTTTGCTCCCCGGCTGCGCAGCATCGCATAGGAGCGGTAGCAGCGCATCGTGTAGCCGGCAACACCGAACAAGAGCACGCCCACAATCCACATTGGCCCCGCTACATGCAGGCCGCGGAATGCAGCGGCATCGAACCCTCGCTTGCCGCTCGGCCCCACGCGCACATACGTCCACCAGATGAAAAACCCGCTTACTGCCAGCCCCGGCAACATCTTCAGCAGGCTCAACCGCCGTTCGCGCGTCACTCGCCCACCCCGGCGCGGCAAAGGGCCGCCAACATTTGATTTGAATTGCGCATCGGCTCTCATCCATTGTAACTTCCGCGCACCTGATTTCGAGCTCCGCTCGCCCTGGAAGCTCCGCTCCATTAACCTAGTCAGCAGTGGACTCCGTGCCCATGCAGCTCTCCGCAACCTCGCCCTGGTCGGTCTCGCGCTGGCTGCTGTCGCTGGCCGCTCTCGCGCTCGCCGTACTGCTGGTCCACGGCTACCACCCTCTCGCAGAGGACGGCGGCCTCTACGTCGCCGGCGTGCTTTGGAAGCTCTCTCCCTCTCTCTTCCCGCACGACACTCCCTTCGTCATCGAGCACCTTCGTTTTTCCATCTTTGCGCCATTTGTCGCCGGCCTCGTCCACTTCACGTCTCTTACACTGCCGTGGACACTCTTCATTCTTTACCTCGGCAGCATCGCACTCACACTGTTTGCCGCCCGCCAGGTGCTGCGCCGGGTCATTGCATCAGAGCCCGCGCAGCTTGCCGGCGTCGCTCTCCTCGCCGCGTGGTGGACACTCCCAGTCGCCGCAACGTCGCTCATGCTGATGGACCCGTACGTCACCGCGCGCAGCTTTTCATTCCCACTCTCTCTGTTGGCCATCGCCTTCGCGCTGGACGACTGGCGAAGCCGCCCACGCGCCCTTGCCTGCGCGCTCTGCCTCGCCGTTGCATTCGTCTTTCATCCACTGATGGCGGCCTACGCTTTCGTGCTCGTCATTCTGCTGCGCCTCTTTCGTCAATCGCGTCCCGCTCTACGGCTCGCACTCTTCACCTCGCTCGTTCTCGCCGCTGCGCTCCTTATTCAACTCCGCGCCCCGGCAGAGTCACCCGCCCTGCATGCCGCTGAAATCACACGCTACTACTGGTTCCTCTCCCAGTGGCATTGGTATGAGCTGCTCGGCCTTGTAGCTCCGCTGTGCGTCCTCGCCCTTCTCCAGCGCCGCCGCCGGATTGCCTTCTTGCCCGCCGTCACCACGTTATGCCGCGCAGTTGTCGTCCTTGGTCTCATGGCGACACTGATCGCGCTCCTGTTTGCGCGCGAGAACCTCGCCACACACCTCATCGCTCGCTTGCAGCCGCTACGCGCCTTTACGTTGCTCTACGCGCTGATGGCGATGCTCCTCGGTGTGGCCCTCCAACAAATCTGCTTCACCACGCGGCCGCAGGCGTTCCAATTGCGCGCGATGCTTCGCGCGGCGCCGGTCTTTGTTTTGGTTGTCTGCGCCGGCATCATGTTCCAGGCGCAGCGCGCGGCCTTCCCTGCGTCGGCGCACCTTGAACTCCCCTTCAATACTCATCCCAACGCGAATCCCTGGACGCAAGCGTTCCAGTGGGCCCGCGACAATACCCCATGCAATGCGCTCTTCGCCATTGACGCCGACTACATCACCACCCCTGGCGAAGATGCGCAGACGTTCCGCGCCACTGCCGAGCGCAGCGTGCTGCCTGACCATTCTAAAGACGGCGGCGAGGCAGCAATCACGCCGGCACTCGCCGACACCTGGCTGCTCGGCGCCACCACGCAGGCAGGCCTCAGTTCACTCGACGACTCAGCCCGCGATGCCCCGCTGCGCGCGCTCGGCGTCACATGGATGGTGCTGCACGCCTCCGCGCATACACTCCACCCCTGCCCCTACGGCAACAGCGTCGTCAAGGTCTGCCGGCTTTAGAAAGCACGCGCGCTATTTTGTTGCCGGCTCGCTCACACTGGCCGTGGCCGCGTTGGCAGGCATCAACACGACACTCTCTTTGTCTTTGCTCTCAAACTGCGAATAGAAGTTGCGCAAGTTGCTATATTCCTCCGGCAGGACGACTATGCTGTTGAAGATGTAATTTCTCTTCATGGTGAAACTATTGGCGTCATGCGTCACTGTCATGTCATAAGCCCCCGATGGCGGCGTGCCCACGCTTAACTTCGCGGGATCCGGAACCGCTTCCACTGCATACCCCGCCGGCAGTTTAATTCGCAGAGCGTCCTGCACGACAGTTGGATAGTGGAAGTAAACCGCCTGCTGGCGCTTTTCGCTGGGAAACGTAGCATGCTCCCGGCTCAGGAACAGATCGGCCGGGACCATCAGGCGCTTTCCGGTCGGCGTACCGGGCATGCCCTTGACCGTATAGTGCACCTTCAGCGGCTGCGCGTAGTCGGCGAGATTTTCTATTTCACCGACCTTGATCTCCATCGCCGCAGGCAGCATGTCTTCCAGAGTGGTACGAAGTTGGTGGTTGAGCGCCTCGGAATCCCCCCGCAATGCGCTTTGACGCCAGCCCAGGGCTGTCGCACCCGTGAAAGTGAGGTCAACCTTGCCGGTAATAACACCGTGCTCATCCATCTCCAGGTTGGCAACACGTGAGGTGCGATTCACGGTGTAGCGATCCCCTGGGGAAAGCGCGAAATCTGTTCCGCTATCTTCCTGTCGCAGCCCGCGCACAAATGTATGCTGCCACGCCAGGTGCTCGTAGTCGCAATAGCGCTCGCCGGGGTCGAAGAACAATTCCTTGCCATCGACATTCACAATGGCGATGAGGTCATCGAATTGCGAAAGATTCAGCCACATTGGAGTAAAGATTTCTTCGCTCCGATCGGGCACGTACATCGCATAGGCCTTCATGCCGGCGGCACGTGCCATTCCTATGAATAGCTCGGTGAGCTGGGTCGGGTTGCCGCGCTTGATCGCCAGCACGTCGGCCGCAGTGGTGACGCTGCGGCCAGCCGCGCGGTCTTCTGCGCTCTCACGCGTTCGCGTAAAGCGCGTATTCTCGATAGCCATCACGGTGGCATAAATCTTCTTCAGCTTTTCGTTCTGCGTGGTGGCGCCGCTAATCACGGCCTGCGTGGCCTGGGTCAGCTCCGAGTTCGGTCCCGCAAATTTGTCTACATGTTTCGACCACGACCTTCCCGTTCCCTTCCAGAAATCTGCCGCGGAATTGTATTCCGTAAAGCTGAACAGAACGCGATAACTAAAGCTTGCCGTAGGCGGCTGGAACTCCTCGTGGACCACCGGAGGAATGTCTTTCACAGTGAGCTCATAGATGTGTTGCGGCACTCCTGACGGTGTTGAGCCTGGCATGTCGTGCATGTCAATCTTGGCTCCGGCGGGCAGGATAGGGAACCAAGAGATCGAATTGATGGCCGCACCAGTTTCGGTATCCGTCAACAGGTGAACGGTCGGCAACCATTGATAGTGCGCCTGCTTCACATACAGGTCGCCCTGGATGAGCCAGCGCGGAGATTCCACCACGCTATCGCTGATGCGAGTGACATAGCGATATTCAATAATGCTGCCCACTTCCACATCTGGAAGCGTGAAAATCTTCTCCTGGTATGCGATCCCGATTTCTGCGGTTCTTACCTTTTCCATAGTCTTCAGGTAGGGCTTGCCGGTAAATGGAATGACCGTCCCATCGGCGTGAATGGTCCGTGCCTGGATGTCGTCCAGCGTCTTCTCGTCGCCCGAGTAATCGCCTGTGTCATGTGTACTCACGTAGCCGAGCTCAACATTGGCATACTTCTTGCCTTCTTCACTGAGTATCTTGATGCGCTCATAGTGGAAGACAGAGTGCATATCATCCTTGGTGATCTCTTCCCGAAACAACACCACGGCTGCGGCCCCGGGATAGCCCGGGAGAGATTTCATCTCCAGTTCTTCCTTGGTCGGCTTCTGAAAGATGTCCCCGGCGCGCGCCACCGCGGACCCCGCCAGTAACACCATCCACCCTGCCAGGGTCCACATCCCCAGGCGTCTCACTCCAACTACGCACTTCTTCATCCGCCAGCCTCCAGAACTTTTTGTTCCGTTTCACGTCGGTCCGCTTACGGTCCCGGTTTCAATACCACGCTCTCCTGGTCTTTTGCCTCGTACTTTGTATAAAAATTGCGCAGCTCCTTATAATCCTCGACCTTCACGATCACCGCCCCGTTGGTATGGTTTCGTTGCGTTGTAAAACTGTTCGCGTTCGTCGTTGTGGCGATGCCGTACGCCGCCCTATCCTGGAATTTCAGTATCGCCTTATCCGGAACGCTTTCCACCGCCATGCCTTCGGGAAATTTCACGCGCACGGCATCCGCGACGACCTCAGGATAGTGGAAGTACACAGGGAATTCCCGGGTCTCTTTGGTAAACGCAGCCGTCTCGCGCGCCTCAAACACATCCACCGGGACCAGCAGCCGCTTGCCCGCCTTGGCCGCAAGCGCTCCCTTTACGTGGAACGTGACCACCAGCGGGTTCTCGTAGTCCGCCAGCTGCTTCACTTCGGTCACGGTCGCTTCAAATCCGTTGGGCAGCTCGCCCTCCAGCGACTCCTTCAGGTCTTTCCTGAAACTCTCATCGTCGCCCAGCCTGGCAACGTGCCTCCACACCAGCGCCGGTGAGCCGTGATACGTCAGCTTGATGGTGCCCTCGGCAACACCGCTGGCATCCATCGTCAAATCGCCGACTCGTTCTTCGAGGTTCTTGCTATAAGCGACAGCGGGCGTATTCATAAAGCTGCCCCCGCTATCCGTTTGGCGAATCCCGGTCGTAAGCGTGTATTGCCAGGGCAACTGACCATAGGGACAATCGGCAACACCCGGATCGAAGAAGACATCCGTCCCGTCCACCGTCACAACTGCAATGGCCGTATCGAACTGCTGCATCGTCAGCCAGCCCTTCAGGAACAAATCGTCCTCGCGGTCCGGCACGACCACAGCGTAAGCTTTCATCCCTGCCGCCCGGGCCATGGCAACAAACAGCAGCGTCAACTCCACGCCGTTGCCGCGCTTGTTCGCAAAGACGTCCGCCGCGTTCCGGACTTCCCGTTTACCCTGCGCCTTGTCTTCCTTCTTGTCGTAATCCCGCGTATAGCTCGTGTTCTCGAGCGACATCACATACGCATAGATCTTCTTCAACGTCTCATCCTGCGTTTTTGCCCCGGCCGCCAGTTCCTGGACCTTCGACTTCACATCCGAATTGGCATGCAGGAACTCATTCACGTTTTTGGCCCAATTGCTGGTTGTAGTCTTCCAGTACTCATCCACCGACGATTGCTCGATGTAATTGAACATCACCCGGTACACAAAGCTCGAGCTCGGCGGAAGATAATCGTCGGTTGGCAACGGAGGGACGTCGGTCATATTCACGTCGAACTGGGTGTTGCTCTTGTTCCTCACCACTTGCACACCCGTCGGCAGCACCGGAAACCAGGTCGTAGACAGAGAATAGGTTTCGCCCTCATTCCAGCGGTAGTGAGCGCTCTTCACAAACAGGTCGCCCTGCAGAATCCAGTCCGGCGCGTAAAACGTTTCGTATTCTTTCGTATAGCGGTACTCCAGGATGCTGCCAACCTGCACATCAGGAAGCGTCAGAATCTTTTCCTTGGTTTTCTCGCCCTTCACCTTCTCCACCTCGCGCTCGTGGGGCTTGCCGGTGAAGGGGACAATCGCCCCGTCCGCGTGAATGGTCCTCGCTGAGATGTCTTTGATGTTGCTGTCGAAATCACCTCCGGAGCTGAAGAAAGAAGCTGACCGGAAGGCCAGCACCACGTTCGCGTACTTCTTCCCGTCTTCGTTCAGCACCTTGATGCGCTCATAGATCGTCGTCGAGCGCAGCGGCGAATCATCGATCCGTTCGTGGTAAAGCACCACCGCTGCGACACCCGGATATCCCGGCACCGACGTCATCGCAAGCTCTTCCGGCTTCGGCGGCGCAAAGGTATCGCTACTCGCCACGCACACCGGAGCCGCAAGGGCGAGCGCTGCCGCCATGCACACAAGCCGCAAAATAGGCTTTGCGCTCCCCCGTTGCCAACATTGCCGTCTGTTCATTGAGTTTCTACTCCCCTACTTTCCGCGCTTGAGCACGGCGCGGCTGTCTTCATCCGCTGCAATCACGCTGGCCAGCTTGCGCACATCGGCATACTTGTCCGCGGGCAGCGTCACCTGCCGCAGCGTAAAGGTCCGGCTATAGTGCAGCAAGTTGCCACGCATCTCCGTCTTGCTCTCATAGGCCGCAAAGCCGAAGTCCTCCTTTACCGGGTCGGGCAACTCGTCCACCACGTAGCCCTCGGGCAGAGCAATGTCATACTCATCCGTCGCCTTCATCGTCGACTCCAGGTCGATGTCCACCTTGCGCGGCTTGCTGTCCACATCCATCGTGTACGTTCCGAGCACCCGCGGCCTCACCATCAGCAGCGGCCCGGTGGCGCTCGCATAGTGCGCCGACTGCACATCGAAGCTCGTGGTCAGGTCCTTGCGCAGGTCGTCCGCATTCTCCACCTTCAGCCCGGTCAGCGACGCCGCCATCAGATCATGCGCCAGTGTCCTGTCCATATATTCCTGCTGCTTCTTGGCGTCCTCGCGCGTAAACAGGTAGCGCCGCCGCTCGGCCAAGTCCCCCTGCCGCTTGTCCACCACGGTCCCCTTCAGCGAGCCGTCCGCGGCCAATTGAAAGCTTGCCGTCCGCGCGATCGTGTTCAATTCCGGACTCATTATCGGAATCTGGATAATGTCGCTGTTGCTGCCTTCGATCAGCAGCGCGTAGCTGCCTTGCAGATTGTCTTCCACCTGCCCGAACGGAATCATCTCCCAGGTTGGGTCGAAAATCAGATAACGCTTGCCTGTCTTGGTTGTGACCACGCTATGCAGCTTGGGCGAATCGTAGCCTGCCGGAATCTCGATGGCGCCAATCATGTGATCGCCAACAATCGACGGATCCCTGGGGTCCACTACTCCGCGCTCCGTATCCACCATCACCAGCGCCGAGTGGATGCCCACGCCGGCCAGCATCGCTGACAAGAGCGCCGCCTTGTCCTTGCAATCTCCGTACCGCCCCTTGAAGATGTCTCCCACCGCGTGCGGTTGGTACCCTCCCACGCCCATCTCGATGACGAAGTACCGGATCTGTTTTTGTACGAAGGTCGCAATCGCCTCCGCCTTGTCATAGAAATCCGTCTTCCCCGCCGTGAGCTCCGTGGCCTTGGTGATGATCTCCGGTGACGGCGTCAGTCTGTCCTTGGCGAGCTGGTCATACCATAGACCGATTCCCTGCCAGGTGCCGTCCTGCGGCTCAGCCAGTCCCGGCCCCGAGTAATGCACCGTCATGCGCGCCGTCAGCGAGTCCGTTGACGGGTGCATCGGCACATTCTCAAGGTCGATCCCCGGCACATTGTTCATTTCCCAGCGGTAGCTGTGGTTTTCCATGTCCGCGCCGTCGATCTTCTCGTGGTTCGACCATGTGGTCGTATACGAAAAGCCCTGCGGCAGGACCAGCGTGAAGTTCTCCTTCACATGAGGAATCGATCCCTGGAACGGCCATGTCGTCTCCGCCAGGTACGGCCTTTCCCGCTCCTCATACTCGTAGGCCACAATGCCTCCGGGATCGCGTCCCGGCGGCTCAGCCACTTTGGCCTTCTCGTCGCTGTAGAGCACCCCACCGTCACCCGGCGGACTGAACTCGACGATCTCGTTGTCCTTCATCGCATATTCGTGGCCGGAGGGATCAATGCTCCACACGTGCATCGAGAGCACCTTCGAATCCTTGTCAAACCATACGATCGGATAGGCGTACTCCCGTCCTTGCGGCCGCAGGATCTTCACCACGTGGCGCACATGCTCCACGGCCTGCCCCTTGGCGTCGACCGTATAGGTCCTGTCGTCCAGCAGCACTACGGCCCGTGTCGACTCCGAATAATGCGGTAGCGTCTGTGCTGCCGCCTCCTTCACCCAGTCCGGAACGTGGTCCGCTCCCCACGCCGGCCCTGCTGCCATTGCCACAACACTCACCAACCCTGCCAACCGCAGCCCGAATCCCACCATGCGCCCTCCATGCTTGCGGCCACTCTTGACCTTCGCAGCCGCCCTGCTCAACTTCCCTACACACGTGCGCTCAACAACAGCCCATTTGCGGGCCATGACTCCCAATTCACGCACGCCGGCGCGATTGCCTTCGCCACAATCCGGGAGTCTTCTGAGTTCTTGGTTGATTTATACGTCGGCAGGCTTTCGCCATGCAAGAGGAAATCGGCGCACCACACTGGAGCCCTCCCATCCTGGGACGGGAACCCAACCGGGAACGGCATTTAGGGCACTTTGAAAGGCCGGAACTGCGTGCTCTCCACCGGGAACAACCCTGTCGGGTAATCCTCGGTCGAGTACTGCGGCTTGAACACATACCGCCCAAAGAAGCCGCCCTGCACGGTGTCGTAGTTGTTGGTATTGTTCGCGCTGATGAACCCGCCCACATACCAGTGCTCCGTCACGCGGTAAGCAACCTCGGTATCGAAGGAGAAGTTCAACCCCGTGCTGGAGTTCACCGGCATCTGTCCGCAGGTCCGCGTGGCAATTTGCTGCGCCGTGGTGCAGTTCGAGGCCACATAGGTGTTCTGCAGCCCGGGGTCCAGCGGGAAGTAAATCTGGTTTTCTTCCTGGAACGACTGCACACCTACGCTTCCGTTGATTGCGAAATGCAGGTTCGTCCCGTGGTGCCCAGTAAAGGAGATCGGCACCGCTCCCAGGAAGTATGCCTCCGGGCTGAAGTATCCGCCCAGGCCATAGGTCTCGCCGCGCTCGTTATTAGAGAAGTGCTCGCCGTACATCACGCCGCCCACTGTCAGCGATCCATACTCCGGCCAGCTCTTCACCCGGAAGTAGGCGCCCATCGTTCCGTCGTACTTGCGATTGTCCAGCACGTGGTATCCGGTCAGCTCCGCGCCCTCACCCACGAGATACAGCCCCGAGTGGGCGTCGCCCATATCAAAGCGCGCGCCGCCGCCCGTCTGCACCACGCCGCCCCACACCGGCCCGCTCTGCGTGGCTGTCTGCTGCCCGGGGTCGCGCAGGCCCGCATAGGAGAGCTGCGTCTCCTGCACGGCATCGCGGCCACCGAAGATCGTGAAGTGCCCGTTGTTAGGCCTCCAACGCAGCCGCCCGATAATATTCGACACCAGGAATTCATAGGGCGTGTATCCAACCGCTCCGGCAAATGTGTTGGTCGAAAGCTGGAACTCGCCGCCAATGCCGCTCGCAAACTGCTGCGTCGGCGCAAACAGCGCTCCACGCGGCAATGTGCCAAGGACTGGAGTCGGGTCGCCATCCATCGTCGTCACCAGTTGCCCTGAGTTCAGGAAGACGGCCGTGGGAATCACCGTGAGCCGCAGCCCCTGGCCAATCACTACGCTCGCCTCAAACGGGGCCTCCAGCGTAGCCAGCCGGTCAATGCCCGGCGTGCCGCTGCGATAGCGGCCAATCAGGCTGGCACCCGCCCATCCGCTGAACATGCCCTCCAGCTGCGCCGCGCTCAACTCAATCTGCTGCCGCTCGGTCAGAGGCTTCTGCGGCTCGCCTTCCTCGGGAAGGTACGCCTTCAGCGGCGGCACATTGCGCTGCATCAGGTCATAATCGCTGGGCACACCCGAGGGCGCTTGAGGGGCGACCGTCTGGTAGCCCTCCACGCCCACCGGCTGAGTCGCCAGCGGATACTGCATAGGAGGTGCCTGCTGCACCGGCTGCTCCGGCACTACATCGGTTGTCGCCGGCGTCTGTGTCGTCGTGGCGCGCTTGCGCGTCGTTGTCTGGGCTGGGGCTGTGCTCGATGCCCCGCGCCGCGGCTGCGGATACTGCTGCGCGCCGGTCTCAATCTGCTGCTGCACCGGCGCCGGTGAGTACTGCGCGTTGTTCACCCGCGCGCCACCGTTCTGCACCGTCAGGTCTTCCTGCGGCGGACGGCTGATGCCCGTCATCGCCGAGGGCGCGTCGGCCTGGTTGGCCCGAATCTGCGCGGCCCGCTCTTGCGGCGAAACATAACGCTGCACCGGCGCCGGGTGGCTCGTCGCAGGAGAAACCCTGCGCCGCGTCTGCGTCGACGTGGCCGTCGACGGCTTCGTCGAACCGGGTCTGGTCGCGGGCTGCGTCACCTGTCCCGCGGGCTGCTGCTGCTGCTCCATGGCTTGCGCGTTCTGCTGCTGGCGGGACACGGATGCAAACGGCACAATCGGCGTCCCATCAGGCGTCTGCTGTTGCTGTTGCGGAGCATACCCTGCCTGCTCCAGCTGCACTCTCTGCATACCCGGCCGTACCACGGCTTCGGCATGCGCTCCCAGCCTCCCGGCCATCAGCCCCTCAGCTTCGGCCTCGCTGCCAGGCTCGCCCGGAATAAACGACCGGTACGCCCCATGCTCGGCCACGCTCTGCGCCGACTGGTGCAGCACGCGCACCTGCGCCGAAAGCGGCGCTGCCTCGCTCACCAAACCATCAGCGGGTTCGCCCTCCAGCCGTGACTGCGGGACATAATCTTTCAGTGTCGTGTTCTTCGGCGTCGTTTGCATCGCTGGGGCCTGCGTTTGCGGCGTGTAGTTTGGCCCGTACTCCGGCGCCAGCAGCGGTACGGGCGCCGCTCCCGGGCCCATGTTGTAGCTGGGCAGATACGGCTGTGTAGAGGGCTGCGGAGCGCCATTCGCGTACCCGCCGCCTGGCTGCCCCAGCAGATCAGAGAGACTCTGTGGCTGACGCGAGTTCGGCAGTGCTGCCGGCACGGTAGCCGGCGCCTGGCTCAACTCCATCGCCAGCGTTGAGCCCGCATCGTTGCGCGGCATCACCTTCAGCGCTGCGTGGTAGTACTCCTCCGCGCGCTGCGCATCGCCCCGTGCCGTCTCAAACTTTGCCGCCATCACCAGCATTTGCGGGTCGCGCGGATATAAATCCAGCCCGTAGCGCAGCCATGTCTCGGCATCCTTCATGTCGTTCGCCGCCAGCGCCGACCCTATCGCCGCCTTGTAGTCCGCCGCCGAGGCATGCGTCAGGTCCTCCGCGCGGAAGATCGCCACGGCTTCTTTCGGCATCCCTGCCGCGGAGTATCCACCGGCCAGTGCATTGATCACTGTGCGGTTGCCAGGGAAGGTCTTCGCCGCCGCATTCAGAACCGCCACCGCACGGCGATAATCTCCACGCTTGGACAACTCATCCGCACGCCGCACCGCGAAATTCACCCAAATTGTCTGCAGCGTCAGCCGCTGCGTATCGGTCAGGTCCGCCCGTCCACCTATAGTCATCAGGTCCTGATAGAGCGCCGCATCCGCATGCGCGTTATACAGCAGCCACGCCGTCTGCACTTCCATGTCCGCTGGCGGGACCACATGCTGGTCCGCATAGTGCTGCTCGGCGCGGTTAAGGAAAAGAATGGCCTCCTGCGACTGGCCCAGGCTGGCATAGATCGATCCGATGGTCTGCAGGTAAGCGGGGTCCTTCTCCAACTCCAGCCGGATGTCCTGCGGAATCTGCTGCGCCTCAGCCAGCGCTTCCTGGTCGCGCCCGTTGGCATGCAGCGCTCCCAGCAATCCGTTCCACACCGAAGCATTGCGCGGGTTCGCCGCCAGAGCCGACTCATACAGCGGGAACGCCTTGTCAGCCATTCCGCGCCGCATATAAATCCCCGCGAGCTGCAATTGCGCGGCGACAAACTGCTTACGTCCTTCCGCTGTTTGCTTGGCCAGGAACTTCTCCAGCGCGTCCTGCGCAAGGTCGTCATGTCCCTGGCTCTCATAGATGGCAGCCACGGTAGTCTCGAAGCCCGGCTCCTGCATCGCCTGCGTGTATACCTGCGGAGGCATCGTCTGCAGTTCGACAAACGCGCCCTGATCATGGCCCAGCAGATGCTCGGCCTGCAAAAGGCCAATCCACGCGGTCACATTGTTCGGGTCGGTGCCGACTACCTGCCGGTAGAGCAGCATTGCCTGCTCGCGCCGCCCCGCTGCCGCCAGCAGAGCCGCATATTGCAGCTGCACACCGGTCTTCAATCCCTTGCCGCCATTCGGGAACGGCAGATTCAGCGCGTCCGCCAGCACCCGCTGCGCATCTGCATCGTGTCCTGTCGCCGAATCCACTGAGGCCAGCGTGCGCAGGTAATCCGGATCGTGCAGCAGCTGCGGCCTCACCTTCGCCGGCACGCGCTTGTCGGTCGCCAGCGCCTCGTTGTAATGGCCCGCGCCATACTGCGCCATGAACAGCCCGCGCCACGCTGCCGCATCGTCGGGGTTCAGCTTCACGTACTCGGTGAACACCGGCAGCGCCGCATCCGGCTGTTGCGCTTTGAGCAGGGTCCCACCCAAACCTTCAAGCGCCGTCGCGTCGCCAGGCCGCATTCGCACCGCGGCGTTGAACTGCTGCTGCGCCGAAACCAGGTCGTTGTTGTTCAGCGAAGCCGTCGCCTGCTGCATCGTGTAGTAGAAGCGCGAATCCGCCAGCGACTTTTCCATCGCCGCGTCCTTCGCTCCGTCTGCCTTGGCCTGCTCAAAGAAGCTCACCGCCCCGCCAAAGTTCGTCTGGCTCATGCGGATGTAGCCCAGTCCTGCCAGCGCCTGCCAGTCTTGGGGCTGTTGCGCCAGGATCGCCTTGAACCTCGCCTCCGCATCTTCAAGGTGGTGTGCATTCAGCGATACATACGCCGCCTTTTCCGCCGCGCCGCGCTGCGCCGCCTGCTCGGCGGCGGCCTTCTGCTCCGGAGTCATCGCCGGCGCCTTCGGCGGCACACGCTTCTGTGCCGCTGCCGCCTTCGACTGTTGCGCCGTCGTCTCCGCCAGCGCCGTCGAGAGCTGCGCATCGTGGTGCGTCGCAAGATACGAACGGATGTCCGACGAAGTCGCCGGATTCTTCGAGTCCCACAACAGCGATTGCCGCAGCGCCTCCGCGGCCTCAGGATTATTCGGGTGGGCCTGCAGCAGCTTACGGCCCTCCTCGCGCGTGCGCGGGTTGTAGGTCAGAATCTTGCCCAGCGCAATCGGGTAGCGCGCATCCTGCGGATACTTATCCACCATCTCGCGCAGTCCCGCAATCGCGTGCGGCCTTCCATCATCGGTCGCCGCTTCCGTCTCGTAGTAATAGACAGCCGTATCGCCCGGCGGCGGCTTGGTGCCGTAGACCTGCCGCAGGATCGTCATCGCCTTCGCATACTGCCCATCTTTCGAAAGCTGTCCTGCCTGCGCCAGCAACGCCGTCTTATCATCCTTTGCCGGCGCCGCGGGGGTTTCCATGTGCTGAAGGTTCGGGTCGTTCGGATTCACCGCCTTCAGCTTGTCCGTGTAGTTCTGGTAATCAGCCGTGTTGCCTTCTGCCTTGGCTGCGCGTGCCAATCCCGCCAGCGCTTCACCATTGTTCGGATCGACGAGCAACACCTCCGACCACATTTCCTTGGCCATGTCGATGCGGCCGCGCAGTTCGAGCGCATGCGCTCTGCTCAGCAGGATTGCTGCATTTTGCTGGTTGTCCTGTGCCCATCCACACGCGGAAAACAGACACACGACGGCGCAGAGCAATAGCCCGATGGCTCGTGTTTGGCTCGACGAACCTCTCTTCATCGTGTCCCGTGTCCCTGCCGGAGAATTACTTGCCTCAACCGGCCAATTTCCAGAAGATTATCGCGTTTCATCCGTGCAATGTCGGTTTTTTTAGGGTTTTCCACCGTAATTGACGCTTTAGTCCTTTTTTGAGCCATTTCGGCCCGATTTTTCCACACTCAAATCTCTATTTCCACTTCACCTTGAGCTTGCCGTCGGCCTCAAACCGAAATCGCTGCTCCGACCATCCCGTCGCAAACAGTGCAAGGTTCTGGTCGTAGTAATTTCCATCGCGCCCGTAAAGTCCGCTCTTCACATCGCGTGTCGCTGCCAGCCGTTCCGCCTGCAGTTGTTCCTGCTGCTTCATTCCCGCTGCGTGCAAGTAAGGCAGCACCGCTGCTGAAAATCCCGGAGACGCTTCCTCACTCAAAATTTTTCCCGTCGCATCCACCTGCGCCGGCGGAGTGATGTGCGCGCTCATGTACGCGGCCATTGCCGGTAATGCTTCCAGCGATCGATGCACGCCGGGAGTCTTCGGGTCAGCCAGTCCCAGCCACAGGTAGACACGAATCGCGTCGTAGCTTCCAATCGCTGTTGCAGCGGGCCGACTGTGCGTCTCTGCATCCTGCTCCGCTGCCGGCGGCGCGCACGGATGTACGCCGTCCCCTCCCGCTTTCATCCAATCCATCGCATAGCCGCTTGGAGTCGCCATCACATCCGGCAGGCTCGCCAGCACCTCGCGCCACGGGGACTGTGGATCGTTCTTTGCAAAATACTGCAGCAGCGAAGGCGGCAGATAACTCGGGTTCACATACCACGTCGTGGGATCGGGATGAAATCCATCCGCTCCCGGAATCATCGTCGTTCCCACGCCCGGCACAAGAACTACTTCCTGGTGCGCCACGCGGTCCACCATCAGCGCTCCCAGCTTTGAATAGCGGTCCACGTCCCACATGCGCCCAGCTTCTTCGAGCGCATACGCCATCCACAAATCCGCGTCGGCCGCGGGATGTGTATCGAGCACGCGCCAGCTTCCATCGTCTGCCCTGCCCCAGCTCCACGCCGGCAGATGCAGCGTCAGGTCGCCCTGCGCCAGGTTCGCCTCCGTCCAGTCCACCAGCTTGTCAAAGCGCGCGCGGTCATTGGCCACCAGCGCAAAGAACATCGCATACGCTTCGCCTTCAGTCGTAGTGCGGTCCTGCGCGGTGTGATCGATCACGCGCCCCTGCCCATCCACGAACTTCGCGGCGTAACTCTCCCACAACGGCCAGGTCGGCGTCGCGCGGCAGGCAGTGTCGCTCAGCAACGCGAAAACCATTACGGCCGCCGTCACGCAGCGCCGGAGGTTCACTCTGACTCTGTTTGAAGGCGGCTGCATGGGTACATCTCCACTTCTTCCCGGTTTCGCTTGCTTCGTTCTCGCTAACTATTCACTCGCCTGCAACCGCCGCCGCGCATGGCGTCGCAGCATGGCGCGCAGCAGCGCGGCTATCAGGAAGCAGATGACGAATGCGATGATCACAATCAGCCACGGGTACGCGCTGAACAGCAGCTTCAACCGCAGCAGCCAATTCAGTGAGCCCACGTAGTACGCGTTGTTGCCGATGCGGTAGCTCACAAACCGCGTCCCGTTCAGCACGCTCACCGATTGCGAAATGTCAGACGACTGCGAGCGCAGCAGGAAAACGTTCAGGAACTGCGGCACCACCGTCTTGTCTTTCAGCGCCACCAGCACCACCGAGTGCCCGGAGTACTCCAGCCCCTCGACCAGCGCATCCGGCAGCCCGCCCGAGGTTTCCAGCTTGCCGCTCTCCACGTGCTCCGAGCTGCGCACCTTCCACCACGCGTTCTGGAAGCGATCAAAGAAGCCGTTCGTGTCCTGGATCTTCAGGCCGTCCGCTTTGATGCTCACCGGCAGGCTGCTGTTCAGCTTGCCGATCGCGGGTGAATCATCCACCATGCCCAGCACCAAGTAGTCTTTAGTGCCGTTCATGCCGTCGGCGTTGGTCACTGTGACGTTCGTTACCGGATAGCCGGTCTGCGCGCCAAAGTGTCCCATCATCGTCAGGTACATCTCGATCTCTTCCGGCTGCGGTGTATCCGGCAGCACCACCGCTGTGTCAGAGAGATCGGCGCGGCGCGTGAATGGATATCCCGCGTTGGCAAAAATTTCCAGGTTCGGCAGCTGCACCCAGTGCGGAATTCCACCGACGTCCAGGTACGACTGCTTCAGGATCGCGCCTTGCAGGTTCATTGGCGCGGTGTCCTGGCAACGCCCCTTCTTCGCAATCTGGAAGATGAACTTCATGTTCATCGAGTTCGAGAACGGACGCATGTCCACAACCGGGACCGGCACCACGGTCGAGAGGTTCGCCGATGCATTGTCTGAGTGCGGCATCGGCGTCGAGCTCACGAAGGCGCCGTTCATGTAGACCTGCAGCGTGCTCTCATTCGCCAGCGGAATCGCGTTGTACCTGTAGTCCATGTGGTACGCGAGGTTCTCCATCGCGCCGTAGTAGAGGTCCGGAGGAACGCGGAAGAAGAAGGGCACCGGCTCGGTACCATCTCCCTGCAGGTCGCCCTGGTGCATCAACTGGCCGATCGTCATCTGGTCGGCCGGGTCGGTGCTCATCCATCGCGGAGCATCATCCGGCAGCCGCTCCTTCGTATTCGTCGTGACGGCAACTGTCTGCTGCGGCCCGGCAAGGTCCGCCATTTGCAGCGACAACACTCTCGCCGCGGTCAGCGTGTCGTCCGCGTTGCTGCCCGTCACAATCAGCAGCTTCGAATACGGATCGGCGGGGTTCGTTCGCAGCGCCAGCGTCGGCCCGCTCACTGTGCCCATGTTCAACTGGGCGGGAAGGTCGGACGCATTCTCGCTGATTAAGATCGCGTTGCCCGTTGGCAACTCGCCCCAATGCACCGGGAAATGTACCGGCCTATAGTCCGTGAGCACACCGAACCACGAAGCCACCACACCCGCGGCCTGCAACGCCTTGGGCGACGGCGCCGAGAGAAACACAAACGGCACAGTCGGGTGCAGGTTCAGCGAGCTGTCATAGAACGGCAGTGGCAGCAGCTTCAGATCGTCCGGCAGTTGCAGCAAACTGCCCGCGAGCTCAATCGCGGTCGTCGGATCCACCTGCGCCCATAGCGTCGAATGCGAAGGGTCTTCGCAGTCCAGCGTGTAGTGGCCGATAAATTCAAACGTCAGCTGATTGTCATGCACCAGCATGTCCGCCGGCATGGTCAGCGTTGCCACCAGCATCGCGCTGTTGTTTCCTCCGCGCACGACGTTGGCGGCATTGTTCGCCAGTTTGTCTTCCGTGTTCAGGTCATTCTCCATCGTCGCGGTAAACGTCGGCTGCTGCGTCACCGGTAGCGTGGCAAACAGCGTTCCGTTCAGGCTCACCTTCAGATGACTGATCATCGGCAGCAGGCCCGGCGAGAAGTGGAATTTCAACTGAATCGTCGCCGTCTTCACCAGCTGCGTCTGCGGCACGGTGAAGTAAACCGAGTGGTAAGAATCCACGCCGCGCAGCACGATCGTCTCCGTCGTGCCCACATCAGCCAGTGTGAACAGGTTGTCGAACTGACCCGGAGCCACCGACCGTACCGGCACGCCGCCGTCCACTCCCGTACCCAGCTGCGGCGGAACACCTGCCTGCAGGACCGTTCCATCCGCGCCAACCGGCGGCGCCACAGGCTGCAGAGCTCCGGGCAGCGGCGCGGGGGCCGCTTGTCTTTGCGCCGCGGCATGGCGCGGCATCAGTGCAGGCAGCGCCAGCGCCATCAGCAACAGTGGCACAATACTGGTCGCCATCTTTCCTTTCGGTGTTGCTTTTCTTTGGCTCATCATCCCTCGCGCTGTTCTGTTCAATCCAAAAATCGAAAGCTGCAGGATCCGCCACAGGCTGGTCAGCGGACGGTCCACGTCGCGCGACTCACCCCATCCCAGCCACGTATCCGCTCGCGAGTAGAGCACCATCGTCAGCGCCTCTTCTTCCTGCGTCGTCAGCGGATCGAAATGTGCACGCAGCACCTTGCCGTCACAGCCCACCACCGTCGCCGGCAGCGTTGCGTCGCCATCCAGTACCGGGAATACCAACCGCACCTGGTCACCCGGCTTGGCATTCACTGCCACGTCAGTGCGAATCATCACTCCGCCGCTCGAAAGATCGCCCGTCAATCCCTGCACCGCAGTGCCATCGGCCAGCACCACGCCGGCCGGCACAGCCATCTGTACGCGTACCGTCTGCCGGCGCTGCTGCTGCTCCCACGCCACGGCCACGGCTACGCCCAGCACAATCAGGTTGAAGCACGTCCACAGCACGTTCATCACAATCGTTCCAGGATGTGTGCCGTCATACATGTTCGAAAGCGCGTTCAGAATCGAGCTAAGCGGCCACGGATAACCGTTGCCCCAGGCCGGGAAGTGGAAGTAGCGTGGAATCGCGCACAGCAGCCCGACAAGATTCAAAAACCACAGCACCAGGAAAGGCTGCGCAATGCGCGCGTCGAAGAAGCTGCGGTTGACCACGCCGCCCTTCGCCGTCACGTTGAAGCTGCCCAGCTTGGGGTTGATGAGCGCCAGCATTGTCGGCAAAAAGATGTAAGGCGCCAGCACCGTCTCGTAAATCTCGTTCCAGAATGAGTGCCGGTGTTGGCCCTGGATGCGCGAGTTCGTCACCATCGCCAGCGTCAAGTGCGGGAACGCGTACGCAAAGATCGCCGCCCAGTAGCCCGGCACGTTGGTGTGCCCGAGGATCAGATAAATCAGCGGCGCGGTCAGGAAGATAAGCCGCGGCAACGCATACAAAAAGTGCGTCATCGCGTTGAAGTAGCACAGCCGCTGCGCTCCATTCAGCCCCGGAGCAAACAGTGGATTGTCCAGCCGCAGGATCTGCACCATGCCGCGCGCCCAGCGAATGCGCTGCTTTACGTGGCCGCTCAGCCGTTCCGTTGCCAAACCGGCCGCCTGCGGAATATTGATGTACGCCGTGTTCCAGCCGTGCATCTGCATGCGCAGACTGGTGTGTGCGTCTTCGGTCACGGTCTCTACAGCGATGCCGCCTACCTGGTCCAGCGCCGTGCGCCGCAATACCGCGCACGATCCGCAGAAGAACGTCGCGTTCCAGAAGTCGTTGCCATCCTGCACGACGCCGTAAAAGAGTTCGCCTTCATTCGGGATAATCCGGAACTGGTTCAGGTTCCGCTCAAACGGATCGGGCGAATAAAAATGGTGCGGCGTCTGTAGCAGACCCAGCTTGGCATCGCGGCCAAACCATCCCATCGTCAACTGCAAAAAGCTGCGCGTCGGCACGTGGTCGGAATCGAAGATTGCCACAAACGGGGCATCCAGCCGCTTCAGCGCGCGATTGATGTTGCCGGCCTTGGCGTGCGCATTGTCGTCGCGCGTCATGTAGCCGATGCCCGCTTCTTCCGCGAACGCGCGGAACTCCTCGCGCTTGCCGTCGTCGAGGATGTAGACATTCAGCTTGTCCGCCGGCCAGTCAATATTCATCGCGGCCAGCGCCGTGAACTTCACCACGCTCAGCGGCTCGTTATAGGTTGGGATCAGCAGGTCGACCTCAGGCCACAGCTCCGTGTCTTCCGGCAGCGGCACAGGCGTGCGCCGCAGCGGCCACATCGTCTGCAGATAGCCGAGGAACAGAATCGTAAACGCATAGACTTCGGCCAGAACCAGCAGCCAGATGAAAAACGCATCCAGCGCCGTCCAGTTCGTGCCCGGGTCCATGAAGAACTTGATCACCGTCGAAATACGCCAGAAGCCATAGCGGAACGTGGAGAAGCAGCTCAGCAGCATCAGCGTGAGCGTCACCATGTACGAAGTCGAGCTGCGGTCAATCCAGATGCCCAGCAGCACCAGCAGCAGTCCCAGCACTGCCTGCTGCGGCCACGTCAAATCAAGGATGCCGGCGAGAATCAGGGCAACAAAACCACCCCACAAAATCAAAAACCGGAGAAAGCGCAACAGGATGTTGTCACCGGACTCAAACTCTCTCCATAGCGGAGATCTGGTCATCGCTCACTCCATCGGGCGTTCGTAAATACCGCCGCAGCGGGCATGGAAAGCGACCGCAGCCACGAAGCCAGGTTCATATAGTCGGCCGCCACGGGAGCGTCCGCCGCATAATCCATCACGGTCATTCCCTCGGCCAGCGCCTCAGAGACCGCCTGCGAGCGCCGAATGACGAACGGCAGCAGCCGGTCACCCAACTGCCGGCGCATCACCTCGCGCACGTCCAGGTGCAGCCGCTGCGAGGGATCGAACTGGTTCAGCAGGAAGTACGGCTGCACCGGCCTTCCCTGCCCATCGGTCACGCCATTGAAGAATTTCTCTACTGTGCCCAGGCTGATCACCGAATTCATGTCCGGCGCCACCGGCACAACCACCACGGAATTCAGCTGTGCCAGTCGCTTAGCCAGCCATGCCGCACTGGGCGATAGGTCCAGCACCACACGCTGCAGACCGCGGCTGTTGCGCGCCAGCTCATCCATCAGCCATTCCTGCGCTGCTGGATCGCTCGGCTGCGGCGGCACGTCATAGCTCACCAGGTAAATCGGCGCGTCGGCGCTTCCCGGAGGCGGAGAGAAGGTGCGCACCACGCCCGGCCGCAGTTCGCTCGCGCCAAAGTAGTAGGGCAACAATCCATGCGAAGTCGTATCTGTCAGCAGCACGCGTTCGCCTGCCGCTGACAGTGCACGTCCCAGCGTCGCCACCAGGCTCGTCTTGCCCGTTCCGCCGGCCATCGAAAACACGGTCACCATCGGCACCGGCATCGCGTGCGTCTGCGCCGGCTCCGGTGTCAGTTCGTTCGTGTGGGTCGGGTCAAACACGCCCTTCAGCGCATACCACTTGGAAGCCTGCCGCTCGCGCGAGTGCTCCAGCGTATCTTCCACCGGTGATCCCGGCCGCCGCAGCGGGTCAGCTGCGCGCTGCGTCTCCTGCCCGCTGAGCCACGCCGGCGCAATCGGGTCCGTGCCCGGCATCTTCGGCCCTCTGTAGATCGAGTGGAATCCGCTCGCCTCGTCAGGCTGAAATCCGCGCGGCCGCGATTGCACCGGTTCCGGTGCTGGCGCTAGCGGAGGCGGCGCGGTCACACCGAATGTCTGCGCGCGCGGGTCGATTCTCTGTTCAAGCTGTTGCTCAACTCTCGGCTCAACCGGCTGCTCCGGCTCGTAGTAGTACTGGATCGGGCTGCCGGGCTTGTCCGCCTCGTGGGCAATCGCATAGGTACCTGCAGCCGCAATCGCCGCATCCTCAGCCAGCGATCCGGTCGCGCGATATTCCCTCGGCGGAATCGGTTCATTCGGAAGCGCAGGATCAGCCTGCGGCACAATCATGCGCACGTCCCGCATCGGCGAGTGCCGCTGCGGAAGCATGTCGTCTTCACTCACGCTCGGCTGGTGATAAATTTTTCCCGGCAGCTGCTGCGGAGTTGTATCGGTGTACGGGTCAGAGATATCTCCCGAAACCCGCGAATCCGGTTGCGGCCCTGCCAGCCTGCTGCGCCTCGTCTCGCCCTGCTCGTAGCGCGCTGCCTGGCGATCGGCAGAGGCCCGTGCCTCGGCCATCTCGCGCGCCTCGCGCCGCGATGCTGCTTCGGCCGCGGCCACGGCCTCGGCCCGGCGCTGCGCTTCCAGGCGCTCCGCCGCGGCTCGCCGGCTCAACTCCGCCGCATGCCGCATGGCCCGCGCCTGCGCTGCCTCTTCTGCCTGTGCATCGATTCCTGAACTTTGCCGCATAGCCTGCGCATGCTGTCGCGCCGCATCTTCTGCCTGCCGCGCTGCGCGCTCGGCCTCAGCCGCTGCCCGCTCCGCTTCGCCCCGGGCCTGCTCCTCGGAGACCCGCTGCATCTCCGCCGCGCGGTGCCGCATCTGCGCGCGGTATTCCCGCCTCGACGCCGAAAAGTCGCGGTACTTCGCACCCTGCAAATTCGCCCATGAATAAAGGACAGCTACGTCCTCGGGCGTCTCTGCCAGAGTTTGCGCGTCGATGGTTTCCGGCTCCCCGTCCACTCTGGCCCTCTCCTCTGATGAAAAGCGACGAAAATAGCTTAATTACCAAAGCCGCCCGCAACAAAACCTAAAGTTGCAGACGCACTAATTCGTTAGGCTGAGGCTATCTGGCACATTCAGCCAAGTCAATGCAACGGAAGTAATCCCAGACTGAAAACCGTTGGCGTATGCGGTTCGGCATCAACCTAGGTTCCACCGCGCACTCTGCTACCATTGAGACAGAGCGAGCGGGTAGCTCAGTTGGTAGAGCATCGCCCTTTTAAGGCGTTGGTCCTGGGTTCGAGCCCCAGCCCGCTCACCACTCTCCCCACCCCAAAACACCCCTTAATCAACTAGATATCCGGGTAACCTCGCTCCTCCGCGCCCGAAAGCCCTATTTTTGCTTGTTTTCGGCTTTTGGGCCCTGGATCCTAAACCCTTGGCCATAAACCCTAGTCTCTGGGCTTATCCGGCGCGTCCATCCGTGCATAGAAATCCCGCAGAAACCTCTCCCCATACTGCTCGAGCAGCTCCCTCACCCGCTCCGCGCTCTCTGACTTTACAATCAACCCCGCGTGGTGGTGCTTCTTCAGCCGGTAAACCACCTCGGGCGCGTTGTAGGCGCTGAGGTCCGGCTCCTCCTGCCGCGCCAGGCAGATTACACTGCCCGCGTAGTCCTTACGCAGCTCCGGCAGTCGGTATTGCTCGCCGTGCAGTGCCGCTACCTCCATCCGCGCCCACTCCACCCACGGGTTCACCCCGCTTGCAAACTCTGAAACCTCCGCGATGAACGCCCCACCCACGCGAGCTGCCGTCTCCAGAAAATAAAACTTGCCATCGGCCTTCGCGCGGATGAACTCGCTGTGCGTCACGCCGGTGGTCATTCCCAGCGCTCGAATCGTCCGCTCATGAATCTTCAAAAGCTCGCGCGCCTCTTCGCCCTTGCGGTCCAGCGTTCGCGTGGTGAACACGCCGCCGTGGTGCATGGTCTGCATGGGCGGCGCGCCATATTTGTGGGCGCTGGCCCACAGCACCGAACCCTCCCACGTGATGCCTTCCACGTGATAAATCTCTCCCGGCACAAACCGTTCCACGAGATGATCGCTGGCCGCATCGCCCATCTGCTCCAGCAATGGCCACACCTCGTCAGGCCGTTCAATCTTCTTGATCCCAATCGCCGAGGCACTCCACCGCGGCTTCAATAGCCACGGGCCTTCCGTCGAGCTTAGAAATTTCCATAACAAATCATGATTCGCCACGCCGCAAAAATCGGGCACCTCCACGCCGCCGTTACGCGCTCCTCCGCGCATGGCCAGCTTGTCGCGGAAGTACCTCGTCCGCGTCTCACCCATCCCTGCCAGCCGCAGGTGTTCGCGCACCAGCGCCGCCGTCTCCAGGTCGAATTCATCCAGCGCGACAACGCGCTTGAAGTCCCTGTGCTTGAACAGCCGCGTCACGTACGGCAGCGCCTGTTGCGCCGTCAGGTCCTCGGGCATCGTATGGATCTCCGTCAGCGACTCCCAAGGCCAATCCGCGTCGCGCAGTTTGTGCACTGTCAGCAGCTCCACGCGGCACCCCAGGCGAGCCGCCTCGCGCAAAAACGCCTGTCCTTTTTCATAGGTGCTGATGCAAAGCAGCGCCGGCCGTTCATCCGTCATCGCATACTCACCTTTCCACGATCTCTCCTGCACACCGTAGCGCATCACTTCCTCCACGGCGCCCATCACCTCGTCCACGCCAATCGACACAATGCACTTTTTCCCTTGTTCGATGCACGTCTCCAGCCCGCATCCCTCGCACTCCACGCGATGCTGCACCACCTTGTGCCGCACGCCCACCGGCCACCACTGCCGCGGCAGGCTCCTTGCCGAAAACACCCCTACGCACGGAACCGCTACCGCTGCTGCCAGGTGCATCGGCCCGCTGTCATGCCCGACAAAAATCTTGGCGTGCGCCATCGCCGCCCCGCTCTCGCGCGGCGAGAGCTTGCCGCACAGATTCACCACCGGCCCACCGCCATTCGCTCGCCAATCCGCCGCTGCAAACTCACTCGCCTCGCGCTCTTCCACCGCACCCACCATCAGCAGTGCGTGGCCCGGATACTGCTCCGCCACGCGCCCCAGCAGCGCCCGCCAGTTCTCGCGCCCCCAATCCTTTGCCTGCACCTTTGTCCCCACGCTCACTGCTATCAGCGGTCGCCCTAGCGCTTCGCTGCCAACCGCCACCTCCGCAGCCTGCTTCTCCATCCCTGTCAGCACCAGGTCCCAGCTCGCTGCATTTTCCAGCCGCGCATCGCCTAGCTCTGCAAGATTCCTCGCCAGCCGCGCAGCTTCGGGCTCCAGCTCCGCAGCGCCCGCCTCTGTAGCAGTCTTTCCAAAGTGGTTCAACTGCATCGCCTCGGTCAGCGGAACGCCAATCTGCCACGGAACATCGCACATCCGGAAAAACCTCGAGTCTCTGCGCGCCGCCCGCAAGCCACGTGCCCCCGCCAGGTACACCAGCACCTGCGGCTGCCAGTGGGCAATCTGTCGCCGCAGATCAAGCAGCTCCCAAATGCTCCGCGTCCCCACCGTGTAGCCCATATACCCATCGACCGACCCCGTACCCTCCAACACCGCCTTCGCCGCCGGGGCCTTCGAGCTCACCGGAACATTCGTCAGCAGCCGCACCTCTGCGCGCGGAAACGCCCGCCGCACCAGACGGTAGCTCGGCAGCGCCACCAAGTGGTCGCCCAGGCTCCCCAGCCGGTACAGCAGCACCCGTTCCACACGCTCGTCGACCATGCCCACCAGTGTCGCATCCCTTCGAGCCTCGGCAGCTCCGCCCGTATCTGCCGCGTAACCTCCACGCCTGCTCCGTTTGCCTTTGCTTTTCTCTACTGTCTACTCGTCTACCGGGGTCCCCAGCATTCGTTCTTGGTACGCTGGAGTGGTCACTACTGTCTATTGTCTGCTGCTATGCTCTCAGCCCCGCACATTGTCCTCCTGCACGACCAGGCCACGCGCTTCTGGCACGATCCCGCCGCTCCGCGCCCAGCTGCCGCCACGCACTTTGATCAACTCGTGCTCGACCAGCATCGCGCCAACTTCGATCTCTGGCATCGCGAAGACGCCGCCCGCGATCCGCTCTCCGGCGACCAGGCCATCGCCGCCTGCAAGCGCGCCATCGACAAGCTCAATCAGCTCCGCAACGACCTCACCGAGCGCGTCGACCGCGATCTGCTCGCCTCGCTTCCCTCGCTGGACCCCAATCTGCCGCTGCACTCGGAAACTCCCGGCCTGATGATCGACCGCCTCTCCATCCTCGCGCTCAAAATCTTTCACACCGCCGAAGAGGTCGATCGCGCCTCCGCCACAGCCGAGCATCGCGAATGGAACCGCGAGCGCCTAACCATCCTCAACGAGCAGCGCGACGACCTCTCCCGCTCCCTTGTCGAGCTTTGGGCAGACATCCGCGCCGGCCGCCGCCGCTTCAAGCTCTACCGCCAGCTCAAGATGTACAACGATCCCGCGCTAAACCCCGTGCTTTACTCCGCTGCTGCCGAAACAGACACAGAGCCTTGAACCGTGTAACCTAGACCCTCGCAGTTGACCCACATCCACTCCCCCTCGTATAACGCTGATGCAAGTCCTCCCGGGAAACTCGAATGACCACGAAAACCGCAACCTCAACAAAATCCTCCGGCGTCCATAAGGTAGCTCGCAAGCCCCGCACCCTCCTCGGCGACACTTCCGCCGCGGACGCAGCCGCCCGCAAGTCCACGCTCACGCACTACGAGAGTGCTCTCAAGCTCATGCAGGCCGGCAAGTATGAGAAGGCCCATGCTGCCTTCGACGCCATGCTCGCCACCGCACCTCATGATCTTGCCGACCGCATTCGCATGTACATCTCCGCCTGCGTCGCGCAGATTGACAAGGGTTCCACCAAATTCGAAACCCACGAAGAGCGCTACGACTACGCCATCTCCCTGCTCAACGAAGGCCACTACGAAGATGCCCGCGAGCACTTCCAGGAGATCCTGCTCAAGGACAAGTCCGCCGACTACGCCTTCTACGGCCTCGCTCTACTCGCCAGCATGACCGGCGACACCTCGCGCTGCATCGAGCATCTCACCGAAGCCATCCGTCTCAACGGCCAGAACCGCTTCCAGGCGCGCCTCGATTCAGACTTCGACGGCGTCGCCGAAGACCCCCGCTTCACCGAACTTCTCTACCCCGAAGCATAGGTCTCCGCCTTCTAAACCCTGGACCCTAAACGCTGGCCCCTCGCCTCTCGTACACTGACATCGCCGATGTCATCTCCCTCCACCACTCCTCGCCAGCTCAGCGTCGTAGCCATCGGTGGAGGCACGGGCCTGTCCACGCTCCTGCGTGGGCTCAAGCGTTACGTCCCGGCACCACGCTCCTCAACCAGCTATCAATCCGGCGTCCGCGCGTCCGCCACAGCCGGGTCGGATTTCCCCTGCCTCATCCGCCGCCTCTCCGCCATCGTCACCGTCACCGACGACGGTGGCTCCTCCGGCCGCCTCCGCGAAGAGCTCAACATGCTCCCGCCGGGCGACGTCCGCAACTGCATGGTCGCGCTCTCCGAGGATGAGCACCTGCTCTCGCAGCTCTTCCAGTACCGCTTCTCGCAGGGCGATCTGCAGGGCCACAACTTCGGCAACCTCTTCGTCGCCGCGCTCAGCGGCATCACCGGAGACTTCGCCCAGGCCGTGCAGCTCTCCTCGCAGATTCTTGCCATCCGCGGCCGCATTTACCCCTCCACCACCGCCAATGCCACGCTCACCGCGCGGATGGACGATGGCTCCCTGGTCGAGGGCGAAACCAGCATCACCGCCAGCCGCAAGACCATCGCCGAGCTCATGCTCTCGCCCGCCGACGCCACGCCGTTGCCCGAAACCCTCGCCGCCATCGCCTCCGCCGACCTCATCACCCTCGGCCCCGGCTCGCTTTACACCTCACTCATCACCAATCTTCTCGTCCGTGGAATCCCCGAAGCTCTCGCCGCCAGCCGCGCCACGCGCGTCTTCATCTGCAACCTGATGACCCAGGCCAATGAATCACTCGGCCTCTCTGCCTCGCAGCACATCGAAAAAATCTTCGACCATGCCGGCCACAAGATCTTCGACTACGCGCTCGTCAATACGGCCCCAGTGCTTCAGGCGACTTTGGCCCAGTACGCGCGCGAGGGCCAGATGCCAATTGAGGCAGACCTCGACCGCATCCGCTCCCTCGGCGTACAACCGGTCACCGGCAACTTCGCCCACGAGGGCGAAGTCCTCCGCCACGATTACGACCGCGCCACGCAGGCCGTGCTGCAACTCGCGATGGGCCGTTAGTTTTTGCTCATGAAGGCTTGCAGTACCCTATCCCCATGGAGACTCCCACCCTCGAAGGCGCCGGCGTCCGCCTTGAACCCCTCACCCTCGAGCATCTTCCCGCGCTCGAAGCCATAGCCCTCGACCCGCACATCTGGAAGTACATGACCCGCAATGTGCAGACTCCTGCCGACCTGCGTGCGTGGCTCGACGACGCGCTCGCCGCCGTCGCGACCGGCAAGACACTCGCCTGGGCCACCATCAAAAAAGCTGACCCCACCGATCCCAACGCGAAAGATAAACTCGTTGGCAGCACCCGCTTCCTCGATTTCGATCTGCATAACCGTACCGTCGAGATCGGCCACACCTGGCTCAACGATGAGTGCCGCGGCACCCGCGTCAACACCGAAGCCAAGCTGCTGCAACTCACCTACGCCTTCGAGACGCTCGACTTCGTTCGTGTTGCGCTCAAGACCCACGCCAACAACCACCGCTCACAATCGGCCATCAAGGCCATCGGCGCCACCTATGAAGGCACCTTCCGCAGCCACATCCTCATGCCCGATGGCTCGCACCGCGACAGCGCCTGGTTCTCCATCATCCGCAGCGAGTGGCCTGAGGTCAAAGAACTCCTCAATCGCCGCCTCAACGCCCCACTCTAGTCAATCGTTCTTTTTGAAAGTGTCATCCTGACCCTGAGCGAAGTCGAAGGGGAAGGACCTGTTTCTTGCTCGTCGCAGCACAAATCCCGGGTGCCCCATCCATGACGACAGTCTCATCGTCGGCATGGGTGGGATCGCACAATGCCTACTGACCCATGACCCTACTTCGCCTTCTGCCAGATCATCACATCCAAATCCTGCACCGGCCTGAAGTTTGCCCGCGTCGTCTCAAAGGTCGTCGGCGAAGTCTGCTTCAGCCCTTCGAAGCATGTCGACATCACATCGTCCGCGCTGCCCAGCCGCACCGTCAGGTGAAATTTCCCAATCGGTCCGCTCCAGTTGTTCGCCGTCTTCAGCACATACTCCACCTCGCGCTGGTACACCGCAATGTCATCCGCGCTGCCCGCATAGCTCGCCTGCTGCGCTGCAATTGCCTTCGCCGTCGCCGCCGTGCCGCAGAATTTCTTCATGCTCGGGTCACCATTTTCCGACTTCGGCAGATAACTCCCACCCACCACCGGCTTGTACGTATGCACGACATCCACCGTCGACTTCGCCGGAAACACCTGCGTCCAGTAATACGTCGCCTGCATGTTCCACATCGGCGCGCCCGGCTCCGGATAATCGGCACCCTGCAACAGCTTGGCGTTTGTCAGCACCGTTTTCTGCCCCGCTGTCAGCTTCGCAATTGCGTCTGTCCCGGTGAGTAATGACGGCGAGAGTCCATACTTCTTGAGGACAGCCGTCTCATCCACGCGTCCATTCAACGCCTTCAGCTCTAGCTTCGTCTCCACCGGCTTCCCATCGGCCGTTACCGCAAAATCGACGAAGTTATCCGAGTCTTTGTCCGGCAGCGTCATCGGCGCCACCGACAGGTCCATCCCCTTCAACAGCGGAAGCGGAAACCCCACCGTCGCCGTCACATCTTTCGCGCTGCTGTTGCGAAACACGTAGTGCACGCGAATCCCCGTCGGCGAAATTTCCAGGTCTTCGCTCTCCATCGCCACGGTCGTAGTCTTGAGCGGCACCAAACCGCCGGCACCGAGCACCATCATTGTGTCGTTCGCGGAGCAAACGCCCGCCCAGAACAGGAGCACCACCAACGCAGTAAGTTTTCGCATGCCGAGAATGCTACCTCATCGCAAGTGTTAACCAGCCGGCCCTCACCATACCCATCTCTGCATTCGCGAACGCAACATTATGCCCACCCGGCATCGGGTTCACAATCCGCAATAGCACCGCTGCCGCTCCCTCCGGCATTGCATCCACCGTCACAGTCCAATCGGCCGTCTTGCCCGGCTGTAGAGTTGGCAACGGCCACACCGCTCGGCCTTTGCTCAGCGTCTTTCCGCTCGCATCTACCACCTCAGCCTCCACCGCCCACGCGTAATACATCGGCGCCACACCCTGGTTCTCCACTCTCATCGTGACTGTTGTTCCTGTCACTGCAAACTCCTTGCAGAAGAATGTGTAGCCCATTGTTCGCTCCGCCCGCAGCGCATTCGCAAGCTCCTGGTCCGTCGGCGCCGTTTTGAACAGGTCAGAGTCCAGCATCCACGTCGCGTGCGTCGTCTTGATCACATCGCTCATGTCCTGTCCCTGCTTATTCGGCCACGCGTCCCACAACCCCACCTGCAGTTGCGGATAGATTTCCCCGCCCATCGGCCTGCGCTGCCAGCTCTGCGTCACGCCCACTTCTTCCATCTGCGGCCAGAACTGCCACTTCTCCTTGCCCGTCGTGTCCTTCAGCAGAGAATCATCATGAAACCCAAAGTTCGTCAGCAGCGCCTTGTTGTTCGTCACGTGCGGTTGCCGGACCTCGATCAGCGTGCGGTGAAAACTCTCCACATACGCCTGTAGAATAGCGTCCTTGTCCTTCTGTTGAATCTCCCACCCCTCCGGCTCACCACGCAGTGGATGGTTATGCACGTGCCACTCGCCCCAGAACCCATACAGCCCCACCTGCAGGTACGCGATGCGCGCATCACCGTCATACTTCGCACCAAATGCGCGCACAAACTTCACCAGGCAATCGATCAGCCGCGGATCGCGATAATCCGGTGAAACACTCGGGGTAGTGCTTCTCAGGTTGTCTGAGTCCCCATAAGGAAACGTTCTTAATCCCGCCGTCAACAGATACTCCGGAATCCCGGTTGTGTGCTTCGGGTAGTCCACATAAAACCGGAACACCGCCTGGTGTCCTCGACCCGCAATCGCCGTTAACTGGTTCTCCACCGGCGTCCAATCGTACGCCTCCGGCGCCGTCACCACGCTCGAGAGCGGCAGATAAAACCACTCCATC
>Ga0206875_1042_pt1 | contig 32556 bp, 27 predicted proteins | sample Alteio_BWOrgCont_9_FD_152616 | JGI IMG/M metagenome (GOLD analysis project Ga0206875, IMG submission 152616) | Enriched cells from forest soil in Barre Woods Harvard Forest LTER site, Petersham, Massachusetts, United States -... | ecosystem: Environmental > Terrestrial > Soil > Temperate forest > O... | reverse complement strand
ATGCCTTTGTTGCGGTATTCCTTTAATACCATTGCCGAGCATAGGTATACGGCTTCGTACGGGCCTTTCAGCGGGGTTTGTTCAAATAATTGCTTCTCGCTTATCTGGCAATTCAGGAATTTGTTCATCAGGTCGGTGGTGGTGGGTATGCCCAATATCCAGCAAACAGGGCCTTTGCCGTCATCGTATTCCGATACGGTTGCAGGGTGCATTTTCTGGAGACGCTCAATTACCTTTTCGTCTACACTAAGCTGGTCGGGGTCGTTGCGCACGTCAAAGGCCTCTTCAGCCAGTTCAATCATCCGTTCGAAATTGCTTTTAGTCATGATGCAAAGTTATAATTAAACCTCACCCTGCCCTCTCCTTGACAAGGAGAGGGGAACTAAAGGGGTGAGGTAAACTTGTGAAGGCACGTGAGGTGACAAGATATTATTTAGGAATGGACACATAGATGCAAAGGACTGTGCACGATTGGAGTTATGAATTAATGCTGAGACCTCGCTCTATATAGAGTGATGGGAAACCTACTCCAGATCCCTATAAATAATATCGCGGCCGGCAGCATTAACAGATTTAAGGACAGCGGCCCGAAGTGCTTCGCAACGGTCCTGGGTGAAGCTACCCTGTGGAACAAAAGACCTGTAGTTAAGGGTATCGTCGCCATTTTTGGCGACCAGCAGTTTTAACTTATGAATGTATGCCCTGCGCTGTTTTTCTAAATTGGGCTGGTCGGTAAACTCAATACTGAATGATTGAGAGATATAATAGGGGTTAACCACTTTTGCCGGTATAAGTTCAAAATAAAAAAACTCGGTAGTAGATTCACTGGCAATATTACCCGAAAAAGAAGACAGCATAAGCGCAATGGCTATAAATAATAAACACTTCATAATTATAAATTATCGGTTACAGGGGGCTGCAAGGTAGATAATATAACCAGAAGAGAAAATTGATAAATGTCATGTTGCTTATTACTCCGCAATCTGTTTGTAAACAACATTAACAGAATCGGCGCTGAGGCTGCTGAGCTCGCTAAGCCTGATGGCCTCGCACTTTTCGCGGTCATCGGAGCCCGGAGGCATAAGGCTTTTATAGCCAAGGGTATCAATTCCATCGGAAGCTGCTGCCACCTTCAATTCATGAAAGTAATGAGCCTGTTGCCTTACCAGGTCATTGTAATCATTATAATCTATGCCAATGGTTTGAGAAATGTAGCAAGGGGCAACAACTCTTGCGGGCCGTATCTCGAAGAAAAAATATTCGGTAGAACGGATATTAAAAGAGCAAAGTGCAAGCGCAGCAATTATTATAATAAATCGCTTTAGCATATATGAGACGAATAATAACATATAAGCTACGCCATTTTAGTGAGATTCGGAAGCTTTATTCGATGAAATCAAAATTCATCCAGCATCTCATCGGTCGGCGATGGTTCTTTTGTTTCGGGTATGTTGGGGTTCCTTTCAACTCCATCTATCTTGCCTGTTTCAACTTCTTCGTGCACAAACTTTCCTGTTTTATCGAAACGCAAATAGTATGTATTATTGGCATCAACCACATCTACATCGTAACATTTAAACTCGCCATGTACGTTATAATCTTCAATCATATCGAAAATAATGCCTTCGGGGAAATGCTTTTTTATATAAGCCAGCACCTCGTGCGGAAGCTTGTGTATTATGGTGAGCGGGTTACTTGTTGTATCTTTCATGATGTTGTTTTTTTAATACTTCAAAGTTATAGCAGGCATAAGGGAAGCGAAATGACGGCAGGCAGGCAATTGACTGATTTATATCAGTATTAGAATTATGAGTTATGAATTATAAGTTATGAGTTCAAACAAACATTGTCTTTTACCGTTCACAACTCATAATTCATAACTAATAACTTATAACTATAATAGTCTATTTTTGTATATATGATATTAGTAACAGGAGGAACAGGATTTGTAGGTGCATACCTATTGGCAGAGTTGGCAGGGCAGGATAAGCCCGTAAAGGCTTTGAAGCGAGCCAAAAGCTCAACAGCTTATGCCGAAAGGATATTCGAAATGAGGTATGGAGCAGAAGCGAAAACTAAGTTTGCGCGTATTACCTGGGTTGAAGGCGATATTATGGATGTATATTCGGTAGAGGAAGCCATGGCCGATATAGATGAGGTTTACCATTGTGCCACCGAAGTATCGTTACGCGATGACCGCCCCGATGAAATAATACATACCGCAGAAAAAGGCACCGCCAATGTAGTAAACATTGCGCTCGAAAAAGGTGTAAAGAAGTTCTGCCATGTAAGCTCAGTATCGGCACTGGGTGAAGATGATAAAGGCAAGGATATAACTGAAGAAGCTTTTGAAGAATTTAAATATAGTAACTCACCTTATGCTATTGGCAAGCACTTAGCTGAAGCGCAGGTATGGCGCGCCCATGCCGAAGGCTTGAATGTAGTGGTGGTATGCCCTACCCTTATTATGGGGCCATGGCCGGGCAAAAAAGGAACCATGAGCTTTTTCCATTTTTTGAGAAAGTCGCATACTTTTTACACCACAGGTTCTATGGGTTTTGTAGACGTGAAGGATGTAGTAACTATAATGCTCCGCCTGATGAACGAAAACAAAATGAACGAGCGCTACATTGTAACTGCCGAGAATATTGCGTTTAAAGACTTTTTTGCAGATGTTACCAAAAGCATGGGTTTAAAGCCACCGGGAATACGCATAAGTAAAACAGGATTGAATATTTTCAGGGTAATAAATAATGTTATTGGCGGATCTAAAATTACCAGCACTATGGTGAACCATTCGAGCGGAACATTTAATTACAATAACAAAAAAGTAGTTAAAGATTTAGATTATAAGTTTAAACCAATAAAAGAAAGCATTGCAGAAATGGCATCTTTTTTCCTCCAGAAAAAAGAAATTACGAATTAGGAATTACGAATTAAAAATTATAAAAATTTTAGATAAAGTAACGGCACGTGAAGTGATTAATATGATTAAGACTTGAGTATAGGTTGTATTTTGCGTTAGGGATAGTAGTGAAAAGCCCGCAGTCCCGAGGGCTCGGGACGAGGACTTGAAGCGGATAGCCCGACCCGCAGGGGAACGCCCAAGAAAACAGAATAAAAATAAATGAGGCTACAGGATAAAACAGACAGGATAATATTGGGGATTGACCCCGGAACCAATGTAATGGGCTACGGAGTTATACATATTAAAGGGGTTGATGCTAAGCTAATACACATGGATATAGTGTCGTTTAAAAAGACAGATAACCATACCATAAAACTGAAATCGATATTTGAAGAGACATCGCTGATAATTGAAAAATACCGCCCTGACGAAGTAGCACTCGAGGCACCTTTCTTTGGTAAAAATGTACAGTCGATGTTAAAGCTGGGGCGCGCCCAGGGCATATCGATGGCTGCTGCGTTGCATAAAAACTTACCGGTGTTTGAATACTCACCAAGGAAGGTAAAACAATCTATTACCGGCAAGGGAACATCGAGCAAGGAACAGGTTGCCATTATGCTGCAGCGCATACTTACTATTGAATCGCTACCCAAATTGCTCGACGCTACAGATGCATTGGCTGTAGCTATGTGCCACTACTTCCAGAACCGTTTGCCAGGCGGAAACAAAGCAGACAAGAAATATAATAGCTGGGAAACCTTTATAAGTAATAACCCCGGTAAAGTAAGCGGCCTATAAGCACTTTACTATAGCCTGGCGGGTTTGCTCAAGCTCTTCGGGTGTAAGTTTAAGCTTAGGCTGCGAAAAGTTAATATCGCCAACATGGTTAAGCGGTACAAGGTGTATATGTGCATGCGGAACCTCTAAACCAATAACTGCAACTCCTACCCTTTTACAGGGTATGGCTTTGCCTACAGCTAAAGCAACCTTCTTCGAGAATAGTTGTAGTTCAGTAAATAGTGCGTCATCAACATCAAAAAGATAGTCTATCTCTTTTTTAGGAATAACCAATGTATGGCCCTTTACGAGAGGAAAAACATCTAAAAAAGCAAGGCAATTGGCTGTTTCAGCTATTTTATAGCTCGGTATTTCGCCATTAACAATACGGGTAAATATGGAAGCCATTACATGTTTATCTCAAGTATCTCAAACTTCATTTGTCCGTTCGGGGTTGTAACCGTAGCCATTTGGCCTACCTTTTTGCCCAACAGTGCCTTGGCAACAGGTGAGTTAACAGATATGCGGCCTTCCTTCAGGTTGGCTTCGTTTTCGGTAACAATGGTATAGTCCATCGTAGCACCATTGGTAGTATTCTTGATCTTTACCTTTGAAAGGATAAGAACCTTTGAAGTATCTAATGTAGACTTATCTACCACCTTGGCATTGTTAAGTATATCCTGCAGTTTGCCTATCTTAAGTTCCAGCAATCCCTGGGCTTCTTTAGCGGCATGGTACTCGGCATTCTCTGAAAGGTCGCCTTTATCACGGGCTTCAGCTATCTGGTTCGATATAGAAGGCCTTTCCACAGTTTTAAGATGATGAAGCTCCTTTTTCAGCTTGTCGTACCCTTCCTGGGTAAAATATGCAACATCGGTTGACATAACTATAGTATTTAAATAGGTTGGTTCTTTTTATAAAAAGAGAAAGAACCCTAAGGTCCCCTCTCTAAATACAAATATATAAAATTTCTTCTTATTTCAGTGTAACTCTAACACCAATAGTGTGGCATCCTGAATATGGGTTAGAAGCCCTGTAAGCATAAGAAATGCCAAAGACAGACTTGTTTTTACCAAACGGAGCCTGTAAGGTAATACCGCCACAAAACCCTGTAGTAGCTGTTAAACGGCCTCCTATAACCGGGTTAGTGCTTAATGGCTGCGTGGTGCTATTTTGGTAATCGTAACCTACACGCGCCATAAAAAATGACTTGAAGCCATATTCAACACCTATCATTTCTTCATCCTGTGTAAATGAGTTAGATGTAAAGTTTGCCGCAAGGGTAATCCTGTGCTGGCTGCGCATAGAACTATCGCCTTTTAAAAGAAAATCGTAAGCAGCCCCGATATTAACCAATGAAGGCAACTCAAAGCCCTGAGATCTTTGTGCGGCAGTCATTTGATTAGTGCTACCTGTAATGGAACTATTTGGAGTTGATGTTTCAAAAGCCAAGCCATCTCCCGAATAAGCCATTCTGGGGCCAACGTTTTTAAGCGATATACCAAAGTGTACCTGTTTTGCAACATATTGAATACCCGCATCAATAGCAAAACCAAATGCGCTAACATTAGAAATTGATTCAGATATCATTTTAGTATTGATACCACCATAGATCTGATCAGAAAAACTACGGGCATAAGAAACTCCGATGTTTATAAACTGGGGAGTATATGTTCCGATTCCGCCTTCAGGATTATCGAAAGTAGTAATGGGAATATTACCCAAGCCTACAGACATGATAGACAAGCCCAAAGCTCCGCTGCTACCCACATGCTGGGTAAGCCCGAAAGCCGAAAGATGCACTCCGGAGCCATCGAGCCAATCGGTGCTGGCAAGCATAACATCTGTTTTAGTAGTAAATGCAGTACCGGCAACATTCAGGAACTGGGCTTCAATACCCTGCACACAAGATGTATTGGCATTAGCCCAACCGGAAGAGTTTGCCCATGGATTGATAAGCAATTCGGTAGCACCCGCCTGGCCGACACGTGAAGGGTCGCCCGCCTTAACACCAATTACAGAAGCGCATAGCGCTATGCCTGTAATAATTGCTGTTGTTGTACTTTTCTTTTTCATATGGTCTGTTTAAGTTTTTACTATCCGTATCGTTAAAGCTTCCCTCCCCGGTAAAGAGAGGGAAGCAATTTTATTATTAGTATGAGTTAAGGTCAGTTGGCCTCATTACACCGAACCATTTCAATGTTACCTCACCTACATTTGGCACCTCAATATGCACAAGGTACATACCGCTTGCAATTGGTATACTGAATTGGTTCTCCAGATTCCAATCGGTAAATGTAGATGCACTGTTTTTATTTATAACCTTAACCAGTGTTCCATTCAGCGTGAATATAGAAATAGTACACACAGGAGGCAGGTTTGTTATTCTAACCCTGTTATCGAGCCTGCCATTTTCATAGCTGGAATAGGCATAGTAAGGATTAGGCACAATATTGATCAAACTAAGTGCATTTTTTGCTTCCGTTGAGTTTCCGGTATCAACAGCAATTGCGTTGGTAGAGAAAGCAAACATAGGATAGTTACCGTTTTGCGGATCAACTGTATTATTCCATGTTGAATGCATTACCTTACTATTTACAGTAGTAGAGCCATAACCAATATCATAAGGCTTACTTACTCTAAGGTGCATGGTTACATCGCACTCCATTAACGAATGGCCTGCCCTAAGCATTGGCATACTTGCCCACATAATATCACCCAATACATTCTTTTGGTATAATGGCGCAGGAGTACAAGTCGGGCTGGTTAACAAGCTATCGACTATATCATCTCCATCATAGACAGGAATGTTATACTTAGCGCCTGCCTGGTTATTGTTATGTGCAAAAACATAAATATTATGCTTGGCACCCATTACTGAGCTTATACCGAAGACCTTAGATGCGCCCGATACGCCGGCAGGATCCTGCACTGTAAAAATAGAATCCGGGTTCCATTTCATATCACGGCCATTATGGCTTGATAGCCATGAGTCTTCACCATAAGCCATATTAAGGCGCTCACCTGTTTCAATATTAATTGCATAACCGGGGAACCATCCCATACCCTTTTCAGAAATATAGTTAGGCGCATTCTCATGGCGGCTGGTACCGCTGCCAACAGGAGCAAAATTGCCCATCTTATCAATCGATTGAGAAGCTCTGATAGCAAATTTTTTAACGTGCCCTTCAGAAAGAGCAGTTTCATCCTGCATTTCAAATACTACGCAACGAGTCCATTTAGAAGTGTCGGATGTTATTACAATATCAACACTTGCTACGTTGGCAATAGAATCCATAACAGGGAAACCAGGTCCATTATCGCAATATAGACTTGGATCAGATTGGGCACATAAGCCAAACGGAGCCACTATACCACCAATGATCTGGTCGTAATATAAGTGCGAATCGAAGAAGCCATTAGGCTGTATTTGGCTTGGACAAGGGTTAGACGTATTAACCGGGTAAGAATTAAAGGCCTGGTTATCGGCACAGTTTCTATCAATGTTAGTACCGGAACGAATCCAGAAGTATGGTGATGTACCGGGTAAAGAACAAGGTACGCCGCTTAACCATTCTTTGGTGTTATCTGCAAATTGAAGACTGCAAGCAGAATCAATAACCCCGTTGTAACCTCCTGAAGGGTATGGAATATTAGGAATAGATATTGAAATACCATACTGAGGAAGTATCTGCTCGTTAGGAGTACCGATAGGCACATCTGACCAAAATACCCAACCCCTGGTAAGGTCATCCAATTCCCAGTATGCATTATTGTCAATATTAACCGAATAATTAGGATGAATTTTCAGTACAAAATTACCATCTACCACACTCAGCGGATCAACCACCTTTACATCGATAGGGCCATGACCCGGTAAATATGTAGGGTGCGCCATGGTATCGTGCAATAAAATATAATTCATGCTCGTAGGATCCATTTGCAACACATTGTTTCCGTTACCGTGGCCTTCTATACGAGTAATAGCAGGACCGCTGCCATAGCTCGAATTTTGAATGGTGCCATAGCTTTGGGCAGAAGGTATATGCGGGTAACCATGATAAACTTTTATGTTCTTACGGCCTTGCAAATAAGGCAATTTTTGGCCTTTATCAGGGCTCGGACTACTTGGATTGTAAGTAGCATAATTATTATATGCATAAGCAATTGCCATGTAATAATAAGGCCTGTCATTCACCAGCGTTGAAATATTATCTTGCTGGAACAGGTCTGTTTTAACATCGAATGAGTGTTGTATGCCTTTGTCCTGGCCCGAAACTTCAAGGGTAGGAACAACACCGCCAACAGTACTGTTATACACATAATTGATCAAAGTACTTACTCCGTTCTTAATATCACACTCAGCCACAAGGCGGGCTTTAGTAGGGTTAAGAATGTCGGTACCGGTAACAGTTGAGTCTATTACCTGGAATATTTCGTAACCCTCGAACTTATATGTATTATCCTTAGATGTAATAATAGTTGGAGATACCTGGCTATAACCCTCATTAAAGTTATTAGAGGTTTTTTTATTACCTATTGTAATAACCAATTCGTTCTTAAGTTCCTGTATGTTCAAATCAGGGGCATCAGGTCCATCAAGCACTTTAAAGTTATTATTAAACAAAGCCTGTGCAAGGTCGGCATCTTGTTGTATAAGGCATATTGGAGCAACATTACATTGATTAGGTGTGGCTGGCTGATCCCATACCATACCTACAGTAATGTAGTTAACAGCACCAGGCGCCAAGGTAAAAGGCCCGGCAGATTGTAACCAACGTCTGTCACCAGGCAGGTTACCTGCAGCATTTTCATCCCACTCCACCGATTGTTTTACTCCGTTAGTACCGCAACCTGCCGAGTCAGTATTTATAGCACTGGCAGAACAAGCGCCACCGGGTGTCCAGCAGAACATATAATTAGCAGGTGTAGAACTTGTCTGGTAGCCATTTCCGCCATAGGTCATGTGGCTGCCATCCTGCCACATACCGCGCAGGTAGTTATAATAGTCAGATGCCCTGGTCGGGTTACCCTGTACAGTAAAATCGTTGTTATAGTATACAAACTTAGCCATACCAATACATTGTTCGCTGTCTACTGTCTTAATATAGCAGCTCTTATCGCCTTTATCGGCAATAGGGCCCTGGAAGAAAACCGCACCTACTGCAGGCGGGTCGTTACCATAACCTAATTCTCCGGCAAACTGTCCGCTACCGTCAGGGTCATTACATTCACCATTATAACAATAGCCCATGCTGCGGCCAACATCGCAACCTACATAGTCATCACCACCATTACCAAGGTCAGGGTCAACCCATGCGCCAAAGTAAGTGTTGTTAACCTGGTAGGTAGACTGGTTAATAATTTCATAATTATAAAAGGTCATATTATTAATGGCATCGTTGGTTTGGAACGCAAAACATTGCGACCTAACCTCTAAGCCTATAGCAACACCACCCGATTCGGTGTGTGTATTACCAATATCGTTAATAACCCACCACAATGTAGCATCACCAAAAATATGCCCCTTGGTATTTGTGGCAGTACCGGTTAAGTCATAAGCTGGATAATCACCTTGACCAGGTCCCGGATCATACGTACCATCCCCACTTAATGCATCGTCAACATATGGCGCAAGCATTCCACCACCTGGGTTAGGGCTGTTACCCGGCCAGTTGGCTATATCAGAAGGAGGAGTACCATAGGTAGGGCCACTGGCATACCAGTTATCAACTTCAGCCCTTGTTACATAAAACATTTTATCCCACTGTAAGCACTGAGACGGAGATATTTGAAATCCTGAATATATAGGGCCTGTCCAAAAGTCTTCACCATTCTGGCGGTAGGTCATAGCAGCAACTTTAAGCTGTCCGCCCGCATCAATACCGCCAACCCACAAAGAGCCGGCAAACAAAGAAGATTTGTTACCTGCAGCAGGTGCATAATAACGTGGTAACCCCACTCCCGGATCCCACCACATGTCACCTTCGTCCATTATACGGGCACGTATATTATTTATCTGCATGTAAGCAGCGCCGGCATCAACCGCACAACCCGTAGCAAGGGCACGCTTTACAGCATGGGTGCCTATATTTTCTTTAGCGTCCGCCGTATTACAAATTGCGGCAGCAATAACCAAAGAGAGTAAAGCTCTTTTAGTGTAGTTCATCTTTGAGGGTTTTAGCAATGTATTTATCATAATACACTTTATTTCGTTTATGTTAGAAGTTAAAGCTTACACCAAGACGGATGGTCCTTGGTAAAGATAAATAAGTAGGATCCTGTTCTTTTATTTTATACTGGTCAACAAAAGCCTGCGGAGATGTTTGTGCAGGTATTGCTTGCTGGCCCGCTCCTGATGCCAAATAACCATCATCGGTAGGGCTGCTTGTATAATGGTATACATTAAGTATATTCATAGAATTAAGCAGGTTGGTAATGGTAAGGTAAACTAATATGTCGCATTTATGCCCTTCCTGATCCTTATCCTTTCCTTTAATAGTTAAAGGGAAGTCCTTATCAATCTTCATATCTACACGATACTGCCATGGTAAGTTAGAGCCGTTAACACTACCCACTAATGAATAGTGTTGTGCTATACCAATACCCACGTTTTGTGAGTTAGGGTCACCTTCTGTAGCATTACCCTGTACGGTATATGGTGTGCCCGAGCTAGCAACAAAGTTCAGGTTAATACCTGCGTTTGCAAGTATTTCTGTGCTTTTACCGCTATGCGACATAATGGTTGGCCCGTCATACATACCTTGTCCTGATGCAAAGTGGTAATCGAGGTTGATCTGTATGGTGTGGCGTTGGTCGAAATCGAGCGGAATAGGTATTTGCAGGTTAGGATTGCCCGAGTTAGCCAGGTTATAACCCGACTGAGGGCCTGAACCTGTACCTGTTGCAAATTGAAGGGTATAAGAAGCCCTCATTTTAAAATCGCCAACACGGCTAAGAGTATATGCTAATGTTAAACCCTTAATGGTACCAAAGTCAATGTTATTATATGCCAGGTAACTTACAGGATAAGCATCAAGGAAGCGGTATGTTTCAATTTCGTTCCTTGGTGCGCGGTAAAAGGCAGAAAGGGTAAGCGCAGTGGTCTTCCTTTCATTAAGCGCCTGGGTAAAGCCCAATTCATAATCTGTTGTTTCAACAGGTTTCAGGTTCGGGTTGTTAATTATACCACCAACATTACTTTGTATAAATATGTATTGTGTAGGGAGGAATAAGTTATAGCCGATTCCAGGAGGGCGCTCTGTCAAAATATCGTAGTGGGCAAAAAAGGCTGCCATATCAGATATAGGGAAAGAGAATGCAATACGAGGCATAACACTTACCTGTGGGGTGTATGTTGTAAATGCATTTGAGTTAATTGATGTCTGGTTCGGATTTTCGAGGTAAGGCTGAATATTACCGGTTGATGTTGCCGAAGCCAAAACAGTAGGGTCGGTAATTATATTTCCTCCTGCATCGTACCATGTACCGCCATTACGGTATCCAACAATTGCAGTAGGGCTTTGTGAATTATTAACGTACACTACATCATTGCCGTTAAGATTACCCGGGATATTTTCTCCCAGCGGGGTACCTTTAACCTCTGATACTGTTTTAGCAGGGTAAAGCAGGTAAGGGTCTTTTAACACCGGTTGGTTAGCATCGAACCTGTCGATACGAACGCCCACGTCAAACCTTAAACTCTTAAACTCAAAGTGGTCCTGAATATAACCTGCTATATATATAGGATGGTATGGTGCAACCGGGTAATACAGGTTACCATTAGCATCGCGTTTATTAAAAAAGTCGTCAATACTTGGGGTGCCGCTTGTCATGTCGCCCTTATAGTCATAACCATAGTAACTTACAATCTGGCTACCATTGTTAAGCAGGTCACTGGCGCTAAACATATCAAGCGAATACATGCTTGGTGAATAAGAATCCGGGTCGAGCCATTGGGTGCTGTTCACAGCAAGGCCGAGTTTTTTACGCAAACTCTTATCAAACTGGCTTTGTACAGCAGGATTGTATAACCTGTTATATCCGTAGGTATTATATAAACCTGATGAAGCAACGTAAGGGTTAGCAGTATCCATCTGAGAAATTTGCGTATTTGTGTTCTGGCGCATAATACCCCAGAGCGAAGGTGCGCTAAGACTGAAGAAACTTATAATGTTTTGTTCGTACTCAAAACCTACCTGTATATCGTTGTTCTTTATAGTAGCAGAAAAGTTTGCGGTGAACCTGAAGTGGCTGCTATTTTGTTTCTGGTAGCTTGGATAAGACCTGCCTGTATTATACCAAAGTGAATATACGTTTGATACTGCATCGCCATTCATAAGCCCGAGGTTCTGCTCTATAATATTTGAGTTGTTAACGTTTTGTGCGCCAACAAAGTTGTATACATCGGTAGTATAGTTGGCCATTAAAGGGTTCTGGGTTCCGGGGGTATAGGTAAGAATTGAATCTCTGAAACCTGTTTGATAATACCCTGGTCCTTTTTTACCGTTCGTCAGGAATGTATTGTATTGAGGAACTTCGTACTGGGTAAATTTACCTACATAACCATAGTCAAAGTAGCTGTCCTGGAAATTTGTGTTTTCAATAACATGGTATGTGTTTCCGTATTCGGCCTGCAAAGTATAATATGCATTTTGAATAAGCGCAGGCTTGCCGTTTTTATCGGCAGGTGCAGTAGCAAAACGCTGCCTTAAACGTATAAAACCACGATAAGCGGTGGTAATATCCAGCGGATCTTCTATAGAGTTGAACAATTCATAAACAGATTCAAAATCGTGCCTGTAAGTATATTGGTAAGATCCACCCGCAGTAACTGTAACCAGAGGGGTAACCCTGAAATCGATCTTTCCGTTAGCAGAAATTGATTGCAATGCATCATTTTGCCTTGCTGCAGAATGGTATATATCGGCATTGGTAATATATTCAGCTGAACGGTTAAAACCACCAAGCGGATTTGGAATTAAAGGAGTATTTTGCAGGCTAGTAAGCTTATCGCTGTTTACATAATAACCGCCAACAAAACTTGGTTCAGCATCTTTGTTATAACTTAATTCGCCGCCAAGAATAAAGTTAAGGGTAGGATATGTATTCGGGCTTTTTTTACCGGCAGAATCTCTTTTAGCCCATATTGGGCCACCAATAACAAAGTTAAAGTCATTATACCCAAATGCATCAAGTGCTTCTGAAGTGATAGCTTCAGCAGAGCCAAAAAATTTAGGAGAAGCATTGATGGTGTTAATTTCAATAATACCACCTGTAGCATCGCCATATTTAGCCGGTACACCACCAATGTAAGTATTTATTTCACCAATCATACCTTGTGGCAAACCTCCGCCGTTCTGATCGGCAGTAATTTTCATACCGTCAATTATCACCTGGTTATTTTCAGTACGGCCACCACCAAGGTGTAAAGGTTGGTTAATATCGGTTTGGGTAGCGCCGGGGGTCATAGCCACCATGTTAAGCGGGTCACTTCCTTTTAATGGATTGGCATCTAAATCTTTTTTATCAAAACTTCCTATACGGTCGGTAATCGGGCGTGTGTATATTACTACCGCTTCCTTCATCTTAATTGATGCATCTATCATTTTAATGGCAATGTGCACGGGAGTATTAGGAATTACAGTAATGCCAGATTCATTAAAATCGTGGTAGCCTGTCCACACAGCTTTAATATCATATTGCCCAGGATCTAAGGGTTTAATTTCAAGATTACCGTCAAGGTCGGTGGTACCTGCGCCCATTTGTTCGCCGCCCCTGGTAACTATTACGTTAACAAATGGCATATCAGCTTTTTTAGCCGAATCGGTAATATGCACTATAATGCTACCGGTAGATTGGGCGAAGGCCATACCTGAACAGAGTAGACCTAAAACTGTAAGACGTATCTTTTTGAACATACTAACGAGGTGTTTGTTAATTTTTGTTAAAAGCAACGGGCAAATTTAAAAAAAGATAAACCCGTGGAGTGAAAAAACTGTTATTTTTTTTGCAAATATTACCACCACTCAATAAACATGCGTCAATAGCGGGCGTTTTGCATCCAAAATCATATTTTTCATTACAGGTTCTCATATTTTTTTCTATATTACTCATTTTTACGCTTAATCTGTATCTATCAAGGCTTTTAGCACTTTATTGGTTAGCTGGTATTTCAGATTCGTTTTCATGTCTTTCACTTTCACGATACAAATAGAGACACAAAAATCACATAAAAGAAGTGATAATTATTGTTTGGCGTAAGTGGGTTAGTGAATGGTGAAAAAAGGGGGGTGAACAGCGAACGATAAATTATAAACGATTAACTATCAATATACTGTTCATGTATTACCTATGATTCATAGCTTATAGCTATTTACCGGGTTTCCTGCCAAACAGCCTTTTAAAGAAGGGCTCGCGCTTATGATCCCTGTTACGTTCTGCTTCTTTTGCATCTTCTTTCATACGTTTTTGAGTAGGCTTACTCTGGTTTTTCATATGCTGCTTCAAAGCAGCCTTTTTCTGCTTTTCAGCCAGCTTCATTTCCGCTTTTTTCTTTTTAGCAAGGGCCCTTTGCGATTTCGAATCAGGGTTCTTCATATTCGGGTCATCGAAAGTAGCGCTGGGGTCCTGGGCATGAGCAAGGGCTGCAAACAATACAAACAATATAAGCAAAGGTGCCCTGCGCCACTTACTTTTGCCGGGATATTGTCTTTTTAGTTGCTTCATATACTACAAAACACAAAAATACGTTAATTTTGTATCTATCTTATCAGTATGCAACGCATAATAAAATTCAGCCTTTTACTTATTGTTGTTACCTTATTATTGCCGGGTGGCGGCTGTAAAAAAGAAACTGTTTGCAATGGTGTGCCCAACACAGCAGTAAATTTTTCGGTTAATCTTAACCTGGGCTACCCTCAACTGAACCCTGTTAACGGCAACGCTACCTATAGCGGTGGTTATGCCAACCACGGCGTATTGATATATCATTACTTAACAGCACAGTTCGTAGCCTATGATTGTACATGCCCTTACGATGGAGAATCGAATGGCAATGCGGTTATAAGCGCAAAACAAGGAGCCCTTTTTGCTACCTGCCCTGTTTGCGGTTCTTCGTTTTTACTTTCAAGTGGCTCGCCTAATAAAGGGCCTTCTACCTGCCCTCTTAAAGCTTATTCAAACACCACATACGACCAAACAAACAATATTGTTTACGTTTCGAATTAATGTCTTAGTCATTGTTATAAGTACTAAATAACACCACCACTTATTATTAACACACTCAATAAAGCACCCCAGAAACAATTGTTAAAACTTACCGGCGGCGCGGTAATGGTTTCATTGCTTTACTTTATTTTCCTTTTGAAATTAAATGCATTTGCCATTCGGCCGTGGGACGAATCAACATATGCCATTAATGCTTACGAAATGCTTCATGGCCATCATTACTTTGCCATATTTCTGTGGCAATATTGACTATTTAACAAGCAAACCTCTTTTAACCCGCTGGATTCAAATGTTTAGTATTACAACTCTTGGCTACAATGAATTAGCTATACGCCTACCCTCTGCCATTGCAGGAATACTGACAGCTTATTTTGTTTTTGCATTTATAAAAAAAATCAGTTCTGTTGCTTGGGCCTGGTGCGCATTTTGTGTGCTTATTACCTCTATTGGCTTTGTGCATTTTCACACTGCACGCACCGGTGAACCAGATTCGGTACTAACCCTGTTTCTATTCCTGTCAAACACTTACTTGTTTTATTATGCATACAAAAAAGAGAACAGAGACCAGAATATCTTTTTGTACTTCATCTTTTTAGGACTTGCGTTTGGCACCAAAAGTATAGCGGCACTTTTGTTTATACCCGCACATATTTTCATAATCCTCTATCAAAAGAAAGTGAAAGATATTTTGCTTTCAAAAGGATTCTACCTGGGCTTATTTGCATTTTTACTTATAAGCGCTTTCTTCATTTTATCAAGGCAATTTAATGACCCCGCCTATATAAGCAGCATGCTTAACAATGATATACTAAGGCTTACCAATGCTATTGAAGGGCATAATGAACCTTCCGATTTTTTCTTTAATAACTTTTATAATTCCCGCTTTTCGTGTTGGGTTGCATTCTTCTTATTAGGTGTCTTTTTATTGTGGCATCACAGACGTAAACCTAAATTAAAAATGGTTTTGGCCTGGAGCATATCACTAATACTTTCCCAGCTTTTAATTATTTCCTTTTCATCTACCAAACTCGAATGGTACGATATGCCGCTATACCCCTATATGGCAATTGTTGCAGGTTATGGAATTTATTACTGCATAAAAAGGCTGAAGTATTTTAATCCAAATACAATACGGTTTCCATTTGTGATCGTATTGCTTTTTTCTATACCGCTTTATTTTGCAATTAAACAATCTATGACAAATAACAGAACTGAAGGAGAAAGAAAACTGGAGCGCGTGGCCGATTATTTATTTATGAAAGAAAATGAAGGGTTTAATTTCAACAACTATTATGTGAGTGATGACTGGTATATAGGTCAGCCATTATTTTACAAATACAAACTAAAAGAAGACAACCAAAATCTTTATTTAGTAGATACTACAGGAATAAAGCCCAATACTAAACTGATAGTATCGGATACTGCAATAAAAAGCTATATAATGAAGAAATACAACTACGTGGTTAGTGATACTTATTACAATGTCTCAGTATTTGACATTAAAGAGAATCGTTAAGTTATCAGGCAAATAAAAAAGCCCCGCATTTCTGCAGAGCTTCTTTTATTAATTCAGTAAAGCTTAGTACCTATAGTACTCAGGCTTGTAAGGGCCTTCAACTTTTACACCAATATACTTAGCCTGTGCAGGAGTCAGTGTATCAATTTCAACTCCTAGTTTTTCCAGGTGTAAACGTGCAACTTTTTCATCAAGTATTTTAGGCAAGGTATAAACCTTGTTCTCATACTTGCTATGGTTGCTCCATAATTCAATTTGTGCAAGCACCTGGTTGGTAAATGATGTTGACATTACATACGATGGGTGCCCCATTGCGCAGCCAAGGTTCACTAAACGACCCTCAGCTAATACAAGGAAATCCTTACCGTCGATGGTATACTTATCAACCTGTGGCTTAATGGTATCTTTTGTTTTACCGTATTTACTGTTGAGCCATGCCATATCAATTTCAGTATCGAAGTGGCCTATGTTGCAAACAATAGCATTGTTTTTAAGTGCACGGAAGTGCTTTTCAACAATAATACCATCGTTACCTGTAGTTGTTACCACTATATCTGCAAGGCCGATAACATCATCCATTTTACGTACTTCATAACCTTCCATAGCCGCTTGTAATGCGCAGATAGGATCAATTTCTGTAACAATAACACGCATGTGCGAGTTCTTAAGCGCTTGCGCTGAACCTTTACCTACGTCGCCATAACCCGCTACTACAGCCACTTTACCAGCAAGCATAAGATCGGTTGCACGGCGTATAGCATCTACTAACGATTCGCGGCAGCCATATTTATTATCGAACTTCGATTTGGTAACCGAGTCGTTTACATTAAAGCAAGGCATAGGCAATGTACCTTTAGCCATACGCTCATACAAACGGTGTACGCCTGTTGTGGTTTCTTCACTTATACCGCGTATTCCGGCAATAAGCTCAGGGTTCTTATCCAATACAACGTTGGTAAGGTCACCACCATCATCTAATATCATGTTCAAGGGCTTGCGGTCAGGGCCGAAGAAAAGTGTTTGCTCAATGCACCACTCATATTCCGACTCGGTCATACCCTTCCAGGCATAAACCGGAACACCTGCAGCAGCTATTGCAGCAGCAGCATGGTCCTGTGTAGAAAATATATTGCACGACGACCATTGCACCTCGGCACCTAATTCAACAAGGGTTTCAATAAGTACAGCGGTTTGTATTGTCATGTGAAGGCAACCGGCAACGCGGGCGCCCTTTAAAGGCTTTTGTTTTCCATATTCGGCACGCAGCGCCATTAGGCCCGGCATTTCGACTTCAGCAAGTTTTATTTCTTTCCTACCCCATTCGGCAAGTGAAATATCTTTTACTTTGTAGTTCAATACTTTTTCGGTTGTTTGTTGGCTCATGGCTATATTTTTTTTAAATAGGTTGTCAAAGTTAAGAAATTAGATTCTAATACTATTCATTATGCCTGTAATTCTTAAACTAACCACCCCAAGCGGCCTTTCGGCAGGGGTTTGGGAAATAACCGAAACCCATAAGCAGCTTATGGAAATGGCTGCTTTGAGCGAAGATGAGAAGAAAGTTATAGCATCGTTTAAAAACGAGGCAAGGCGTATGCAATGGCTCGCAGTTAGGGTATTATTGGGCCAATTTATGAATCCACGCCCCGTTATAGCTTATAAAGAAAACGGCAAACCTTTTTTACCCAACGGCAAAGCGCATATATCTATAAGCCACTCCGGAAAAATGGCGGCTATTGCATTACATCCATCGGTACACCCGGGTATTGATGTAGAGGAAATACACCCTAAAATAAACAAGATAGCCCACCGCTTTGTGAGCGATAAAGAAATGGCTTACCTGAAACAGGATACCTTAACCGAGCAACTTTGTATTATTTGGGCAGCAAAAGAAGTATTGTATAAAAGCCACCCCGAGGGCATGCTATCATTTAAAGAAAACTTATCCGTTTCACCGGTTAAAATAGCCGATAAAAGCGAGTTGCAGGGAACCATTACTAAAGATGGCAAAACCATAAACCACAAACTGGTATGCCAAAAAATCAATAACTACATTTTAGTTTATACGATGTAGGCTGAGAAGCCTATCATAACAAAAGTATCAGTTATGAGCCACCGTACTAATAGTTCCAGTTGATGCCGTAATCTTACGGATATTATTGTTGCGATTATCGGCAAGATAAATATTGCCAGATGCATCAAGTGCAATGCCACATACATCATTTAGTTCAGCTGCAGTAGCAGGCCCCCCATCACCACTATTGCCTATACTCCGCACATTACCGGCTATTATTGTAACATTACCGGTTATATGATCACGCCTGCAAACAAATGTCACCTGGCTAAAATAAATATTTTGCGCAGAGTCTACTACAACAGGCCCCGGAGCAACACCTGTTACAATAGTATTTATTACCCCTGTTAATGCAGTAACTTTACGTATTCTGGCATTACCCTGATCCGCAATATAAACATTACCTGAATCATCTATCGCAATACCTATCGGACCAGACAGATTAGCCGAAGTAGCAGGGCCTCCATCACCCCCCGAACCCAGAATGCCGTTACCGGCAATAGTAGTTATTATACCGCTTTTGCTGTTTACCTTTCTAATTCTATTATTCCCTTCATCGGCAAAAAATATATTACCCGATGTATCTGTAGTAACCGCAAAAGGATAATAAATCTGAGCATTCGTTGCAAGTCCGCTATCTCCGCTATATCCAGCATTTCCATTACCTGCAATTAATGACATAATGCCACTCGACATATTTATTTCATGAATACGTTGACAGGAATTATCTGAAAAATAGATATTACCTGTTCTATCCATTATTATGCCAAAGGGGGAATTTAAATAAGCAGACTTTGCTGCGCCCCCATCACCGAAACAGCCAGCTACTGTATCGGTTCCGGCAATTGAGCTTATTGTACCACTAGTACTAACCCTAAGAATGTTATGATCTCCTAAATTAGTAAAATAAATACAACCTGTTTTATCTACGACCAAATTGTACGGTCCCGCTATAACATTATAACTCGATATAATATTCGGCTTTGGTGCAGACTCTTTACTGCAAGAACATACAGCAACACTTGTTATTAAAAAAAGACAGATTTTAAGAATTTGGTGGTTCATGGTTCTCAAATATAATGAATTTCCTCGTTGGTGCAAGCGCTTTCGTCCTACCAATTATTATTCGAATTTAATTGCACTGCAAGGATGCCCGCTTCGTGCCTCGCAATGACGGGAACCGAAGAACATGTAACACTTTACTATTTGATTTAATTTATTTTACGACCTTTATACGCCAATACGCAGCCTAAATGCCATCAGCCATATATAACTCTTTAGCCGAGGGGCAAAGCAAGAAACAGAAAAAGCTGGTTTTGCTTATAGACCCTGATAAGTTTACATCGGCAGATATTGTTAAGCGTGCCGAGCTTGCAGGAGTCGATTATTTTTTTGTAGGTGGCAGTTTGCTATCGAAAGGCAATTTTAACAAGTGCGTTGAAACCATAAAAAAGCAAACCAATTTGCCGGTAGTTATTTTTCCGGGCAATACCGACCAGGTTTCTCCTGCTGCCGACGGAATACTTTTTCTTTCGCTTATATCGGGCCGCAACCCCGAAAACCTCATTGGCAAGCATGTACAGGCAGCACCTATTTTAAAAAAGACGAATCTTGAAATTATACCAACCGGTTATATGCTTATTGACGGTGGAAAAATAACCACCGCCACGTATATGAGTAATACTGTACCAATACCTCACGATAAAAATGATATTGCTGCATGCACAGCACTTGCCGGAGAAATGCTTGGCCTGAAACTTATTTATATGGATACCGGTAGCGGAGCCAAAAGGCATGTAACATTGCAAATGATAAAAGAGGTAAAGAAAACTATTTCAATACCGTTAATTATTGGCGGAGGAATACGTACACCCGAAGATGCTTATGAAGTTTGCAAGGCTGGTGCAGATGCTATTGTAATTGGTACAATTGCAGAAGAATCGCCCGAGATAGTTGAGCAAATTGCAAAAGCGGTACATTATAATTTTAGTATAACAGAAAAAGGAATTTAAGCTTTATGAAGTTTATAGTTATTACACCCTCAAAAAATGTCGATAATGAATATGCCATTGTAAGCCACATGCTGAAAAATGGCCTGCCTACCCTGCACATTCGTAAACCCGGTTTCAGCAGAGAAGAAACGGTTAGCTATATTGAACATTTTCCGGAAGACCAGCAAAATAAAATGGTATTACATTCCTACCACAATGTAATGCTTGACTATGACCTGAAAGGGCTGCATTTAAGCAGACGGCATAAGAAAAAACAATTCGCTTCGTGGTTAACCCAAACCAAAATCGAATTGAGAATGGGGAAAAAGATAAGCTTAAGCACATCGAGCAAAAGCCTTTCATCGCTGGTAGATAATTATAAAAATTTTGATTATGTAATGCTTACACCTGTGTTTACTGACCCTCAGGGCCACAGACCGAGTTTTAGTCCCGCCATTTTGCAGCAATTACTCCGCAGCTACCCCGATAAGGTTGTTGCACGCGGAGGCTCAGATGCTGAATCGATTGAAAAAGCAAGGGATATGGGCTTTGCAGGCATTGCCTTTCACAACTTTTTCTGGAATAATGAAGACCCGCTGAAAGAATTCGACCGGGTAGTGAACAAGTTCCAGCAATTGGGTTTAAGCATTCAGTAAATGCTTTTTATTTCATTGCAAGATATTTATCACTACGTTACCGAACACTGGCTTGAAATAATTGCCGTAGTATTTTCTATTGCAGGCGTTTGGCTTACGGCTCTCGAAAAAACAATTAACTGGCCCCTAAATATTATTGCAAGCGCAATTTACGTTTACATTTTCTATGTCAGTGGCATTTATATGGATGCCTTACTTTCGGTTTTCTTTGTGGTCTTTAGTTTCTACGGCTGGTACCAGTGGCTTTATGGTGGAGATAACAAAGCGCAACTTCAGATTTCCAAAACATCCCTTAAACTTGCATTCATTTTACTGTTAATTGGAATACCATTAACCTTTGGTTTTACTCAACTGCTCACGCATTATACTAACAGTACCATTCCCTACCTCGATTCTGTAACTACGGTATTAAGCCTTATTGCAACCTGGATGGCTGCAAAAAAACATATTGAAAACTGGCTGGTGTGGATAATTGCAGATTCTATTTATGTGGTTGAGTATGTTGTTAAAGACTTATACCTTACTGCTGTATTATATTTTATATTTACCATGCTGGCCGCTTATGGTTATTACGAATGGAACAAGCAATTGAAAAAATTATCCGCATTGCCATTGTAGGCCCCGAAAGTACGGGAAAATCCACATTAGCAGAACAACTGGCAAAGCATTATAATACATGCTTTGTACCGGAATATGCCAGGGAGTATTTAAACAATTTGAAAAGAGTTTATACCATTGGCGATGTTGTTGCCATATCGAAAGGGCAAATGCAAACGGAAGATGAACTTGCATTAAAAGCAAACAAATTACTGATTTGCGACACCACACTTTTAGTAACCAAAATTTGGGCAGAATTCAAATATCATCAGGCCCCTGAATGGATAAAAGAAAATATAAATAAAAGAAAATACAATCTGCACCTGCTCACCTCCATCGACCTGCCCTGGATGCCTGACCCACAGCGGGAACACCCGCACTTGCGTGAAAAACTTTTTGAAATATATCAAAACGAACTTGCTGCTTTAAAAGTAAATTACACAATCATTTCAGGAAATGCTGAAATGCGTTTACAGCAAGCAATTAACTCTATTGACGGCTTGTTAAAAGTTAACACCCATAGTTAACACCACATTAGAAACTTCGGTGTGGTTGGAAGCAAAGTTGGTACCATAAGGTGCATACGCCGAAGTATATAAATAATCCTGCTGATCGTAGTATGAAAGAACATAAGCAAGATCAATAAAGCTGTGTTTTATTTTCACGCCTACACCGGCTGAAAGACTGCGCTTTAAACCTGTATTAGCAGCTTCTTTGGTATACGGATTGCCATAATAAGCATAGCCGGCACGAATACTGAATGGGTATAAAACAAGTTCGCCACCCACACGTATATTGCTTGCTCCCATATAGGAGTTTGATATAGCCTGGTTCACTGAAGAATAATCGGTTCCCGCAGCACTAAAGGAGGCATTCGAATAATTCACGTATTCATAGTCGGCAGAAAGTATTGCCTGGCGGTGAATAATGAAGGCTATTCCTGCCATTGCTTTCATAGGGGTAATGAGTGTATAATCGAAGGCACCTTGCGGAGACGCAACTGATGTTTGGCCACCGCTGGGGCCGGCATATGGACTTGGATTATAATTTGCCGATATGGTTGTATTGTACTCGTCGTGAAGAGAGAAAACAGTCGGTGTATGAACGGCCAGTCCTATTCTTGCCCAATCAGTAAAACGGTATATAAGGCCAAGTTTTAAATTAACGCCCGAACCGGTAGTAGTAACATTCGAACTTACGGTATATCCGGTAAGGCCGAAAGCAGAATCATTGTAATGAGGAGTTTCGCTATAAGTAGCACTTTGGGTATAACGGATATCAGGGATACCCAGCGTTCCGCCTATGTAAAGCTTATTGTTATAGTTACCTCCAAACGACAGATCCATTTCACCCATTGAGCCAGAACTTGTTATAGATTGCATTTGCACAATATAATTAGTGCCATTGCCAAGGTAAGGGCGAATTATATTAAAGTATGAATTTGCGCCTTTATTAGTATCTAAAAGTCCTGCATTAAAAGCAGGGCCTGCAAAAAACTGGTCAAGGCTCCTGAAATTATTTCCATTGGCCTGGTCAGTATACTGGTCGAGCATTGTACTATTATAATTATTACCCTGCGTAGTTACCTGGCTATTAAAATCGTTGGTGCGGTTATATACAATGCCAAAGGCCAGACCTTTCCATGCTGCATCATCGCTGGCATTTCTCCATGAAAAAACCAGGCCCGCATTTTGAATATTTGCCGAAGCCTGGTAAGCCATATTTGTCATTCCGTTAAACTGCGAAGAAGTGCTTTGAATAGCAAAACCGGGAGAAAAGGTAAGCTGGCTTTTGGTAAATACCGCCACACCCGCAGGGTTAAAAGCAAGTGAAGACATATCACCACCCACTGCGCTAAAAGCTCCGCCCATTGCCATAAACCTGGCCGTACCGCCAAATGTTGTTTGTGAGTACCTTAAAGCATCATCTGCAGTTTGGGCATTGGCAATAACCGGTAGTGTTGTTATGGCTGCAGCAACCAGTCGAAGGAACCTTTTCATAACAGAGTATGTTTAGTTTAGTGATTTGATTATTATCTATGTCCGCCACCACTATGACCGCCACCACCGCCACCTGATGAATGTGAACCACCGCCACCGCCGCCAAAGCTATGTCCGCCACCCGATGAATGTGAACCACCACCAAAAGTAGCGCCTGAAGAATGATAGCTGCTATTGCCACCGAATGTGTGGTTTCCGCCACCATAGCTTCTGCTGCCCGAATTAGAGGCACGGTAATTATAGTTACCTGAGCTTCTGCTGCCTTGGCTTGGCGCTACGCGGGAAGGTGCAGTATACGTAGTGTTACCACGGCTATACCCCCTCGAATTGTAACTGGGCCTTGCAGTATTGTTACGCGGAGCGCTGTTATTATATGAATAATTATTTGTACGCGGAGCACTGTTAGAAGGGCTCATCCTGCCATTTGAAGTATTACGGGCCGCACTTGTAGCCATGGTGCCATTAGTTCTGTACGAAGCAGCTGGCCTTGCACCGGAAACAAAACCGCTTGTCCTGGATGCTACAGGGCGGGATGCAGACACTGCAGGAGCCACATGTATATTACCATTTGATTTAACAAAACCTGCAGGGTTCTTTGCTGCTTCAGCATGAACAGTATTTTCATACATTTCGCCAAAACTGACAGGAGAACCTATGGCGTGGCTGCTTGCCATTGCACCCGGGCCTGAAACAGGACTTATTCTTGAACCCGGACCGGCAACGCCTTTAACACCTGGAGATGCACCTGTTCTTGGGCCAAAAAAGCCACCATTATGCCCACCTTCATAACTGTTGTAATAGTTATTGCAACCACCACCCCAACCGTATCCGCGTCCACAACCGTAGCCTCCGCCCCAACCATAGCCTCCGCCCCAGCCAAAGCCATAACCACCCCAGCCAAAACCGTAGCCCCACTCCATGCCAAAACCCCAATAGTAAGGACTAAATGCCCAACCAAAACCATAACCTACACCCCAGCCAAAATAAGGAGTATATGGGTTATAGAACCAGGGAGAATAAATACTTACACCATACATATATGGATTATTATTGTACCAGTATGAATTTGCATAAACATCATCATAATAACCCCAATTCCCCCAATCATCATCATATCTTCTTAAACGAGCCGAGTATGTATAGTCGTTATTATAATCGTCAGAATAATAATTATTGGTAGTAGTGTAGTTATTCACATTTGAATCGGGTGGCATATTACGCCTGTTATTATTCGGCATAGCATACTGGTCATTGTTCCCATTACCTGCATCTGCCGGTGTCATAGTAGAATTTGACTGGGAGCTGTTATATGAACCCTGAACGCCGGTACCGGTAGAAGGGGTGGAATAAATTCCATCGTCATCATTGTTTTGTTGCGATTTGCCCGGCATTGCCAGAAGCATCATTACTGCAACCGATAAACTCATTAGTGTTTTCATGATGAATAGATTTTGATTATTTGACTGTAGTTTTCTTAAAAGGTTTATTTTATATTTTTGCTAACCTTAATTTTTATTGCCTTTTCTATTATCCGCATTTAATTTCAGAGCTAAGTTACGTTAAATAGATGAAGCATTTATGAAGAAGGTACGGCTATATTTATTTTAACATTTTTTAAGACATATGAGCAAAGTCATAACACCTAAGGAACAAGATTATTCGCAATGGTATAACGACCTGGTTATTAAGGCCGGGCTGGCCGATCATTCGGCTGTAAAAGGCTGCATGGTTATTAAGCCATACGGGTATGCAATATGGGAAAGAATGCAGGCTGTTTTAGACGGTATGTTTAAGGCAACAGGGCACTCAAATGCTTACTTCCCTTTGTTCATTCCCAAATCATTTTTTGCCAAGGAAGCTGCCCACGTAGAAGGTTTTGCAAAAGAGTGTGCCGTAGTTACCCATTACCGGCTCAAAAATAGCCCTGAAGGTTTGGTGGTAGATGAAGATGCAAAACTTGATGAAGAGCTGATCGTTCGCCCTACTTCTGAAACTATAATATGGAACACATATAAGGGATGGATACAATCATACCGCGATTTGCCGCTATTAATTAACCAGTGGGCCAATGTGGTTCGTTGGGAAATGCGTACCCGTTTGTTTTTACGCACGGCAGAATTTTTATGGCAGGAAGGCCATACAGCGCATGCTACCCGCCAGGAAGCAGTTGAAGAAGCAGAAAAGATGCTTAACGTATATGCAGAGTTTGTAGAAAAATGGATGTCGGTGCCCGTTATAAAAGGCACTAAAACAGCCAGCGAACGTTTTGCAGGCGCACTGGAAACCTATTGCATTGAAGCTATGATGCAGGACGGAAAAGCATTGCAGGCTGGCACATCGCACTTTTTAGGGCAGAATTTTGCCAAAGCATTCGATGTTAAATTCCTCAACAAAGAAGGCAAATCAGAATTGGTGTGGGCAACATCATGGGGTGTATCTACCCGTTTAATGGGTGCATTAGTAATGACACACTCTGACAATGAAGGACTGGTATTACCTCCTCAACTGGCTCCAATACAAGTAGTAATTGTTCCTATTTACCGTGAAGCAGAACAACTTGCAAAAATTAATGAAGTGGTAAGTAAGCTTACCAGGAGCTTTGATGCAGATGGCATACGTTATAAATATGATAGTGATGACAACCGCAGCCCGGGTTGGAAATTTGCTGAATATGAACTGAAAGGCGTGCCTGTGCGTTTAGCTATTGGGCCTAAAGACCTGGAAAAAGGAACCATTGAAGTTTCTCGCCGCGATACCCGTACCAAAGAATTTGTGCCTATTGAAGGAGTTGAAAAATATGTAAAGAACCTTCTTGGTGAAATAACAGAAAATCTCTTTAAGAAAGCGGTTGAATTGCGTACTAACAACAGCCATAAGGTTGACACCTATGCTGAGTTTAAGGAAGTGCTCGAAAAACAAAGTGGTTTTGTCTGGGCACATTGGGATGGCACTGCCGAAACTGAAGAGAAGATAAAAGAAGAAACCAAAGCAACCATAAGGTGCATACCTTTAAATAATCCGCAAGAGGAAGGAAAGTGTGTTTATAGTGGCAAGCCCTCGAAACAAAGAGTTATATTTGCTAAAGCTTACTAGGGGATAGATGGATAAACTACAACCGCAGGACCTGATACTTAAACTACTGAAAGAAAAAACGGTAGTTCAGCTTAATGTAAGGAACAGGACCGAGGAAATGTTCAAGATAATTAAGCAGGTATTGGCCGAACTGGCTCACACTTTGTCTAAGAAAGCCACCGAGCTTGATAAGCGAATTAAAATAGAATATAAAGAGAAGAACGAATTTGAGGTAATGTTTACCATTGCCGAAGATGTGCTTATATTTTATATGCAGTCGAACGTATTTACGTTTGACCGTACCCACCAGGTTTGGCAAACATCGTATGTGAAAAAGAACGAGGCCAATGCGTTTTGCGGGTTTATAAGCGTGTATAATTTTCTTTCCGATTCATTTAAATATGACCGGGCAACTGATCTGGGCTACCTTATTGCACGAATATTCATCAACCAGGATCTGCATTACTTCGTAGAAGGCAAGCGCCAGCTCGGTTTTCTTTACAATAATTTCTCCACCTCAATACTCGATAAGGAAAGTATTGCCGACATTATAAACTCTGCTATACTCTACACACTCGACTTCAGTATTTTTGTTCCACCGTTCGATAATGTGAAAGAAGTAAGTGTATCGGTTATGGAAGAAGAAGCCAACAAAATGCAGATGCAGACGGGCAAGCGCCTGGGCTTCCGCTTTGGTGCCGATAACGACCAGATAAAGTAAACATTCCCCTCCGTTCCATTATTCCTTAAGCGATAATTGTATGGTTCTTATACATTGTATATTTTTGTGCTACTACCACATCAAAAAAATTAAAATGAAAACATATCACCATGATTCTGCACGAAGAATTATAAAGTATTGTTTAATTTTATTTCCCTTGTCCACATTTGCACAGGACCATGCCCCTTATATTTTTCAGCACTATGAACAGGATGCTGGCCGTGAAAAACTTCATATACAAGGGAAAGCAAAATTGATTAGCGAGCATGTATTTAAAACCACTTCAAAAGATGGGAAAATAATAAAGATTGATGAAAAACCAGAAGATACAGATAGCTTATGGTTTGATGAAAATGGCAGAAAGCTGAAAGAGGAAACATCAGGGCTCGAACCTTATACGGAGAAACATATTTATGACAGCTCCGGAAAAGAAACCGAGTTTTATTTAATGAGAGTAGAAACAGTAAGGGAGATTATAAGACATGTTCGTTATAAATATGATGATAAAGGCAGAGTAATATTGTGGGATGAACATTATGGCAAAGCCTATTCTGTAGAGAGTTCATTGCACCAAGATAAGGACAGCGCTATGGAACATAGTATGGAAATTTTTAAATATGACAAAAAAGGCAATGAAATTGAAGTAGATGAAATAGCCCTGCCTTACCTTGATATACATGATGACCGTCCATATGGATTTGATACTGTTAACTATTTTTCAGAATATGATTCAGTAGGTAATAAGGTGAAATCTTATAAACAAACCTCCAACAACATATATTCTCTCGAAACCTGTAAATATTATAAGGACCACAAATTAGCTGAACGCAACAATTATGGTCTCTTTTCAAGTCATTTAAACCGCTGGAAAGATGCCAAAGAAGGATATGAATTAGAAAACACCGAAAGTTTTAAATATGATTCTGCAGGTAACATTATTGAAAAAACCATTACCTACCCCACAAAGCAAACCATCAGAGAATTTCAATCAGGCGGGCAAGCAACAGATGCATATATCTGGAAATACCAATATGATTCAAAAGGCAATTTAATCCGCAAAGAAAAATATGATAGTTATAACCATTTGATAAGCTATAACTCAGCCACCTATGACGATAAAAGCAATATAACTGAGGAGAAGTACTATGTGGTGAACAACTTGGGTGAAGCCCCGAGGCAAATAGCCGGTTATGCTTATAACCTCAAATATGACAAGGAAGGCAACTGGATAAAGAAAACTACAGTTAATGCATTGGAAGACTACATAATGGTTAGTGAAAGGCAAATAATTTATTATTAGTGCAATTAGCTCTAATCCCTATTTTCGCAACTATATGACTGAAATTATTTACCGCTTACTACAAAGTAAAGATCTGGATAAATATAGAGCAATACGGTTACGTTGCTTAAAGGAATACCCTGATAATTTCGGCAATACACATAAAGAAGAGGCAGATTCTAAATTTCCAAAACTCGAACCTGCTATAAAAGGAACAGATACAAACAGTTTTGCGTTCGGAGCATTTACTGCAAAAAATGAACTAATAGGGATATGTGGCTTTATAAGGGAACAACGCATAAAGACTGCTCATAGAGGTGAGGTAATACAAATGTTTGTAGATAAAAAATTTGCCGGTAAAGGAATCGGGAAACATTTATTGAAACACACTATAGATAAGGCTTTTGAGAATCCTGAAATTGAGCAAATAACACTCAGCCTGGTTTATGGCAATAAAGCAGCAGAGGGTTTATATAAACAAATGGGCTTTGTTCAGTATGGTAAACTCGATAATTTCTTTAAATCGGGAGATAAGTATACTTCGCAGCTTTTTATGTCATTAGAAAGAGCTAAGCATTAAAGCTCCCTACTTCTTTATAAACTTAATCTGTTGTACCATTTCTTTAGAAGTTACTTTAACAAAGTAAACTCCCGATAGAAGTTCAGAAATATTTAATGGAATTATTTCATTCGGACTTATTTCATTTGTCGTCTGCATTATTATTCTACCTGTAACATCCATTACACTAATAGCTACAGATTCGTTTTGCAAATAACCAAACTTAATATTCAATACCTGGTCAGCAGGGTTAGGATAGGCAGTTATAACATTTTCATATGCATTAATTGTATTAACGCTCAACACTTTATTCGCTTGCTTGTTACTTCGGGTCGATACTACATCGGTTGAAGAAAACGGCCTTGCTGTAGGGTTACAAGCAGCAGGATTCACAGCTTCTACCTGGTATGAAATTACTGCAGAACCCGGATAGCAGGTAAAATCGGTCCATGATGTATTGCCAAAGCTTACCGAATCCACGGCTTTCCACCCTGTATTATTGCTATCTCTTAATATACGGTACTGGGTTATAATAAAGCCAATATAATCGTTCCAGTTAAGGTTATAGCCGCATGGAGAAGCAGGGCCGATAGATACGTGGATAGTTCTATGGAATGGGCTTAAAACGCTTTCGTTACCACAGGTATCAATTACAGAAAGCTTATACTGGTATGCTGTTGTATTCGGGTTCACTCCATTTGTGGTATCTGTATAAATACTCATAGCATGGTAAGGTAAACTTGCAATGTGCTTATATACAGAAGCTATTTCCCTATATACCCTAAAACTATCTATCGATCCTTGTATAGACTTATCCCAGATAATTAAATTTTTAGTAGAAGTGCTGTCAACACTCACCATACAAATACTTACGCCCGGCACTGAATCACCAATTACAGTAAACATATTTTTATTCATACATCCGTTAGAATCAGTAACCGTAACAGTGTATGTGCCGCCGGAACGAACCATTGTTGTATCATAGGTTCCTCCGTTACTCCATTTGTACATGAATGGCGATTTACCTGAACCTGTTGCCAGTAATAAATCTTTACCCTGGCATATTTTCGCAGATCCGCTTATGGTTACTGTAGGGTGTGCATTTACTTTTATATAAAGTGTTTTGGTTAAACTGTCGGAACCTGCAATATTGCCAGCTTTAAGTTTTACAGCATACGTACCCGGAGTATTATATAATACGGTTGGATTTTGCATCTTAGAAGATGGAGGAGTACCACCTGTAAATGTCCAACTCCAGGATGAAGGACCGTTAGTTGAATTATCGGTAAAATGAACAGAATCACCCGAGCAAATATTTGAATTATTTGCAGTAAAATTTATTCCGGGCCGGTTTATATAAGTTACTTTTCGTATACGGTCGTTTCCTCCATCCGTTATAAATACATTACCGGTCGAATCTATTATAACTCCAGAAGGGTCAAATAATTTAGCGGTATCTGCCAGGCCTCCATCACCGTAAAAGCCATTCTGTTGACCCATTCCGGCAATAGTGCTTATCTTACCAGTAGACTTGGTTATTTTGCGAATACAATGATTTTGTTGATCTGTTATATAAATATTCCATTTCTTGTCTAAACTTATTTGGGCAGGATACCTGAACGCCGCAGAAGTTGCCGGACCTCCATCACCAGCAAATCCATAAGTACCGCCTGCTATAGTAGAAATTACACCTGTTGCTTTGGTAATTTTCCGGACGCAATTATCAAACATATCGCTCACATAAATATTACCTGAATCATCTAAAGTTAAGCAATAAGGATATCTAAACCCGGCAGTATCAGCTAAGCCTCCATCACCAGAGTAAGCATATTTACCACTACCGGCTATTGTAGTAATAATCCCGGTTGATTTTGTCACTTTACGTATACGATTGTTGATTTCATCCGCTATATATATATTACCTGAATCATCTAACGCCACGCCTGAAGGAGATGCCAATTCTGCATGAATAGCCAATCCGCCGTCACCGGAATATCCTCTTCCATTACTATCTCCTGCAACGGTTGTTATTATACCGGTCGATACAGTTACTTTACGTATACGATTGTTGCTTTCATCTGCTATATATATATTACCTGAATCATCTATGGCCAGCGAGTATGGTTGATATAAAGCTGCTGCTGTAGCTTGCCCGCTATCGCCGGAAAAAGTGCCCGGATTACCGCAACAGCTACCGCTACCAGCTATAGTAGTAATAATACCGGTAGATACAGTAATTTTACGAACGCGATTATTGGAATAATCAGCAATATAGATGTTCCCCAATTTATCTAATATAAGACCTCCCGGGCTTGCAAAGTCTGCCGCAGTTGCAGGGCCTCCATCCCCGGAATATGTATATACTCCATAACCTGCAATAGTATTTATAATACCTACCTGAGCATGTAGTCCAATAGAGAGTATCAAAGCCGCAATAAATGTAATTACCTTTTTTAAGCTTTGTGGTGTAATGGTTTTCATGAAAGATGAAATTAGATATGCTAAAATACTCTATTTTCAGCAAACCCGTATGAGACTAATCATGCATGGTTATTGGAATTGACAAAAGCACTCTGATTCAGAGTGTTCAATATTGCAGAAGCTATTCTTTATCTAATCAATCTACCCGGTAAGTAAGGCGTAATGCAAAACTACGTGGCGCCTCTATTTTCAATGGCCTGAGCGAATAACTTAAATTCAATAAATTATCTACTACAAAAGCCACCTTCAGTGTCTTAGTTACCTGCATACTTACACGGGCATCAACAACATTAATGCCACCCATATGTGCCTCTCGGTATTTTTTTATACCATAACCGGCTTGTGTATCGAACACATAAAATATGGTGTCAATGTTTTGCATAAAGCCATAATACCTCCAATCGCCACCAATAGAAAACTTTTTATAGGTCACCTGCAAATCTATCTTACCGATGTCCTGGAAACGGTATTTTAAAATATTATTCCCAGTATTAGTGCTCGAATTAGTATATGTCATACCAATATAATTACTGTCGGTTGCATAAACCTTGGTAGGCTGTAGTGCCTGTGGTATTATATAGGTATAGTCGGCAAGAATTTCGACTTTTAAGTCTTTGGTTATTTTTCCTTCACCTGGCAACGATATTTCAATGCCCCGCACGCGCGTTTCACCCGTATTTAAATATTTAAACCCGG
>Ga0206875_1037_pt1 | contig 33512 bp, 33 predicted proteins | sample Alteio_BWOrgCont_9_FD_152616 | JGI IMG/M metagenome (GOLD analysis project Ga0206875, IMG submission 152616) | Enriched cells from forest soil in Barre Woods Harvard Forest LTER site, Petersham, Massachusetts, United States -... | ecosystem: Environmental > Terrestrial > Soil > Temperate forest > O... | reverse complement strand
CATGTGGAAGATCACTGCGCAGGCGTGGCGCTCGCACTTGAAAAGGGCAAGCTGGGCGAGACCTATTGCTTCGGCGGCAATGCCGAGCGCAACAACATCCATGTGGTGGAGACGATCTGCAAACTGCTCGATGGATTGAAGCCCCGTAACCGTGGCGGCTCCTATCAGTCACAGATTGCTTTTGTTACCGACCGGCTCGGCCACGACCGTCGCTATGCCATTGACGATCGCAAAGCAGTCAAAGAACTGGGCTTCAAACGCAGGCATGATTTCGACTCGGGCCTCAAAGCCACGGTGGAGTGGTATCTCAGTAACGAAGAATGGTGCAAAGTGAGGAAAGCGGCATGAAAGGGATCGTACTCGCAGGAGGCTCAGGCACGCGGCTCGCGCCGATGACGACGGCGGTGAGCAAGCAGTTGCTGCCGGTGTACGACAAACCGATGCTGTTTTATCCGCTGTCGTTGCTGCTGCTTTCGGGCATTCGCGATATTCTCATCATCTCGACTCCGCGTGATCTGCCGATGATGGAGGAGTTGCTGGGTGATGGCTCACGCTACGGCATCCGCCTGTCGTACCAGGTGCAGAAAAAGCCCGAAGGCATTGCGCAGGCGTTCCTGCTCGGTGAATCCTTTATCGGCGACAAGCCGGTCTGTCTCGTCCTTGGCGACAATATTTTCTTCGGCCAGCTTCTTGCGGGGCAGCTTATGAGGGCAGCAAAACTTAAACAAGGCGCGACGGTTTTTGGCTATCGAGTGAGGGATCCGGAACGCTACGGCGTCATTGAGTTCGACGCAAAGGGCAAAGCCATTTCGATTGAAGAAAAACCCAAGCATCCCAAATCCTCTTTCGCGGTCACCGGGCTTTATTTTTATGACAACAAGGTGGTGGAGATTGCCAAAAACCTGAAGCCGTCTGCGCGCGGCGAGCTTGAGATTACCGACGTGAACAAGGCCTATCTGGCGCGTGGGGAGCTCACTGCCGAACTGCTGGGCCGTGGTACCGCGTGGCTGGATACCGGCACACCGGATTCGCTGCTGGATGCCGGGCAATTTGTGCAGACCATCGAGCGCAGGCAAGGCCAGAAGATTGCCTGCCTTGAGGAGATAGCCTACCGCAAAAAGTTCATCGACGCGGCACAACTGCAGAAATGCGCAGAGTCCTACGGCAAGAATGACTACGGTGCATACCTGAAAGAATTGCTGGCAGAGGGCAATGTCTAAACCCCTTCTCGTTATCGGCTCCACTGGCCAGCTTGCCAGAGCGCTTAAAGTACTTTGCCCGGAGGCGGTGTTTCTGGCACGTGCGCAGGCCGATCTGGCGTTTCCGCAGAAAGTAACCGAGGCGCTTGAGGGGTATGACCCTTGCGCTGTCATCAATGCGGCAGCCTATACGCAGGTGGATAATGCTGAAAAAGAGGAGGCGCTTGCCACCACCGTCAATGCATCCTCGCCCGCAGCCATGGCAATTTACTGTGCTGGCAAGCACATTCCCTTCGTGCATTTTTCGACTGATTATGTCTTCGACGGCAGCGGTAATGCGCCGTGGAAAGAAGACGACGCGCCCGCGCCGCTTAATGCTTATGGCCGCTCCAAGCTCGCGGGCGAAGATGCTATTACCCATATCGGTGGGCGCACGCTTATCTTCCGCACCTCGTGGCTGTACGACGCGCCGGGAAAAAATTTTCTCAACACCATTCTGCGACTCGCAACCGAGCGGGAGGAAATGAAAATCATCAATGACCAGTTCGGCGCGCCGACTTACGCGCCGCATCTGGCGGCTGCGGTGCTGGATATCTTGGAAACGGCAATGATGAGCAAGGTATTTCCGTCTGGCGTTTATCACCTCTGCAACAAAGGAGAGACAAGCTGGTATGGCTTTGCCTGCGCGATTGTTGAGCATGCACGCAGGCTGAACATGCCGCTGAAGGTAAGCCAGATCCACCAGATTCCTGCGAGTGAATATCCGCTGCCTGCGAAGCGTCCGCACAACTCGCGGCTTGATTGTGCCAAGGCGCTGTCTATGTTTGGGGTATCGCTGCCCGCGTGGCGGGATGGCCTTAAAGATTGTATGGAGCTGAAGCAATGAAGATACTGGACTGCCCAATCGAGGGACTGAAAGTCATCCAGCTCGATGTGCACGGAGACTCGCGCGGATTCTTCATTGAGCGGTTTCAGGTGAAGCGTTTTTCCGAAGCCGGATTGCCGCATATTTTTCTGCAGGACAATCACTCACGCTCGGTCGCTCACACATTGCGTGGCCTGCATTACCAGTATGGCCCGCCGCAAGGGAAACTGGTAGGCGTCGCGCGTGGGACGGTGTGGGACGTGGCAGTGGACATCCGCCCGCATTCGCCAACCTTTGGCAAGCATCACGCCGTCGAGCTGACAGCCGAGAACGGAATGTTGCTTTGGATTCCGCCGGGCTTTGCACACGGCTTCTGCGTGCTTGGCGAAGAGCCTGCCGACCTGCTCTATAAAGTGACATCTGTGTATAATGCCGCAGGCGAGGGAGGCATACGCTTTGACGACCCTGAGCTTGATATTCCGTGGCCGGTCAGGAATGCGCTGTATTCGCCGCGCGATCAAAACCTCCAGTCGTTTGCGGAGTATAAAAAGTCGCCGCCTGTGTGGGGCGCATGAGCGACGTCAGTGTCATTATGGTGAGCTACCATACGGGCGCGCCGCTGTGGCTGGCAATTGAATCCGTGCTGGCACAATCGCAGTGTCGTGAGTTGGTGCTGGTAGATAACGGTAATGTCCCCGGTGTGCAGGCGATACTGGCGAAACTGGCAGAAAAAGAGCCACGCTTCAAACTGGTCACAGGTCACGGCAATGTCGGGTTTGCCAAAGGTTGCAACCTGGGTGTACGCGCCTCAAACGGAAGCATAGTATTGCTGCTCAATCCTGACAGCATGCTGCCTGAGCAAGGTCTTGCCAACGCGCTGGAAGTATTGCGGCGCTATCCGGAAAATACGCTTGCGGGGTGCTATCTCATCAATGCTGATGGCAGTGAGCAGCGCGGATGCCGCCGGTCGCTCCTGACGCCAAAGAATGCGGTAGCGGAAAGCCTCGGGCTTAACTTCCTGGCGGGTAATTCGGCGCTTAATCTTTATGGGCCTATGCCGGAAGCGGCCCACGAAGTGTCTGCGATCTCCGGCGCGTTCATGATGCTCGCGCGCACGTTTTACGATCGCCTTGGTGGGCTTGACGAAGGGTATTTTCTGCACATGGAGGACATGGATTTCTGTATGCGGGTGCATCAGGCAGGTGGCAAGACCATCTGCATGCCTGAAGTCAAAGTCGTGCATTTCCGCAGCACAAGCGAGGTGGCAAGCGACGTCGTTGAGCAGCACAAGGCAAGAAGTTTCATCCGCTATCTGAATATCCATTTCTCCAAGTCCCATTCACCGATCGTGCTTAAAGTCATGGCACTGGGCATCTGGCTGCGTTATGCGCTGAAGACGACACTTGGTCTTGCAGATAAAATCTTCGTGCCGCCGCTTGCAGCGAAGCGTGAGATTGCACGCAATGTACTGCTCAACCGCCTTACACGCTTTGAAGCGCGCGACAATTCACTTGCAGGAAAGACAGTGCTCGTCACAGGTGCCAGTGGCCAGACGGGGCTTTGCGTTGTTGGCAAGGCGCTCGCGCGTGGTGCGCGGGTTATCGCGGTTACCAACCAGACGCTGATTGCTTTTTCACACCCTAATCTCACCTGGGTATCATGCGACCTGAGGGAAATGCCACTGGAACAAAAAGCCGACATTCTGATTCATACAGCTCCACTCATGCTGCTTCCCGAGCAACTGGAGGGCATCCTCAAGGGCGGTGTCCAGCGCGTTGTTGCGTTTGGGTGCACGCTCATGTTTGCGACGGTTGAAATGGGCAATCCTTTCGAGCAGGGTCTCATCCAAAAACTGAAATCCGCCGAAGAGCGCATAAGCAAGATGACGGCTGAAAAAAATGCCGCTCTTACGATATTGCGTCCGACCATGACGTACGGTGTTGGTCTGGACGGTAATATCACGCGCCTTGCCGACATCGCCCGCCGGTTTGGTATTCTGACAGTGTATGGGGAGGGCAAAGGCTTGCGTCACCCGGTACAGGCGACTGATCTGGCGGATGCGGCATTGAACATCTGTTCAAATACGTCCACGTATGGAAAGTCCTATAATCTCGGCGGCAGCCAGGGCATGACTTATCACACCATGCTCACACAGATTTTTGAGTATCTGGGCAAGCCTCCCCGTATTGTCCGGCCACCGATGTTCCCATACGCGCTGGACTGGCTGGGCTGGATATACCAGGTCGAGCACGTCAACGCGGAAATGGCCCTGCGCATGAATCACGACATGGTGTTTGATATGAAGGATGCCATCGCTGATTTTGGCTATCACCCCAAGGGTTACCTGCAGGGCACAGTGGTGATTTAACCCCGAAATTGCAGTTGCAGAGCGCGGCACAGATGATACTCTCGCTGTCCGCGGCATTAAAGGGACTACAAGACAGGCTATGGAACGGATTTATATTCTCGTGGTTTTACTGGTGGTGATTGTGGCTGTATGCCTGCTCAACAGTAACCAGCAGCAATTTCAGCAATGTGTTGCGACAGCATCGGCTCGCTATCCGTCTTCCCGTCCCATTCCGACAGGACAGCCTTACCAGGATATTTATGCCTGCATGATTGCTCAAGGGTATGCACTGGATACGCAGTCATTGCATTGTGCTAACAACGATGACGAGACAAAAACCATAATGGATCCGCAATGTTACCGACCCACCAATATTTTCAGAGGCTACGTTCACGACGTTGTCTCCGTGCTTCGTTGAGAGTGTAAGCCATGCCAAGAATATCTTATGTAAACGGCCGGTATGTGCATCACAAAGACGCGGTGGTGCATATGGAGGATCGCGGCTATCAGTTCTCCGACGGAATTTACGAAGTCATCGCATTTTATAATCGCCGCCTGCTCGACGGCGAGCTGCATACCAAACGCCTGTTGCGCAGCCTGCGCGAGCTGCATATAACTAAGCCCATGAGTGAGCGCGTGCTTACGCTGGTCATGCAGGAAATCATCGCACGCAACGATCGCACCGACGGCACGCTCTACATGCAAATCTCGCGTGGCGTGGCGAAACGCGATCATCCGTTTCCGAAAGCGGCAAAGCCCAGTTTTGTTATGGCCGTCACCGGGCCAAAGATGCCAAAGGAAAAAGAAGTCAGCGAAGGCGTTGCCGTTATTACTGCGCCTGAGCAGCGTTGGGCTCGCCGCGATATAAAAAGTATTTCACTACTACCCAATATTCTTGCCAAGCAGGCGGCCACTGCTGCGGGTGCTCGTGAGGCGTGGCTGGTAGATGGACAAGGGGTGATTTCCGAAGGCGCTGTGTCGAATAATGGCATCATCACCGCGAAGGGTGAGGTCATCACACATCCTCTCAATGAAAGTATTTTAGGTGGCGTCACGCGCAATGTAGTGGTGGAACTAGCCCGCAAGGCAGGAATAAAAATAACCGAACGCCCCTTCAGCCTCAAAGAGGCGCTTGTTGCAAAAGAAGCATTCCTCACCAGCACCACGAGCAACGTGCTGCCAGTGGTACGGATTGATGGCAAGGCAGTGGGAGATGGAAAGCCGGGTCTGGTCACGCGTAAGCTGCTTGCGCTGTACCATGAGCACATCTACCGGCAGACAGGGAAGCGATGGAACTGAAGAAACCTAAAGCGGTCCTGTTCGACTGGGACAATACACTGGTCAATACCTGGCCGGTTATCCATGAAGCGCTCAATAAGACATTTTCTGCACTCGGGCATACGCCCTGGTCGATTGATCAGGTGAAGCAGCGCGTTGCGCGCTCGATGCGTGATTCCTTCCCCGACATTTTTGGTGAAAACTGGAAACCTGCAGGTGAACTCTATCAGCAGAACTTCCGTGCCATTCACTTGGAAAGACTTCAGGCGTTTGAGGGCGCGGAGGCGACACTCGCGTTTTTGCGCAGGCAGCAACTCTACATGGCAGTAGTGAGCAACAAGAAGGGCGTCAACCTGCGCAAAGAAGTGCAGCATATCGGCTGGGGAAAATACTTCGACAAGGTCATCGGTGCGGACGACACGCCGCGTGACAAGCCTGCGCCTGAGCCTGTGATCGCTGCACTGGAAGGCAGCGGCATTAAGCCCGGCGCCGATGTCTGGTTCATCGGTGACAGTGCGGTGGATATGGAAGTGGCGCATGCCACAGGCTGCGTGCCGCTCTGGTATGGCGAATTGCCGGAAAAGCTGGAACATGCGTTCCATGTACGCTTTGACAGCCATGGCGATTTGGCGAAGGCGCTGAAGAAGATTTTTTAAAAACAGGTGTCATTGCACGGCTTGACTGCGCAATCTCAGGCCAAAATCTAATAATGATGGGTTAAGTAAGCGCAGAGGCGCCCCATATAAATATGGGCAGTGTCAACGCAAGGACTATCAAAAAAAATACAGCGGTAACGTTCTTTGTCCATTCGCTCATTTCATTTATGAGTTGCACTGCGGCCTGTTTGTCAATGGCGGGTGTACGTCTGATGCCGAAGACCAGCAACGCATCACGGAATTTCTTCCACTTATTTATCCTTAATTCTTCTTGCGGTTCCGGAACGATTTGGCCCAGTGTGCTTTCTGCTTCTGGGGCGAGCGCTCTACAGCCAGTGCGTCCGCGTCCACGTCTTCGGTGATGACTGAGCCCGCGCCCGTGATGGCGCCTTCGCCAATGGCCACGGGTGCGACCAGTGAGGTGTTAGAGCCAATGAACGCGCCTGCGCCGATGATGGTGCGGTGTTTGGTAAAACCGTCGTAGTTGCAGGTGATGGTGCCTGCACCGATATTGGCGTTCTCGCCAACATGCGCATCGCCAATATAAGAGAGGTGATTGGCTTTTGCTCCGGCTTCGATCACCGATTTTTTTATCTCTACGAAATTACCGATATGCGCTTGCTTGCCGATAACCGCGCCGGGCCGCAGGCGCGCGAATGGACCGATAGTGGCATGATGCGCAATCTTTGCGCCCTCGATATGGCTGTAGGAACGGATCTCCACATTATCGCCCACCGTCACATCCGGTCCGAACACGACATGCGGGTGGATAACGGTATCCTGTCCCAGCTTTGTATCGCACGCCAGAAACACACTTTGAGGATCGATAAGTGTCACTCCGCGCTCCATCGCTTCCATCCGCAAGCGCGTCTGCATAACGACCTCTGCCTGGGCAAGTTCGCTGCGCGAGTTGACACCGCGAAGCTCTTCTGCATCCGTCCTCACAACCGCACAGGTATGGCCACCTTTACGTGCGTGTGCCACAATGTCGGTGAGGTAATATTCGCCTTTGGCATTTTTGTTGCTGAGCTTTGCAAGCAACGTGAATAGCAGCTTGCCGCGCACCGCCATGACGCCGGAATTGCACAGTGTGATGGCTTTCTCTTTTGCAGTGGCGTCTCGCGCTTCGACAATGCGTTCGAGGCTGCCCTTTTTATCAGTCACGAGCCTGCCATAATCATTAGGCGCGGGGATATCCATCCCCAGCACTGTGATCGCTGCTTTTGGATCTGACTTAAGAGCGTTCACCATTTTTGTGAGTGTTTCTGCGCGGATGAGCGGCGTATCGCCATACAGCACGAACACAATGCCCTTCCAGTTATCAAGCAGGGATTTGGCTGCCTGCACGGCATCCCCTGTCCCGCGCTGATGAGGTTGTATAACGTTCTCGACAGAATCCTTATACGTGCGTTGGATCATCTCGCGTACGCTGTCCATCTCCGGGCTGGTGACGGTAACAATCTTCTGTGCGCCAAGGGCCAGAGCCGTTTCAACGACATGTACCAGCATGGGCCTGTGGGCAATCTTATGCATCACTTTTGACAGCTTCGAGTGCATGCGCGTGCCCTTGCCCGCGGCCAGAATGATACATGCGATGGGTGTGGTTTGTGCTTTCGCTTTCATAGGTTATTCGCTAGAATCATTCCAAAATAATAAGAGATACATAATATCTGTAAAACATGGGAGGGGATTTGCAATGAACTTTTTGTTCGTGATTGCCGCCACGGTCTCCATCATCTTCACCGCGCTTTCCTTTTTTCTGTTCGTATACGCCGAGCGTTACCGTAAGCGTGCCAAGAAACTGGAGGTGCAGTTGGCCACCACCGGCGCGCAGGCTGGGGCGTTGCAGAAGGAAGCCGATGAGATCAAAGCCCTGCGCCAGCAGAACGCGCTGTTCCTGGAGCAGAAATCCATCGCGGTGACCGAGCGCCTCGAGATGGAACGCAGGCTTGAAGGCATGATTCAGGAACGCGACGCGAGCGCTCGCCAGAAGGACGAGGCCATCAGCGCCAGGATTGAGGCTGACCGGCAGCGTGACCTCGTGCTGCAGCGCATGCAGGAATCAGAGAAACGGATGCAGGACTGGGAAATGCAGCGCGCCGAGAGCCTGAAGGCGGCGAAGGCATCCATCCTTGAAGCGGGCGGACAGCTCTCCAGCAAGCTGCTGGAAGATCACAAGCGTGAAGCCGAAGCTGCGAAAAAGGATAACGAGACCATGATGCGCAAGGCGTCCGAAGCACTCCTCGAGCAGGTGATGAATGTCACCAAGACGGTGGCGGAGCTTAAAGGGCAGTCCAGCGAGACTTCCGAGAAGATGGCGACCGTCTGGCGCGCGCTCACCACACCTGCCGGTGCCGGATATCTGGCGGAAGTGGGACTCGAGAATTCGCTCAAAAACTTAGGTCTCGAGGCCGGGCGCGACTATGTGATGCAGTATACGATGAGCAGCGAAGACTCGGGAGCCTTGCGGCCTGACGCGGTCATTTTCCTCCCGCAGGATATGGTGATGGTGATTGACAGCAAGGCCTCGAAATTCCTGTTGGAGATCGCACAAGCACAGGAAAATGGCGATGAATCAGAAGCGCTCGCGAGCCTCAAGAAGACCATGAACGAGCATCTGAAAGCATTGATATCGCGCAACTACAGCGCGGCCATACAGGCGGCATATAAGGAATCGGGCAGGTCGGAAAAACTGCGCACGGTGTTAAACGTCATGTATCTGCCGAGCGATAATGCAGTGACCCACATCAAGCGTGCCGACTCTGAGTTTATCCAGAAAACAGAGAAAGCAGGCATCATTCTTGCCGGGCCTGCGAGCCTTTCCGGACTGCTGTCACTTGCGCGGCTTAACATCGGCATGGCGCGGCAGGCGGCCAATCAGGATGCAATCATTGGCTGCGTGCAGGACCTGATGGACAATGTGATCACCGTGCTGAACTATGCCGAGAAGATGGGCAGGGGACTCAAGTCTGCTGCTGATAACTTCGATCAGTTTGCACGCTCGGTGAACAAGCGGTTGCTACCCAAGGTACGCCAGCTTGCCTCGCTCGGCGTCAAGCCCGCGAAGAACAAGGAACTGCCCGGTCGCATCACGAGTTACGAAGTACGCCTGTCGGACGATATGCTCACTATCGAGGGCGAATCGGAGACGGTGGAAGAAGTAGGTATCATCGAAGCATTCCCGAAGAAGGTGAGTGCTTAAGCCACCGGCAATCTTGCCTTAAATGCCGCACCCAGCGTGCCGTCGTCGAGGTAATCGAGCTCGCCGCCCATGGGAATGCCGTGTGCGAGGCGTGAAATGTGGACGTTACAGCCCATGAGCCGATCACTTAAGTAAAACGCTGTGGTCTGGCCTTCGACAGTGGCGTTGGTGGCGAGGATGACTTCGCGCACATCATCGTGCTTTGCGCGCTCAATGAGGGAGTCGATGTTGAGTGACTCAGGCGTGCGGCCATCCAGCGCTGAAAGCGTACCGCCCAGCACATGGTAGCGCCCCTTGAATGTGCGGCCGCGCTCAATTGCCCAGAGATCAGCGATTTCTTCGACTACGCATATCTGGGATGCGTCACGCCGTGCGTCCGAACAGATGGGGCACGGGTCGGTGGTATCGAAATTACCGCACGTGCTGCAACTCCGTATTGACTCCCGTGTCTGTATGAGTGCAGCGATGAGCGGGTCCATCAACCTGTCCTGGTGGCGGATAAGGTGCAGCACGAGACGCCGGGCCGAGCGTGGCCCGAGCCCTGGGAGCTTGGCGAAGAGGGAAATGAGATTTTCGAGCATGGTCTGCAGTGCCTAAAACGGCAGTTTCATTCCCGGCGGAAGATTGAGGCCGCCTGCGATTTTACCCATCTGTTCGTTCACATGCGCTTCCACTTTCGTTTTAGCATCGTTGTGCGCGGCGACGATCAGGTCTTCGAGCATTTCTTTCTCACTCGGGTCCATCAGCTTTGCATCAAGCGTGATTTTTTTCATCAGGCCCTTGCCGTTTAAGCGCACGACTACCATCCCGCCGCCCGAGCTGCCTTCACTTTCCTCTTCCTCGAGCTTTGCCTGCATGGAGGCGATTTTGCTCTGCATCTCCTGCGCCTGTTTCATCATCTTCTGAATATTCATGTAGGACTCCTAAACTATGATCGTTTTTTACGTTAAGATTCACTTGTCACTTTTGTGACAACGGCACCCGGGAACTGTTCAAGTACGCTGGCGACGAGAGGATGGGATTTAACAGCCTCGCGTTTCGCGGTGTCCGCAGCGTCGCGTTGTTTTTGCAGGGGCTCTGCGCCAGCTTCATGGGATAGCACTACAACCCAGCGCGTTCCTGTCCAGTCGGTGAGGTTCTTGCCGATGCGCCCGGCAAAATCCACCGGTACTTCTGCGTCCGTGTTGAGTTCGATGCGGCCTTTTTCAAAATTCACCAGCCGCACATTGCGCATGAGGAAATTATAGAGCAGCGGCTCACGCTTTTCGCTGAACATCTGCACGGCATTCTCAAAATTCTGCGGCAGTGGTGAATGCGCCGGCCCCGGCGACGCTATCGGTTGCGTTGCTACCTGCTGCGTCGTAATCAGCGAGGAGACCGGGCGGGCAGGGGATGGCGAACTGCTGGGAGTTACTGGAGCTTCTTTCTTCATGTTGCGCACGAGGTCGGCGGGTGAGGGCAGGTCGGCGCTATGGGCAATACGGATGAGCACCATCTCGGCGCAGGCGGCGGGTTCAGGTGCCACGCGTACTTCCTGCAGGCCCTTGAGCAGCATTTGCCAGATTTTAGTAAGGGTGGGAACAGTGAGTTTGCGGGCAAGGCTAGAAGCAAAACTGCGTTCATTTTCCGAAAAGGCAACATCGTTTGCCGCTTCCGGCGTAATGTGAATCCGCGTGATGAAATGGGTGAGCGACAGCATATCCTGCAGCAGCATGGCTGAATCCGCGCCCGCAGCATAGGCCTTGCGGAACTCGGCAAGCGTCTCTGCGATGTCACCGCCCAGCAGTTTTTCCAGCAGTCCAAAGAGCTGTGATTTATCATTCATGCCAAGCATGTCACGCACGCCTGCGCTGCGGATAGAGCCGGAGTCATCCGCGCCCATGGCGATAGCCTGATCGAGCAATGATAATCCATCGCGCACCGATCCTTCCGCCGCATTAGCAATCAGTGTCAGCGCTTCCTCATCAATTTTCACTTCTTCTTTGGTAGCGACGTTTCCGAGGTGTGATGCAAGCATCGGTGTTTCCACGCGTCGCAGGTCGAAACGCTGGCAGCGCGAGAGAATGGTCACCGGAATTTTTCGGATCTCGGTGGTGGCGAAGATGAATTTCACATGCGATGGTGGCTCTTCCAGTGTCTTAAGCAATGCATTGAAAGCGTTGTTTGAGAGCATGTGCACTTCGTCGATGATATAGACCTTCACACGTGCCGAGCCGGGCAGGTACTGCACTGTGCCGATAATATCGCGTATGTCGTCCACGCCAGTGTGGCTTGCGGCGTCCATCTCAAGCACGTCCATGTGGCGGCTCTCGGCGATCATCTTGCAGTGGGTGCAGACACCGCACGGTGCAATTGTCGGGCCACCCTGGCCGTCTGCACCTATGCAGTTAAGCCCGCGGGCGATGATACGCGCGGTAGTGGTTTTGCCGATACCGCGTATGCCGGTGAGCAGAAATGCATGGGCGATGCGGCCGCTGGCGAAAGCGTTGGTAAGTGTGCGCACAAGCGCTTCCTGGCCCACGAGATCGGCGAATGTCTGAGGGCGGTATTTGCGAGCGAGAACGCGGTAATTCATTTACTGACCGATAACGTACATTTACAAAGTGGACTGACGGCGACCCGGCGCTTTTCCTGCTGCGGCTGCTTCCTTTCGGACCTGACCGGATTCGCAAGGGGCGCCGCCCGCCGCCAGCCTTAATGGACTATAGCGGCAAGCATTTACAGGCTCAAGCGATTTGGAGCCCCTCGTCTATTGTAATAAATAGTTAACACAACAAGGCTAAAATAGGTGTAGAATACTAGACAATAAATCAAGCAAAAGGAGTCTTTCATGAGTATTCTGGAAACACTGCTACACGGAGGTCTGGGTCTCGCCAATATGTATTATCAGAGTAGTGCGTTGTTTGCAGACAAGCAGACTGCCATAGACGCGAATGATACAGCGACTAAAGCCTATGTTGCTAAAACAATCGAGGAATATTTTGCAGGCAGAATTGATGGGAAACAAACTGTAGCCAACGGCATTAATGCACTGGTGGATAACAAGCTTACAGGATACCTTGATAATGCAGGCGTCTCGCCGATTATTTCAAAGGGTATCGGCCTTTTTGCCTCCTCTATCGCTGGGAATCTCATGAAAGGGATCGAGGACGGCTTATTTACCGGAAAAGATACTCTGGATACTGCCGAACGTGAACTGCTGGCTAAGCGTCGTATGCCTGAGCCTGATAAGGGTATGCTTGCCAAGCTTACGGACCTGGTTACCGGCAAAGCAGTTGATAGTGCTGTGGCCCCTCTTGGAGGTGGCCTGCTAAAGCACATAGTGTCCGGGGTTTCCTCTTAAACCAGCGTAATTTCTGAGTGCTGATGGCATATCCGTGCAACAGCTGCGGTTGCTATATGCTGCCGTTTGCTGTATAGAGCATGCGGTATGCAAACCGCCACGCTCAAACAGTCTCCGAAGCCTTCTTCTGACACAACAGCACCTGCGACAATCCACGCAAATACCGTGATGGCCGTAAGTCAGGCGCGTTGTGTGATACAGCCTTTTAAGCATTGGCTTTTCAAAGATCTGCTGCCGCCTGCTGTTTACCATGATATCATCGCGCTGCCGATTGAGCCCGCCTCGATCCCTGACACATACGGTAAACGCGACAGCCATAACGACGTCCGCCGCTTTTTTTCACCCTCTATGCAGGAACGCTATCCGGTCATGCGCACCGTGGCAGACATATTCCAAAGCGATCCGGTTGTGCGCGCTATCGAGAAATTATGCGGTGTGAGTTTCAAAGAGAGCTATCTACGTATTGAATATTGCCAGGACAAAGATGGTTTCTGGCTTGAGCCTCACATGGATATTAAAGAGAAATACATTACTCTCCAGATATATCTCAATACTGCGTCCGATGCAGCAACGCTGGGGACGGACTTATACGACAAGGACAAAAAACCTTTCAGCGCCGCGCCGAGCCTTTTGGGTGATGGTATGGCGTTTCTGCCCAGAGAGCCGGCCAGCTGGCACGGATTTGAGAAACGTCCGATTGCAGATACGCGCCGGTCGCTTATAATCAATTACGTAACTGATGACTGGCGCTCACGCCATGAACTCTCTTTTCCGGATCAAAAAATATCATGAAACGCTTTCTGACTATTAGTTTTGCTATGCTGGTTGTTTCCGCCTGTACGCAGGACCCTGCTGAGGTGGATTACAAGGGTGACGAGTTTTTTGGCCGTGTGCACGAAGGGGCATTGGATTCGCCGAACCATGAAACATTCCCTGAGAATTCGCCGCGTATAAAAGAAGCTTACGCGCGCCCGGTGGAGCAGGCGCAGGTGCAATCAGTCGGCGTATCGGATCTGGCGCCGCCGCCTGCGGCTCAGAATAATAGCTCTCAGATGACGGCCCCTCAGGCAAAACCCGCTGCAACAACGCATTCCCACGCGCAGCAGGAAAATATGCAGTTCATCTGGCCAGTGGCGGACGGAAAGATTATTTCGCGCTTTGGCCCGAAAGGTGGCGGCAGATCCAATGACGGCATCAACATCGCCGTGGCGGAAGGAGAGCCCATCTGGGCGGCTGCCGGTGGAACTGTTGTCTATGCAGGCAGTGATCTCAAAGGATACGGCAACATGGTCATTATCCGTCACGATGGTGGATGGATGACAGCCTATGCCCACGCCCGCAGCATTGCGGTCAAGAAAAATTCTGCTGTGCAGCAGGGTGATATCATCGGCTATGTCGGCCAGACGGGCGGGGTACCATCACCGCAGCTTCACTTTGCCATTCGTGATGGCAGAACGCCGGTGGACCCGGAGTTATATCTGCCGAAAAACACTGCGGCTCGGTAATTTTTTTACTTCTTCCCGAGTTTCCCGGCCAGATCCTGTATGAACTGCCATGCCACGCGGCCTGAACGGCTCCCTCGCGTTGTGGCCCATTCATTGGCCTGCGCGTGCAAATCAGTCTTTGTCACTTTGAGTTTATAGGCCTGCGCGTAAGCTTCTATCATTGTGAGATATGTCTCCTGTGAGCAGCTGTGAAAGCCCAGCCACAGGCCAAAGCGATCGGAGAGCGAAACTTTTTCCTCCACCGCCTCGCCAGGATTAATAGCGGTGGCGCGTTCGTTATCCACCATGTCACGTGGCATCAGGTGGCGGCGGTTGGACGTGGCATAAAAGATCACATTCTCCGGCCTGCCGGCAATGCCGCCTTCCAGTATCGCCTTGAGTGATTTATAGGAGGTATCGTCCTTATCAAACGACAGGTCATCGCAGAAGAGGATAACCCGCCGTCTGGATTCTGCAAGCACGGTAAGTAATAGGGGCAGGCTTCCCACATCCTCACGGTGTATCTCGATGAGTGCCAGAGCATACGCCTTTGATGCGTTCACATGCGCGTGCGTTGCCTTGATAAGCGAGCTTTTCCCCATACCACGCGCGCCCCAGAGCAGGGCGTTATTCGCAGGCAAGCCACGTGCGAACCGCAGCGTATTTTCCACCAGTATGTCGCGCACGTGATCGATACCGTGCAACAGGGCAAGCGGAACGTGATTTACGCGCTCAACAGGCAGCAACCGGCCTGTCTCCGCCGACCAGATAAATGCATCTGCGCTGTTTAAATCAACAGGGGATTCTGGTAACGGTGTAAGCCTCTCCAGTGCTTCGGCAATACGCCGGAGTTCGACAAGCAACTGTTTTTCATTCATGGCCATGCATGGTTACTAACGCAAAAAGTCCTTCAAGCAAACGGGTTTCTTAGGATGAAATCCGCGCTCTGGTCCATAGGCAAATATGTACTTGCTGTCATATTACTCATCGTTATCCTGCAGCATGCGCAGACGGATAAGATATTGGGGTATTTGCGGCAAATTCCACCGCTAAAATTGTTACTCAGCTTTATGCTTATAACGTTCGCGCAAATTGCTTCAGGCCTGCGCATGCGTTTTTTCTTCCGGGCCGCAGGGTTCGAAATACACCGACAGTTTGCCATTGTGCTGTTCTATGTAGGGGCGTTCTATAATTTTCTGCTGCCCGGCGGTATCGGAGGTGATGCCTATAAAGTCATTCTCGCGCGCAAGCGCATGAACGTGACGGCAAAACAGGGCATATGCATTATGCTTGCCGATCGGGCAAGTGGGCTTTGCATCTTGATGCTTGCCATGTTTGCAGCACTCCTCATGCTCGACTTCTCTGCTACGATTCCCTATGCGCCTGCGCTCATCATCGCTTGCATATGTATTACGCTGGTAGCGTATCTTTTCTTCTCGCGCTGGCTGATGAAAATGCCACCTCAGGTCATGCTGAAGTCGCTGCCGTATTCCCTCGCCATACAGGCATTGTGGATTGCCGGATTGCTTGCCATCTGGTCGTCACTCGGCACGGGCAGCTATGCCATTGAATATATCGTGCTGTACTGCGCTGCTAGCATCACAGGCATGCTGCCGGTGTCGGTAGGGGGCTTAGGCATTAAGGAAATGACCTATTATGCGGGCGCGCAGCAATTGCAGCATTTTGCGCATTCGGGTGTGGATGGCGATCTGGGTATCGCTATCTCGCTGTGCATTTTCTTTCTTATGTTTGCGTCGTCATTGCCGGGATTGCTCTGGCTTACGAAAGTGGAACGCATCGATCACAGCTGAAGCAACATGACAATGCCTTTTTTCTGCACTATATTCTGTTCGTAATATTGTGAGGAGATAATCATGGCTTTGCTTGAGACACCGGATGGTAATATTGGCTGGCGGGCTGCGCCTTTCAAACTCAAGGGCACGGACGGCAAGGTGTATACGCTGAATGAAGTGAAGGGACCTAAGGGGCTGCTTGTCATGTTCATCTGCAATCATTGCCCTTATGTGAAAGCGGTGATTGACCGGGTCGTGCAGGATGCAAAGCAGTTAAATGCAGCAGGCATTGGCGTGGTCGCTATCATGTCAAATGACACGAAATCCTATCCAGACGATTCGTTCGAGAACATGCAGGAGTTTGCCAAGGAGAGGGGTTTCACGTTTCCCTACCTTTTGGATGAAACACAAGAAGTAGCGCGCGCTTATGGCGCTGTCTGTACACCGGATTTCTTTGGCTTCAACAGCAAACTGGAGTTGCAGTACCGTGGGAGGCTGGATGAATCCTGGAATCTTACCAAGCCAGCGCCCAGGCGCGAGCTGTTGCTGGCGATGAAGGAAATTGCCGAAAAAGGCAAAACGGATATTGCCCAGTTTCCAAGCATGGGCTGCTCGATAAAGTGGAAAGAAAAAAAGCAGGCGTTCGGATAGAACTAAACTATTGCCGGACTACGCCTGTAGTATTCTGCTCAGCCTGCTTTTTAAGCAAATCTTGGAATGCGCTGTTCTGTGTTTGCTCAGTCTCGCGAGCAGCTTCAGGCAGAGTGCTCATCATCTGGAACAACTGCTGACGGTCGTGCTCTTGCGATGGTGTAAGTGTTGGCAGCCTGTCAGCGCCGATGACGCGTCGTGCATCGCGGGTGGATTGTACAGCGGCAATGGAGCCGTATCCTGCGGTGATGACTCCAAGTCCCAGCCCTACTTTGGCTGCGACTACAGCGATGCCCAAGAAGCTATGTGCTATCGTAAAAGGAACAAATGCCGCAAGAGCCGGGAAGGCAAAGACTGCTCCACACAATAATGCGCCTACCGTGCAGCCTATGGCAATGCCGATCAATGCGCTTTTAGCAGCGCCAACATAGGCGTTGCGCAAAATGCGCTTGTAGAGCGTATTCTCAACTTTTTCCAGGTGTTCCAGTTTGGCCATAGTTCTGCTCTGATCGGTGCTGGCGCTATATTAGCACTATAATCTGCCACAAAAAATGAACAATTTATGACAAAGTAGCACGCTATCCCTAAGCTGGCGGCCTTCCAATAGAGATGTAGGTAAGCCCCGCACGCTGCATTTCCTCGCGCTTATAGATGTTGCGTAAGTCTATAACCATAGGATTTTTCAGAAGTTTTTTTACCTTATTCAGATCCAGCCGCATGAATTCATTCCATTCGGTGAGCAGCACGAGTGCATCTGCACCCGCCATGGTTTCATAGGTATTCTTACACCAGTCAATGTCGCCGGAGAGCAGTTTTCTTGCCTCATTCATGCCTTGCGGATCGTAAACACGAATATGCGCTTTTAAGCGCAGCAGCTCGGGGATAATCACGAGGCTTGCGCTGTCGCGCATGTCGTCCGTTCCGGGTTTGAATGTGAGCCCAAGGATGGAAATGGTCTTGCCTTGTAGCGTACCACCACACGCTTCGAATATCTTTTCTGCCATGCGGTATTTGCGCAGGTCGTTGCTCATGACGACTGACTCGACAATACGCGCACGCGTGCCTGCGAACTCTGCCATCTTGGCGAGCGCTATCGTGTCCTTCGGGAAGCAGGAGCCGCCAAAGCCGGGACCGGGCTCAAGGTAGCGCCTGCCGATACGTGAATCGAGGCCCATGCCTTGCGCTACATCAAGAATGTTGGCACCTACGCTTTCGCACAGGTCGGCCATTTCGTTGATGAAGGCGATCTTGGTCGCGAGGTAGCTGTTGGCTGCGTATTTGATAAGTTCCGACGATTCGATGGACGTAAATAATATTGGCGTGTTGGTGAGCTTCAGTGGCCGGTAGAGATCGGATATCAGCTCCTTCGCACGGTCACTTTCCACGCCGACAATAACGCGGTCAGGGCGCATGAAGTCTTCGATGGCCGATCCCTCGCGCAGGAATTCCGGGTTGGAGGCAACGTCAAAGTCGAGCTTTGGGTTGGCTTTGCGGATAATGTCGCTGATTTTACGCCCTGTGCCAGCTGGAACAGTCGACTTGGTAACGACGAGCATGTATTTTTTGCTCGAATGCGCGATCTCTTCGGCAGCGGCAAAGACATAAGAGAGATCGGCATAGCCGTCGTCGTAGCGCGACGGCGTGCCCACCGCGATGAATACTACATCGGCATCATCAAGCGCGCTTGCGAGATCGTCGCTGAAGAAAAGCCTGCCTGCTGCGACATTGGCATGCATCATCGCCTCCAGGCCCGGCTCATAAATTGGAGCCTTGCCAGCCTTGAGCATCTCTATCTTGCCCTTGTCCTTGTCTACGCAGGTGACATTGAACCCGAATTCAGAAAAACATACCCCGGAAACGAGTCCGACATAGCCGGTGCCGACAAATACGATTTTCATTTGCCCGCAGCTCCGAATTTTTTCAATATGGCCTTCACGCCGTCTTTCATATCAGGTCGCGCTAGCGCGTAGGCGATGTTGGCTTCGATATATCCTGTTTTACTGCCGCAGTCATAGCGCACGCCTTCAAAGCGGTAGCCATAGAAGGGCTTTTTGCCGATCATCGAGTTCATGGCGTCTGTAAGTTGTATCTCGCCGCCGCTGCCTTTCTTCTGCTTTTCCAGCATGCTGAATATGCTGGGGTCGAGTACATAACGGCCGATGATGGAAAGTGTTGAGGGGGCGTCTTTGGGCTCTGGTTTTTCCACCAGCCCGCGCGCCGTTACAAGCCGCCCCTGCGTACGTTTGATGTCGAGAATGCCATAGCTTTTGGTCATGGAGCGCGGCACATCCATCACGGCAGCCATGTTACCGCCAGTTTCATGATATTGCTCAATTAGTTGCCCGATACAGGGGCGTTTGGAGAGCACCATATCGTCTGCGAGGATGACGGCGAACGGTTCGTCTCCGACAAGGTGGCGTGCGCACCAGACGGCGTGACCGAGGCCTAAAGGCTCCTGCTGGCGCGTAAATGCGATGGAACCCGCAGGCGGCAGCCAGTCACTAGTGAGTGCCAGTTCGGCCTTCTTGTCGCGCGCCGAAAGGTTATGTTGCAGTTCGTAGGAATGGTCAAAATGATCGTCAATGGCGTTTTTGTTGCGCCCGGTAATGAAGATAAACTCTTCAATACCAGCGGCTTTGGCCTCTTCAAAGGCATAATGGATGATGGGTTTGTCCACCACCGGCAGCATTTCCTTGGGCATGGATTTGGTGGCAGGCAGGAAGCGGGTGCCCAGACCCCCCACGGGAAACACGGCTTTGCGGACTTTTGTGGTCATTTCCAGAAGCTTCCAAAAAACTAAAGTGCATTGGATGTATGGCTGGAAGGACTAAAAGTCAAAGAGTTTCAGGTACCCGCTTGACAAGCCGTGAGAAATGGCTAGATTGCCGCCTCGAATTCATTTGTGAAAGTTGCGTTTTATGGCCAAGAAAAATATCGTCCTTGTGAAGCTCGCAAGCAGTGCTGACACCGGTTTCTTCTACGTGAAGAAAAAGAACCCGAAAAAGCAGACGGAAAAGATGTCTTTCACCAAATACGATCCCAAGGCGCGCAAGCACGTCGTATTCAACGAGACGAAGCTGAAGTAGAGTCTCGAACTTGTTTCGGGGTCTCAGGGACTATTGTCTAGAGATGCCATAACGAGTTAGGCATAATAAGCCCGCTTCCGATTTTCAGAGAGGAAAATATGCTGATTTCCGATGCCTATGCTGATGCGCCTGTTGCCACAGCAACGACTGCTTCCACTACGACTGCGGACCAGCCTGCTGCACCAGCCGACGCCCAGTCGCCGCTTTCCGGCATGGGCATATTATTGCTGATACCTTTCGTGCTTTATTTCCTGATGATTCGCCCCAATCAGAAGAAGATCAAAGAATTCGAAGAGATGGTTAAGGCACTGCGTCGCGGCGATCGCGTGGTGACCGGCGGCGGTATTATTGGTGTCATTACAAAGATAGAGAATGATGACGTGCTGGTAGTTGAAATTGCGCCCGAAGTTAAAGTGCGCGTGATGCGCGAGACGATTTCACATGTCGTCAATAAAACCGCCGTCAACGACAACAAGGTCGAAGACAAGCCTGGTAAGACCGAGGATAAGGCGAGCTAACACATGCTGGATTTCCCACGCTGGAAAGTACTCTCGATCATCGCGACCTGCTTGTTCTTTGCGTTGCTTGCGCAGCCGAATCTGTTTTCCGAAGAGGCGCGCGAGCATTTTCCTTCTTATCTGCCTTCGCGCACCGTCAATCTTGGCCTTGACCTGCAGGGCGGGTCATACCTGCTGCTCGAAGTACAATTTGATCGCTATTTCCATGATCAGTTAAGCAGCACGGTCGATGCCCTGCGTGCAGAAATGCTTTCGCGCAAAGTCGGCTACCAGGGGCTGGGGCTGGATGGCGATGCTATCAAGTTCACGTTGCTGAAGTCTGATGGCGTGGATGTGCAGGAGATGGTGCACAAAGTTGATGCCGATCTCGATGTGCACGATAAAGGCAATGGGGCATACGAGGCTGGCTTCTCTGCCACCGCTGCGCGTGCGCGCAAGCTGCAGCTTCTTGATCAGTCCATCCAGATTGTTGATCGCCGCGTCAATGAAACCGGCACGCGTGAGCCAAGTATTCAACGCCAAGGCGACAGCCGCATCGTGCTGGAAGTACCCGGACTCAAAGACCCGGAGCGGCTCAAAGCGCTGCTTGGCAAAACCGCCAAAATGACATTCCATCTTGTGGACGACAGTACGGATCTTGCCTCAGCCCTGCGCGGTGTTGTGCCTGCGGGCGAGCGACTTGTATTTGAGGAAGAAAAAGACGGAAAGCAGCGTCCATGTCTGATCTACAATCGCATCATCTTAAGCGGCGACATGCTGGCTGATGCACAGTCGACCTACGACTCACAGAGCAACGAGCCCATCGTGACGCAGCGTTTTAACATCGCTGGTGCGCAGCGTTTCGCCGAGTTCACGCGTGATAATGTTGGCAAACGTTTTGCGGTTCTGCTCGACGATAAAGTCATCACCGCGCCGGTGATTCGCGAAGCCATCACGGGGGGAAGAGGACAGATTTCCGGCAACTTCACGCCCGAGTCGGCCAACGAACTGGCAGTCTTGTTGCGTGCAGGCGCTCTGCCTGCGCCGCTGAAAGTGCTAGAGGAGCGCAGCGTCGGGCCAAGTCTGGGTACGGATTCTATTGCTGCGGGCAAACGTGCATCACTGCTGGGTGTTGTGCTGGTGATGGGCTTCATGCTGATCAACTACGGGCTGTTTGGCGTTTTTGCAAATATCGCACTGCTGTTCAACCTCATCTTCATCATGGGCGCACTGTCATTGTTTCAGGCGACGCTGACGCTACCGGGCATCGCAGGCATGGTGCTTACGCTCGGCATGGCGGTGGATGCAAACGTGCTTATTTATGAGCGCATCCGCGAGGAAATCCGTCACGGCAAGTCGCCCTTCGCTGCCATCGACAGTGGCTTCCGCATTGCGCGCCGCACGATTCTGGATTCCAACGTTACGACACTGACTGCCGCGATTCTGCTATTCTACTTTGGCACCGGCACGGTGAAAGGTTTTGCGGTGACACTGGCCATCGGTATTCTGGCCTCGATGTTCACAGCCATTATGCTCACCCGCCTGATGGTCTCTGTCTGGCTGCGCCGTACGAAGCCGAAGATAGTACCTATTTAAGAAAAAAGTTTATGGGACTATAGGTTTATGGGATAATCCCATTATCCTATTATCCTTTGCTCTGCTTCCCATGGACATCACTCCACTCGTTCCCAAAGACAGGCAGGTCATCAGCCATTACGGCAATGGCGGGTTTGTCATCAGCGGTGTAGCGCACAAAGGCAATATACTTGTGCTTGCGGATAAAGTTATGCCGTGGAACGTAACGGAAATATCTGTAGCATTGCTCGCATCTTTTGATGCGCTGTTTGCGAGCGATCCGCCGGAGATTCTGCTTATCGGCACAGGCGCGAAGTTCGCACCACTCGCACCAAAGCTGCGAGAATATTTCCGCGAAAAAGGCGTAGCTGCCGATGCTATGGACACCGGCGCGGCATGTCGTACATACACAGTATTATTGGCAGAAGGACGACAAGTGGCCGCGGCGCTGGTGGCGGTGGCATGAGAACTAACGCGGGTGGTCCCGAGTCTCAGGCAACAATGGCTCGCCTAAACCGGCGCGCACCTTATTCTGGTATCTGAGTGATTTTGCCTGCTCCAGCATTGTGCGGGTGAAGGGTTGGGTACCTAGTTTGCCCGGCTCACCTGCTTCTACCGCCTCTACGACCGGAATATCTTTTTCCTGCAGGTAATTTTTGTGGAGAAGATGGGCAAGAAAGGTAACGGCCCCTTCATAATCCTGGACTTCACGCACACCACCTGAAGCAGTGGTTTCTAATATTATGTTTGGTACGGTTATTTGGATTTGATCCATTATGTCCTTTGTCTCTTCTGACAGCTTCCTTACAATTCTGTGCTTGCATAAGAAGGCCCTAACTCCAATTTTGTTCAGCTCCCGTACTGCGTCACTGCACTCATAATAATCACTGTACCAAGCTTTCGTATTATCTTCGCCAATGGGTCCCCGAGCTCGACGCAGGTCTTCCGGGTGCCGTCCCTTAAATACGCTTAAATTAAAATTCCTTCCCGGTATAGCAGCTGACCTATAGCCGTTTGTCATGAAGGGGAGAGGATTTTTGAATTCGCTTGATTGTCCGTCAACTACTTCTGCCTTGTAGTAATATGTGCTCAGCAGTGGCAGAGGCTCATCCGCCATTCTTTTATAAGCGAGGCGTTCATTTTCATCCGTGATAGCCTTCGAGAGCGTCTCTGAGAACATAGCAATCCTAGATATTTAATATATGTTAACGTATATAGCCATCATGCGCTATACAACACATATTTAATAGTTAGCTTATTTGCGTGACGCACAGAACAAACAGTGCTTTCCTGTGGCTTTATACCAGCGTTATCCCGGCCTGCGCCGGGACGACGAATCAAACCGCTGCCTTCAGCAAATTCTCTTCTGCGAAGTCCCAGTTCACCAGCTTGTCGAGGAACGTGGTGATGTAATCCGGGCGGCGGTTCTGGTAGTCCAGATAATACGCATGCTCCCACACATCCATCGTGAGCAGCGCTGTCTGGCCATGCACCATGGGAAGGTCGGCGTTGGGTGTTTTTGTTACTTTGAGTGTGCCTTTGTCGCTCACGAGCCAGGCCCAGCCGCTGCCGAACTGGGTTGCGCCTGCCGTCTTGAACGCTTCCTTGAAGCCTTCAAAGCCACCAAGCTCCTTGTTGATTTTTTCCGCCAGGGCGCCTTTGGGAGCGCCACCGCCATTTGGTTTCATCGAATGCCAGTAGAACGTATGGTTCCAGACCTGCGCGGCGTTATTGAATATACCTGTTTTCGAGGCATCGCCTGCGGTCTTGCGGATGACATCTTCCAATGACAGTTTCGCAAGGTCAGAGTCCTTCACGAGGTTATTGAGGTTCGTCACATAGGCCTGGTGATGCTTGCCATAGTGAAAACTGAGCGTCTTGGCGCTGATGTACGGCTCAAGTGCGTTCTCGGCGTAGGGAAGTGCGGGAAGAGTAAAAGTCATGGCGCCCTCATGCGTGTTGGTTGATGCGGATTCAGCAGCGGCGAGTAGTCGCGGAGCAAGCGCTGTCGCCGTGGCGGCAACGCCTAGCTTGCAGAAATTACGTCGCGTTATCTCCATAAGAGCGCAACCCTAATCGCGTTTATGTCAATTTTCAATGAGGATTAGCGTGGTCCGTTTTGGGCATGCTCAGGAATCTGGCTGGCCTGTGAGATTAATGCGCGCTTACGCACGCACCGTCGGGCGTGACCCTGATGCAGACCGGGGAATGGTAGGAGTTGTCGTTGGTGTAAGGAGGTTCAAAGATAATGGCGAGGTTACCGTCAGTGGTATCTCCGGGCATAATAAGCGGCATTGTACCGGTATTGGTGGTTGCCAGAGTTACAGTCGAGGGTGTTGTTGGAATGATGCCGCTTCCAGATGGTGCGCTGCTTTCTTCTATGAGGCTGTACAGGAACCCGTTGCCAGTGCCGGGGAAGGACGGGCAGGGGCCGCCGCTGAAGACACAGTTATTGACGATGAAGTCGCTGGTCAGGCCATCGGTCGTATCCTGCAGTGGGTTTGTAGAATAGATGAGGAAGCGCCCGCCACCTGTCAGATCAATAGGGGTTGCCCCGGCTGTGTTGATGAAGTTGTGACCCGAAGCCAGCGTAACAGCATCGCCGGAAGCCGAGGAGGCAAGCGCGCCATCGAGCGTGATGTCTGAGCCTGCTCCGCTGATGATAGTGGTGGGATTAGTGAAGGTTGTCGTTGTATTAATATCCACCACTCCGGCGTTGCTGCCGCCCAGTGTGAGGGTGCCGTAGGTGAGTGATGTAAGCAAGTCGTCGGGCAGTTGCAATGAGCCGCTGCTCGCGCTGCCCACGCCAACGGAAGTACCCGTGGTATAGGGAATAAACGTCAAATTGCCGCCAGTGGAGATCGTAGTATTGGCTGAGTCAATGGCCAGTGAATCCCCCACAAACTTAATCGCGCTGCTGGTTGAGGTAATGGAATTGGGAACCCCGATTTCACCGCTTACAATATCAGACTCAATCGCGGCAGCACCGTTTGCGCCAACTCCGGTGAGCGTGATTCCGGCATTACCCGTGCTTTGTATTTGTGCCAGGCCAGCCAACTGAATGCCGTAATTACCCGATCCTGTACCTGCACCCGTACCGTGAATACTGATGTCACCGTCCACCGAGGAGATGCTGGTAATCGTCATCGTCACGCCGACATCTCCGTATGTGCCAAACCAGGTAGTTCCAGTGCCCGTACCGTTGCCTGCGGTACCATTTATGGTAAGCGTTGCAGCGCCTGGTCCTGTACCTGTGGACTGCAACGTGGGGCAGCCATCGCAGGCCATAGCCACACCAATATTACCGGGGCCGCCATTGCCGCCGTGACCGGTGATGCTGATATTACCAGTGGCAGATGTAATCGTGCCGTCAGACCAGAGCACACCAAAGTTAAGACCGTTAACGCCGCTGGTATCGTTGCCACCGGTGCCGTTGATGGTAATGGCACCGGACGTAGTTTGAATCACGCCGGGTTCCAGCCACATACCATCATTGCTGCCAACAGCACTGGAAGAGCCCGTTCCTGTAATAGTGATGGCCCCCGCGTCAGTCTGGAGTGTGGTACCGAGTATTACAACTCCCATGTTAGCATTTGACGGATTGCTTCCGCCGGTGCCAGTGATCGCGATAGCGCCATTACCGATGGTTTCGATGATGGAATTGCCGGAATAGACTCCTGTTGCGAAATCATTTACTATATTACCACCCACGCCGCGAAGAGATATATTCCCGCCGCCCGCATTAAGCGTGGCGTTTCCAAGATTGATGCCATTGACGTCAAGATTGGTTCCATAAGCCGGAGTGGTCAGCGGATTGCTGCCACCGCCGAGTGTGATGTCGCCACCATTGGAAGTAAGCGTGGCATTGTTGATATTGATGAAACCCGCGCCTGCGCCGTTCGTATCTGAATTGAGCACAATAGCACCGCCACTCGTGGTGATGTTGCCGTTGATGATGATATCGTTAACCGAGTCTACAGAGACAGCGCTACTGATGATGGCACCCCCCAGTGACACGTCGCCTGCGCTGGAATTGGTCTTGCCTGCACCGTCTATCAAGTCAATGGTCACTGTGCCGGTGCCGGCATTAATAGTGTTGCCGGGGACGGTAGTGATGGTGGCGCTGCCCGGGTCGCGGTTCGCATCCACCACGCCTGCCGAAAGCCGCTCGTTGCCGATCAGCGTCACGTTGCCGTTATCCGTGGTGATGTTGGCGTCCACCTGAATGCTGCGCCCTGCATCAAGGGTAAGATTGCCGCCATGCCCACTGTTGTTCGCGATGATGTCGCTGGCGACGGTAATGTCATTGTTGGCCTGCAGTACAAGATTCGAGCCGGTATCGAGCACTGTCGTAACAAAGGAGGGCGTGAGCTGCTCGTCGACAGATGCATTGCTTGCAAACGTAGTGCTGGTAGTACCGCTGGGCGTCGAATCCACAATCGAGTACACTTGGTTATTATAGCTGAAAACCGTGCGACCGTTGACAGTGTCGTCGAAAGAGTTAAGGCTTGGATTTGAGCCCGGCGGAGCATAAAAATTGTTAGAAGCGTTTGTGATCAGGCCGCTTATTCCGGTACTGCCATTGGCAAATGTTACTACCGGTGTAGATGTACCAGAGCCAGAGTTCCAGCTGTTGGAATAAATCAGATAATCTCCGGTCGCAGTGGCGGTGATGCCTGAATTTCCGACATAGTCATTGGGATTGCTGCCTACCAGTGAATTGCCACTGGAGACTACACCGGTAGTACCGGTTGAACCATTGCCCCAGGTCACTGCGCCGGTATTGTTATTCCAGCTCTGACTCGTTGCTACATAATTGCCGTTGGTAAGAGCGAAGACATGATTCCCAATACTATCACCAGGATTACTGCCGACGAGTGAATTGCTGCTCGAGATAGTGCCTGTGGTGCCAGTAGTACCATTACCCCACGTGGCTGCTCCGACGCCATCGTTCCAAATAGCGCTTTCCACCACGTAATTGCCATTGGTAAGAGCAATGATGCCGCCATCGCTCACATAATCATTAATATTGCTGCCTGTAAGTGAATTGCCACTTGAGATAGTGCCTGTAATGCCGGTTGTGCCGTCGCCCCAGGTGGCCGCACCAGTATTGCTGTTCCAGGTAGGACTTGATACTACATAATTGCCGTTGGAGAGTGCGGTGACCGTGGTGCCCACTTGGTCTCCCGACGTGCTACCCACCAGCGAGTTACTGCTGGAGACCATGCCCGTGATGCCAGCCGTGCCATCGCCCCAGGTGGCTGCGCCGGTGTTGCTATTCCAGAAAGGGCTTGATACTACATAATTCCCGTTAGCAAGAGCAGTGACGTTGCTGCCCACATAGTCTCCAGGATTGCTGCCCACGAGTGAGTTACTGCTGGAGACCATGCCCGTGATGCCAGCCGTGCCATCGCCCCAGGTGGCTGCGCCGGTGTTGCTATTCCAATTAGGACTGCTTACGACGTAATTGCCGTTAGTAAGTGCAATAATACTACTACCGCCTACAGAAATACTACCACCCACAAAATCGCCTGACGTACTGCCCACCAGCGAGTTACTGCTGGAGACAGTGCCCGTGATGCCAGTAGTGCCGTTGCCCCAAGTGGCTGCGCCGATATGGCCGTTCCAGTAAGGACTGCTTACGACGTAATTGCCGTTGGTGAGCACAGCAATGTTACCGATGCCCACCCAATCTCCTGCCTGACTTCCCACCAGTGAGTTGCTGCTTGAAATAGTGCCGGTTACACCTGTCGTGCCATTACCCCAGGTTACCGCGCCGATATGGCCGTTCCAGTAAGCGCTATCCACTACATAATTCCCGTTAGTAAGTGCGAAAACGCTATTGTTGATGGTGCCATCCTCGCCTACCTGATCGCCTGATGTACTGCCCACCAGCGAGTTGCTGCTCGAGACTGTGCCGGTGACACCTGTCGTGCCATTGCCCCAGGTCACCGCACCTGTGCTGTTAGTCCAGTTAGAACTAACCACCACGTAATTGCCGTTGGTAAGGGGAGTAACATATTGGCCCACATTGTCGCCAGGATTGCTACCCACTAGCGAATTGCTGCTGGAGACCACGCCGCTGACGCCGGTCGTACCATTGCCCCAGGTTGCTGCGCCAGCGTAGTTATTCCAGTTAGGACTTAGCACCACATAATTGCCGTTGGTGAGTGCTGTGATGCCATTGCTGCCTATATTATCATTTGCTTGGCTGCCCACGAGCGAATTGCTGGCTGAGACCGTGCCCGTGATGCCAACAGTGCCGCTGCCCCAGGTTGCCGCGCCGGTGTAGCTATTCCAGTTAGGACTTAGCACCACATAATTGCCGTTGGTGAGTGCTGCAATACCTCCGTTGCCTGTACCATCGTTGGCATTGCTGCCGGTAAGCGTGCTGATGAGCCCGCCTGTATGGCCGTTGAACAGGTACACCGCACCCGCATTGCTTGCCATCAATGAATCGTTGGAATTGGTGATAACGATATTGCCGGTGGAGAGCGCCACTAAAGAGTTGCCAAATCCGGTGCCACCATTAACGGGGTCAGGGTTGACAAACTCGAAGTAATCCGCCGTCGGGTCCTGCGCACCGCCATTGGTGACGATGATGTTCTTGGGGTCGAGCAGGATGGTTCCGGGGTTACCCAGAGGTGCTGACGCATCCATCACCGAATAGGTTCCCACATTATACTGTCCTGCGGAGGACACTTCGATGAGTCCGCCATTGCCGCCGTTTGGTCCACCCTTCGCCGTTGCCGTTCCGAGATAGGTCGTACCGTTGTCTGACCAGACATTTATAGTACCGCCGTTACCGTTGTCGGTGGCATCAGCATTCAGCACTGTTGTTGCATTGACCATGGTGGTTGCGCTGTTGACTACTCTGCCGTCCTGCCCGTAAAGACCGCCGCCAATGCGGACAGTGCCGCCGCTCTCTACGCCGGATGCATTGATATAGGCTGCATAGAGGTTAGTTGCCGCTGCTGCCGAAAGCGTTATCTCGCCGCCCATAATACCGCTCGCAAGGAAAGTACCGGAGGAAAATAACTGTGACGTGCTTGCTGTGCCGATGAGGCTTATGATGCCGCCGCTGCCTGATATGCTTGTGGCCGATGTGCTGGCGCTCTGTGTGTCTATGTAGGCGCCGGAGAAGCCAATGCTCACATTGCCGCCGTTGCCGCTGGTGCCGTTTGCTGCAATCGTGCCTTGCTGAAGAATGTTGTTGCCGGTAATTGCGATACTACCGCCTTGCGTTCCGCTCGCATTTATGGTGCCTGTGTTGCTGATATTATAACCAGATACTTTCACGCTACCTGTTTTTCCGTTGAGGGTGTTTGCCTGGATGAGTCCGTCCATGTTGATGACATTGTCGAGCGCGTTGTTGCCTGCGGCAGAGACGATCTGCACCGTGCCACCATCGGCTTTGATGACGCCGGAGTTGCCTATCTGCTGTGCAGTAACTGCGTTGCTGGTGGCAAGCCCCACAAGCCCATCGCCATAGAGGTCAACTGCATAACTGTCAGCGGAAGCGAGTATCGCCTGTCCTCCTTGCGCCGTTATGGTGCCGGTATTGAAAACGTTCGGGGCGACAAGTGCCACAAGCCCGCCGTTATTTACCGTGATGCTGCCGTCATTGGTGATCGTGGCATTCGGATTGCCGCCGGGTGTGAAGTTATAATTACCGTTCATGAAGTCGCTGTCGGCAATATTACTCGTCGTTGCCAGTAACCCGCCTACATTGACCGTGGAATTTTTGCCAAACAGCATACCGTTCGGGTTGATGAGCCACACATTGCCATTGGCAAGCAACGATCCATTAAAGCTTGTAGCGCCACCGCTGATGCGATTAAGAGCAATAGAGGAAGAGGAGGGCTGAATAAAATCTACTGTCTCACCCGATGCCGTATTAAAACCGGTCCAGTTGATGACAGCCTTTGATGTCGTCTGTGTGATTGTGGTTTGCGAGCCGCTGCTGTTAATCGATGCGCTTCCGGCTGAAACGCTCCCGCCTGTAGGCAGCGCGTACAAAAACGCCGGCTCAAACGCCAGCAGCAGTGAGGTAACCACCGATACTGTTTGTCGTAAACGTAAATGCAACATCCTGTAATTCAATCCTTCCTAACCTATTTAGTATGAACAAAAATGATTAAAATACGGTTAGAAATAGATTGCATTTAAGTTAAACACGTATCGAAGTTGCATAAAGTAACGCGTTGTGTTTAAAAGGGATTATGATTCCACGCTATTCAAGGCCGCAAATGGCCGCCATCTGGGAAGCCCAGAACCGCTACCGCATCTGGTTTGAGATCGAGGCACATGCTTGCGATGCGCTCGCACTACAAGGTGTGATTCCTAAATCGGCAGCTGCGACCATCTGGAGAAAAGGCAAATTCGATGTCGCACGCATCGATGAAATCGAACGCACCACGCGTCATGACGTGATTGCGTTCCTGACCAACGTTGCCGAGCATGTGGGGCCGGACGCACGCTTTCTGCATCAGGGCATGACGAGTTCCGACGTGCTCGATACTTGTCTCGCGGTACAGCTTAAGGAAGCAAGCAATCTTCTGCTTGCCGACATTGATAAACTGCTGAAGATCCTAAAACGCCGCGCATATGAAACAAAGGATATGGTCTGCGTTGGCCGCAGTCACGGCATCCATGCTGAGCCCACGACATTCGGTGTCAAGCTCGCGCGGTTCTATTCGGAATTCGTCCGTTGCCGCGAGCGACTCGTAGTAGTACGTGAAGAAATTTCCACTTGTGCTATTTCCGGTGCGGTCGGTACCTATGCGAATGTAGCGCCATTCGTTGAAGAGTACGTGGCCAAGAAACTGGGCCTAAAGCCCGAGCCGGTTTCCAGCCAGATTATTCCGCGCGATCGCCATGCAGCATATTTTGCAACGCTTGCAGTGATTGCGGGTTCGGTTGAGAATATTGCGACGGAGATTCGCCATTGCCAGCGTACCGAGGTGCTGGAGGTGGAGGAATATTTCGCACCGGGGCAGAAGGGAAGTTCTGCCATGCCACACAAGCGTAACCCGGTGCTGTCTGAGAATCTCTGTGGGCTTGCGCGCATGGTGCGGGCGTATGCATTGCCTGCGCTGGAGAGCGTGGCGCTCTGGCATGAGCGTGACATATCGCATTCGTCAGTGGAGCGTATGATTGGCCCGGATGCGACAGTGACGCTCGACTTTGCGCTCACGCGTCTTGCCGAGATGATGGACAAACTGGTTGTCTATCCGGAAAATATGCAGAAAAACCTCGACAAGCTCGGCGGCCTAATCTTCTCGCAACGCGTGCTGCTTGCGCTCACGCAGGCAGGTCTCTCGCGCGAACAGGCGTATGGTCTGGTGCAGAAGAATGCCATGAAAGTCTGGGAGCAGGGCAGGGACTTTCTGACTGAGCTCCTTGCTGACAAGCAGGTGACGAATGCGCTGAAGCCTGCCGATGTTAAACGGCTCTTCGACCTCCGTTATCACACCAAGCACGTGGATACGATTTTCAAGCGGGTGTTCGGGAAATAACGTGGCTGAATATGTATGAGTGAAGGCATTTACGATTTCATCGATAAGGTGCTGCCCTTACTTTTTGCCTTTTCGTTCATTGCGATGTTGGTCCTGATGGCCAACCTGTTTTTACGCATGAAGAGTAAGGTTATAGAGCCCGGTGGCTATCATTATGCCAAACGATATCCAGTCAGGAGCGCCGTAGCATTCGGCGGTTCATTGCTTGTGATAATACTTCTTTCTTTTGCACTTAAGGCGCAGGCAAGAAAAGAAATCCAAGACTATTTCGATCATCTGGATCCAAAGACGACCAGCATCCAGGTGAATGGCAATAATGTTGCTGATAGTGCGACAATGCTGAAGGCTCTTCATATTCCTGCAGATATCTGGGCGCATCATTCGCATCCGGTAAACCGGATTACTATTCTCATAACGGCTAAAGATGGTCCGCTTATGCTGCGATTGGGAAGAGATTCACAAGAGCCGAAAGAATACTGGGTATTCTATCCCCATTATCGTTATCTGGAACACAATGAAGTGTACCGGATCAGTACCGCCCTGTTTGATCAATACCCGTAGGAACTTTTACTCGCCCGGCGCTTTGGCATCTATCTGCAATGCATGCAAGCCTTCGTCAAAGGCATTCTCAAGGGCTTTGTATATGAGGCGGTGGCGGGCGACGCGAGAAAGCCCTTCAAACTGGCGGGATACTATTTCAAGATAAAAATGTGACTCTCCGCCATCTGGTGCGCCTATGTGGCCCGCGTGATGCGCGGATTTATCAAGGATACGGATTTGCAGTGGCGAGAGTGCATTTTCCAAACGTTCACGTATCAGATCGGCTTTACGCATTTTCATTCCTTGCTGACTGTACAGGTACTGGACAATCGTGTGTGTTTCAATGTTTTCCAATCACGAGCGTATTCCAGTTACCCTGTGTGATGCGTTTGAGCAGATACAATCCCCGCGCGCGATGGGCAGATAGCACCATACGCTCCTGGTAATCAAGCAGACCGGAAAGTACTGCGATGCCACCGGAAGAGAGGTGGCGTGACAGCGACGGTGCCATGCGCATCAACGGGCGCGCCAGAATATTGGCGACGATGAGGTCAAACGGGCCAGACTCGCGTACTTGCTTCGCGCGGTAGCCATCGCCTGTGTCAAAATGCACAAGGCTGTGTATTTCATTGAGCCGTGCGTTTTCACGGGACACAGAGACGGAGACAGGATCGACATCAACACCGAGAATCGGGACATGCCAGAGTTTGGCCATTGCGAGAGCAAGAATGCCTGATCCACATCCCATGTCGAGCGGACGTCTGAAACAGCGATACTTTGCCAGCATGCCAAGTGCCAGCAGGCAGCCGCTGGTGGTCGCATGTTCACCGCTACCAAAAGCGGCACCAGCATTGACCTTGAGCGCAATTTTTCCTTTTGGTGGCGGAGTGGCGACGTGTGAGCCATAGACATAAAACCGACCGACATGCAGTGGCGGAAAGCTCCGCTCAACTTCGCGGAGCCAGTCACGCGGTTCGAGCACTTTCAGCTCGCAAGGCGGAGTGGGAATGCCGAGCAGGCCGGATACGAGCGCCAGTCGCACAGGCAGCTCCATATTTTCCGGCGGTACGTCGCTGATGATATCCACGCCCCACCTGGAAGTCACTTCATCGATCTCGAAGCTCAGGATAGCCAGCGCCAGATCACCGAATGCTTCCTCAATCGCCGCAACACTTTGGCTTGGCACAAATACGCGGATTTGCCATTGCCGGGCAGGTTGATAGAAGGGGTTGGAATGTACGGCAAGGGACATGGAAGGTTCTTAAGAAGAGGCTACAAACGTGGACTTAGCCTATCTTATAAAGACACATTCACAATATCGCATTATATTTCAGAAGCAGTTGTTCCTTGATATCGTCGGGTGGTTCGCCGTAGCCTGAGGCAATCACTGTGGCGTAATCTTTAATGTTGAACGTATCCGTACCTGCGAGCGCTTTGCGAAAAGCCTCTTCCTTTTCCGGGTCCACCAGCAGGAAATA
>Ga0206875_1027_pt1 | contig 33514 bp, 30 predicted proteins | sample Alteio_BWOrgCont_9_FD_152616 | JGI IMG/M metagenome (GOLD analysis project Ga0206875, IMG submission 152616) | Enriched cells from forest soil in Barre Woods Harvard Forest LTER site, Petersham, Massachusetts, United States -... | ecosystem: Environmental > Terrestrial > Soil > Temperate forest > O... | reverse complement strand
GTTCGATGATTCCGAAGTCGGTGCTGCGCGCCAGCACCAGATCCTTGGTGAGCTGATAGTAGGACGAATTGCGCGCCACCACGCGTCCAAAACCGGTTTGAGAACCGAAGGCGCCGGACGCCAGCGCCATGTCGATGCTGGTGTAGGTTCCGCGGTGCGAATCGATAGGGTCGTCCCGCTTGTCCTGAATAAAGCTCATGGAAAGAAATCCGACCAGAACCGGCTGTGAGAGCAATGGGATTAATTCGCTACTGACCAGTGGCGTTCCCAAAATATTGACCTTGCGATAGGTGAACCGGTACTGCAGCGTGTCGGCTTTGGTGAGCTTCTGCCCCAATTGAACGGAGCCTTCCTCGCGACGTGCCGAGAAGGTGCGGACGTCATGAGAAACGTCGAACAATCCCGAGAACTGCAGGCTCAGTTTAGGATTGCCTTCGAATTGCGGCGCAACATAGGTGAGCAGAACGCGCTGCTCGAGCGTGGAGACCAGCGTCTGTAACCCGATAGTGTGGCCCAATCCCAGGAAATTCAGGCGGCTGATGCCGAACGAGAAGCGCGGGCTGAAGCCGGTGACTCCAGCCGGGGAATCGAGTGAAGTGGCGCCGCCGCCGATGCGGCCGATTTCCGCGCCGACGCCCACGTTCATCGAATAGCGCCCGGCCTCTTCGAGCGAGTAGAGCACGTACTTGGTGGGCTCGTCTCCATCCGGGTTTTGAATCGCTGCGTCCACGCGCGAGAAAATGCCCAGGTCGTACAGCCTGCGTTGGCTTCCGTTGATCTGGCTCTGCGAGAGAGGATCGCCGGCGTGCACGCTCAGACGGTCCGTCACCACATCGGGCCGCGTTCGCAGCAATCCGTCCACCACCACGTTGCGTACATAGACTCGCGCACCCGGCGTAACGATAAACGCCAGGTCCATCCGATTCGCCTCCGGCGAGGGAGCGGCGGTAAAGTCGAACTTCGCGGCAGGATAACCGGTGTTGAAATAGTAGTCGAGTACGGCGTCGCGGTCCGTCGCGATGTTGAGATCGCTGTAGGGTTGTCCCTCCGTGGAGTGGAGCAGCAGCATCAAGGCGGGCCGAAAATCCTCGGAAATGCCTTCCAGGGACAGTTTGGACACGAACCACTGGGGGCCCTCCACGATCTCGATGAAGATCGCGATGTGCGCTTTGTCGCCGTTGTAATCGTCAATCACCCGGGATGTCACCATCACGTCGCGAAACCCGTTGCCGCGGTACAGGATGCGGATGGCGTCCAGATCGCGCTCCAACGCGTTGCGGCTGTAACGGCCGTGGCGATAGCGGAGCAGCGTGGCGGGTATCACGGACATGCGCTCGCGGATGGTAGAGTCGTCGAAGTAGCGATTGCCGTGAAACTCCAGCTTCACAATCTTGTGACGCACGCCCAGGTCGACATGGTAATCGATCAGTTGCTCGCCGTTGGGAGGCAGGGCCAGCATGTAGTTGGCGGTAGCGTCGAAATAGCCTTGGGTTTGGAAGTAAGACGCCAGGTCGCGGGATCCTTCCTCCAGTAAATCCCGATCCACGGAGTGTTCTTCATAGATAGGAAGCAGGCTGCGCAGTTTTCCGGAAGAAAGCTTCGTGCCGCGCAGACGCACCAGCACCGGAGGGCCGGTGTTGATAGCGAGTACCGGGGTGACGGTGTTGGTGTCCGAATGATAATCCAGGTTCACCAGCGTTACTTGAGCGAGCAGGCGATCGTGCTTGGGATACCAGGATCGGATGTTGTCGATCCCATTCTGCAGGCGGGTTTCGGTGAGTTGGTGCCAGCCCAACCATCCGCGAAACCGCTTCCAGCCACTGGATTGGATCAGGCTTTCCTCGGGCCGCAGGGGATCTCCACCGGCTACCAGGCCATCGAACTTGGCGCGCTTTCCCGCATTGACATGGAAATCGATGTGGACCTCTTGGGTGGGCTCGCGCGTGGACGCGGCTGGCTCCACTCCCGCGTTGTAGAAGCCATTACGCTTGAGAAGATCCGTGATCCGGGCGACCGCGGCGGTGGTTTGGCCGGCAGCGTAATCGGCGCCCAGCGTAAGTTTGGTGGCCACTAGCAATTGGCCTTCGTTGGGCGGTTCGGGCACCCCGTCCACGTCGAAGTAACCTATGAAATAGGCAGGTTTGGTGATGAACTTGAGGTCCACTCCGGCGGGTGCGTGGGTGGCATCTACGGCAATGTCGGCGTACTCACCGGTCTGATACAGCCGCTGGATGGCATCCCGCAAGTCGGACTCGCGCAGCGGCTGCCCGATCCGTAAGGGCAGCATTTCCATCAATTGATTGAGCGTCAGGGGCTGCGCAGCAGGCTCAAATTGCACGCTGGCGATGGGCTTGCCGTCGTATTCATTAGGCGCCCCGTTCAGCAGGATCGAGCACAGGGCCGCGAGGATGGGCGTGCTGATCCATAAGCCCAGCCGGGTGGACACAATCGACCATCTTAACGCATCGCCTCCTAATGAGATAAGGCTACGGTGCATAAGGCCACGGTTGGTAACATCAGGTTGTATGAATCCGGCTGTATGACTGCACTTGAAGGGGAACGTTACTCGCGGCAGATCTTGTTTCCAGGGGTCGGCCAACAAGGCCAGCAACATCTGTTGGACGCTCAGGTGGCCATCGCCGGTTGCGGCGCATTGGGGAGTTTTCAAGCGGGTGCGCTGGCGCGGGCGGGCGTCGGCACCCTCCGGATCATCGACCGCGACTATGTGGAGCTGAGCAATCTCCAGCGCCAGTGGCTGTTCGATGAGTGCGACGTGGAGCAGGGAATGCCCAAAGCCGCCGCCGCTGCCCGCAAGATCGCGGCCATCAACGCCGGCGTTCGCGTGGAACCTGTAATAGCCGATCTAACCCCTTCTAACGTGGAGGATCTTCTGGGTGGGGCCGGGCTGATTTTGGACGGCACGGACAACTTTGAAACAAGGTATTTGATCAATGATTTTGCGGTGGAGCACGGTATTCCGTGGATATACGGGGCCGCGGTGGGCAGCTATGGAATAGCCATGCCGGTGATCCCCGGAAAGACGGCGTGCTTGCGCTGTATCTATCCCGATCCGCCTTCGGGTGCGCAGCCCACTTGCGAGACGGCGGGGGTACTGGGGACCGCCACCGCCCTAATCGCAAGTTTGCAGGTAAGTGAGGCGATCAAGATCTTATGCGGCGTTGCGCCGGCATCCAAGATCACCACCGTGGACGTTTGGAGCGGTGAGATCCGGCAGGTTACCCAGCCGGGTCCTGTGGCGGATTGTCCGGCGTGCGGGCGCCGCGAATTTCCTTACCTGAATGGCGAACGGCGAGCACCGGTGAGCTTGTGCGGTCAGAATGCGGTCCAGATCCACGAAATGGCGCGCCCCATCGAATTGCGCGACCTGGCGGCCCGTCTGGCGCCGCTCGGCGCGGTTCGTTCCAACGAATTTGCCCTGCGGTTTGAAGTGCCGCCGTACCTGCTGACCGTTTTTCCGGATGGACGAGCGATCATCAAAGGAACAACGGATGTGGGCGTGGCGCGGAGCTTGTATGCGCGCTATATTGGCGCCTAGAATGGAATAGAGGTACCCATGCGGCGAATTTTGCCGGTTGTTTTTAGCTGCGTCCTTCTCGCGGCCGTTCCACTTCTCGCACAGCGCGGGGGCGGCCACGGCGGTGGAGGTGGGATGCACGGCGGTGGTGGGTTCCACGGCAGCGTTTCGGGTGGAGGTTTCCGGGGCGGAGCAGGATTCCGGAGCGGCGGATTCCGGGGAAATTCCACTGGTTTTCGTGGAGGCTTTCGCGGCTTCGGCTTCCGGGGCCTTTACGGTTTGCCCTATTATTATCCAGGCTGGTATGGCGGCTTCTACGATCCCTACTTTGGAGATTATGGCGACTACGGGTATGGTTATCCGGATTCCTATGCCGCGCCCAGCTCGGGATATGGATATGCAAGCCCGAACCCGCAGGTATTGATCGTCTCCAATCAGACGCCTGCACCTGAGCCGAGCGTCATCGTGCAACCACCGCCTGCTCCCGCCGTTTGGCAAGCGGGCCCCAGCGCACAAGCGCGGAAATATGAAGACCCACTATTTCTGCTGGCGATGAAAGACGGTACCATTCGCGCGGTGGTGGCTTATTGGGTGGATGGCGCGACGGTGCATTACGTCACCATGGATCATGAGCAGAAGCAGACGCCGCTGTCGTCGCTGGATCATAGTTTGAGCGAGCGGTTGAATCGCGAACGTAATGTGACCTTCCGGCTTCCGGGATAGCCGCTAGATCAAGGCGCGCAGAGCGCGTGCGAAAACTTCCAAATCCTCTTCGTTGTTGTAAAGGTGCGGCGAGATACGCAGATGGCCTCGCCGGGCAGCCACCAGGACGCGCTGTTCCTTGAGGGCGCGCGCTAAGGCGGAAATATCGCGACTTTCGAAGCGGGCGGCGACGATCGGCGAGCCGGTCTCAGCGACACTGGCCCCCAGCTCACGCGAGATGTCCCGCGCCCTCGCGGCCAGATCCAGAACGCGCCGTTCGATAACGTCAGGACCGATCTCCAGCATCAAATCCAGCGACGCTTCCATGGCGTACAACAGCGCGAAGGAGAGCGAACCGCCCTCGTACTTCTCGGCGGTAAGCAGCAATTCAGGAACGCCGTGATGCAAGTTGTCGACGTTGCGCCAGTCGCGATGGCTGCGCCAACCCACGACGTTGGGTTGAAGCCGCTCGCGCAACTGGGGACCAATGTAGAAGAATCCAGCTCCGTTAGGAGAGAGCAGCCATTTGTAACCGTGCACCGCGAGCATGTCCGGTTTGATCCGGGCGGTGTCGAAACGCAAAGCCCCTACGCTCTGTGTTCCGTCGACGAATAGCACGACGCCGCGCGCGTGCAGGAAATCCGCCAGCTCAGCGAGCGGTGGCGCGAATCCGGTGTTGTAGTTCACCGAACTCACGATCACCAGACGCGTCTTCGCGTTCACGGAATCGTAAACGCGATCCCAGGGATAAGCGTTTGTTTCAACTCCAAAACGTTGCAAGAGGCCCGGCGCGTAAAGATTGTTCGGGAACTCGTGCTCGAGCGTCAGCACCTGATCGCCGGGACGCCAGTCAAGCCCTGCAAGCAACAAGCCCAGCGCGGTGGACGCATTCGGAACGAAGGCGAGGTCCTCAGGGGCGCAGTTGATCAGCCGTCCGATCTTGGCGCGGATGCGATCGGCGTCGTCATACCAGGCGAGAAAATCCCCACATGCCAAATCGTCGCGATGAGCGAAATGTTCTGCTACTGCCGCGGTGCCGCGGCGGGGCAATTGGCCAAACGTAGCGGTATTGAGATAGGTCCAATGAGCGAGAGCGGGGAACTCGCGGCGAACAGCGTCCCAATCGACGGGCATGCGTGCCGTTCAGCCCTTGGCGATCATCACTTCGGTGGATTTCACCACCACGCGAACGGAATCGCCCTTTTTCAGTTCCAGTTCTTCCGCGCTGGTGCGGGTGATGACGCTTTCGATGAGATTGTCGCCCACCTTGACGACGACGTGCGCCATGATGGAGCCAAATTGTACGCTTTCCACCACGCCGGGAAGTTGATTTCGAGCAGAGAGTGCCATGTCCTGTTTATAGCAGGCGCTGACCGGCCGCGCGAGCATCATAACCGCCCAGGCTCTCTAACTCGCGGCGATAATTCGATCGGTTCAACGTGTCGAGCAAGGCTTGGATGCTGGGCATTTCCAAATGCTGGCGCCGGATCGCGAGATCGTAGCGCTCGCTGACCAACGGAACGAACCCGAGGCCGAAGACCCGCGCCGCGGCTCGTGTGGCGATACAACAGTCCACTTGACCGGATTGCACTTGCCAGGCCGCGGGCAGATGTCCTGGCGCAATCCGGTCATAACCTCGTACCTGCTTCCCCTCGATCTTGAGGCGCTTCAGATGGGAATCCAGGAGGGCGCGGCTGCCTGCGCCCTTTTCCCGATTGACGATATGCACGTCGCGCCGCGCCAGATCCTCGATCCCTTTGATGCCTTTGGGATTTCCCGCCGCCGTGACGATCCCTTCTTCCCAAACCGCGAAAGTGATCACAGCCACGGAGTTTCTGGGAAACATACGGCCAATCTCGGGAAGATTCGACTCGCCGCTCGATTCATCGCGCAAATGCGTTCCGGCGATGTGGACGCAACCGTCCTTCAGCAGTTTCAGCGACTGCGAGCTATTGCGATGGGCCAGAACCAATTCCACCCCGGCGGATTGGAGGTGGTGAGCCAGCACCGAGATTCCGGGATCGCATCCGGCAATCAGAACCCGATTGCGGAAATCGTCCGCGGCGTCGAAAACCTGAACATCGGTGCGGCCGTTCTTGGGAAGCTTGCTTGATACCACGGCATCGCTGGCGGGGAAGTACCAGGGAACCGGCGAGGGCGGCGAAGCAACCAGGCGCTTGTTCACGTGACAGAGTTGGACCGGCTGGCCGGGATGCAACGCCTCGGCGCCGGGAAGCATGGTGACTTCCTCCGAGCGGAGGCCGGTAGGCTCCGCCTTTGGAAGCGCGAAAAGATCCTCTACCTTGACTTCCAAGGCTTGTGCCAGCCGCAACGCCACCGCCGTGTTGGGGACATAGCTTCCGGCCTCCATGGCGTAAATGGTTTGGCGCGTCACCCCAACCGTCCGCGCGAGATGCGCCGCGGAGATGCCGCGCTTTTGCCGCAAAGTTCCTAGATGGTTCTCGATTTCTGGCATGCCGTTCCGTGCTGGTACTTCATACGCAACTCTGTCGTGTTACAGTAACCTCGTTCGCGTGCTCGATGAGATCCCGAACCCCAGCCCCGTTGATCATCGTAGCGTTTTGGGCCGCCGCGTGCCAGCTAGCCAGTCCGGCGTCCACCGAAGTCACCGTCGCGGCCGCCGCCAATTTAACAGAAGTGGCACAGACGCTGGGCGCGGAGTTCGAGGCGCAAACCAAGATCCATCCGGTGTTCAGCTTTGGATCCACCGCGCAGTTGGCCACCCAGATCGAGAACTCGGCGCCGTTCGACGTTTTTCTATCCGCGGACGCGGAACATGTGGACAAGCTGGACCATGAGAATCTGCTGGTGGCGGGTAGCAGCGCCGTCTACGCGGTGGGTGTTCTTGCCTTGTGGATTCCACCGGGCAGCAAGGGGCACGTTAGTAGTATCGAGGATCTCAAAACCAAAGCGGTGCAAGTGATTGCGGTGGCCAATCCAAAACTTGCGCCGTATGGCGCGGCGGCTGTAGAAACGTTGCAGCATGCGGGCGTTTGGGATCAAGTGAAAGAGAAGATCGTCTACGCGGAAAACATCAGCATGGCCAAACAGTACGGCACGTCCAAGAATGCCGACGCCGTTTTCACCGCATATTCGCTGGTGCTCAAAGAGGTTGGGAAGGTGATCCAGGTAGATGCGGCTTTGCATCAACCCCTGGTTCAAAAATTGGGTGTGGTGGCGAGTTCACAGCATCGCGAATCCGCTCAATCGTTTGCCAATTTTGTGCTGAAAGGGCCGGGCCGCGACGTTTTGGTTCGATACGGATACAAGATACACTGACACAAGATACACTGACACGTATGAAGTACACCGCTTTCCTGCTCGCATCGATCTTGCTGTCCGGTCTCGTCTTTGCGCAGGCTCCACCTTCCGCGGTGCTCACGGTTCAAGGCGACATCGCATCGCCTTTGTCGCTCACCTCCGACGATCTCGGCAAGATGCCCCGCGAGACTGTTTCCGTGCCCGCTCCGGATGGGACGAAGATCGTGTACGAAGGCGTCACGCTGCTGGTGGTATTGCAGAAGGCGGGTGCGCCGTTCGGGAAGCAACTGCGCGGCAAGGTTCTCAGCACCTACGTGCTGGCGAAGGCGCAGGATGGCTATCAGGTGATCTTCACGCTGGGCGAATTGGACCCCGACTTCGGCAACGAAACCATCTTGCTGGCTGACAAGCGCGACGGAAAACCGATGGGCGAGAAGCAGGGACCGTTCCGGCTGGTGTGCCCGAACGATCACGAAGGCGCCCGGTCGGTCCGGATGCTGCAAACACTGGAAGTGGTCCGGCTCGCCAAATAGTTCACCACCGCAATTTCAACGAGAATTGGATCTGCCGTGAAGTGGTAGACGTGCTGGTGATCACACCCGCCGTCGGTGAGACCCCCGAGGGCGTGAACACAACGGCGTTGGGCGAATTGAAGTTGGCGTGGTTCAGGATGTTGAACAGCTCCGCGCGAAATTGCAGGTTCAGGCGTTCGCGCAGGCGAGTATCTTTCAAGAACGACACATCCCAGGTAGCCAAGCCTGGTCCTGTCAGCGTATCCCGACCCAGATTTCCGTAGAAGCCACTGGCGTTGGGTGGCGCCAGGAACGCCGCCGGATTGAACCACTCGTTCGGCGAGCCGATGATCACCGGGCCAGTGAAGGCCGGATTCACGAACGGCCGAACGGGGTTGCGAGTATCGCCCGTGTTCGAGGGGTTATAGCTGAGCTGGGGCGTAAAGGGGAAACCGCTCTGCAGAGTGAGGATGGAGTTGATGCTCCAGCCACTCGCCAGCGCGTTGCCGAACCCGGTGGCATTTCCGAATAAGGGCTTGCCGTGACCGAAGGGCAATTCATAGACTCCGTTGACGGCGGCCGAGTTCCGGACATCGAAGTTCCCCAAGCCTTTGTCGGCGCGGAGGTCAAAGGGATTGGAGGCTAGCGCCGGCTCGCCGCCCGAAGTGGTAGCGTTCAGCGAGTCGCCATCATCTAGAGTTTTCGACCAGGTGTAAACGCCGCGCAACGACAGCCCCCTGCTGAAGCGATGATTGAAGTCGATTTGCAGCGCATTGTAGGAGCTATCGCCTTCCGAAAAATAGGTCCAAGTATTCGCGATGGCGGCATTGGGTTTGGTGGCCGTAGGCACATAATAAGTTCCGGTTGGAACAGGCGTGCCCGCGATGCCCGCTGGGAAGTTGGCTGGGTAATTGGCCGGGCAGGGAGAAGCCGGACAGATCACCGGGAAAGGTTCGTTCGCATCGATACCGATGATCTCGTGGTAGCCGTGCGACCCCACGTAGCCCACGCGCAACACGGTGTTGGCGGTTATCTCCTGCTCCACCCGGAAGGACCAGGAGATGAGCGTCGGCGTCTGCAAATTGGGTTGAACGCCTCCGGGCACCAGTTTGGCGGTGGAGGGCACCACGTCCGTCAGGGGAAGCTTGGAGACGGCCACAGTGGGAAGGCTATAGGTTGGGTTGAAGGGAGCATTCTGGTCCGTACGGTAGCCCAGTGCATCTTGCAGATCGTGGTACATGCCAAAACCGGCGCGAATCACAGTACGGTTGGTATTGCGGAACGGGCTCCACGCGATGCCGGCGCGCGGTTCGGGGAGATACACCGCGTTATTGGTCGTAAACGCGGACGAACCAATGTGGGGCTGGGTGTTGATCACGCCGTTGGTGAACGTATAGGTGGAAGCGCGGCCGTCCACTTCATTCCAGCCGTTCGAGAACTCGGGGCGGAATCCGAGCGAAAGCGTCAGGCGCGGGGTCAAGCGGATAACGTCTTGGATATACAACGCGCCAAACGTTGACCTCCAACCGAGCGCCGAAGGCGTTGGATCGTAAAGCAGGGTGGCGATGGTTCCCTGGAGCAATGTTTGCAGGCTGGTGAACGTGGCCTGCCCATACTGGCTAAGGGCCAGCAGTTCGTTCGATTGCAACCTCTGGATCCAAGCGCCAAACGTGAATTGATGACGGCCGTAGGTGAACGAGACCTGGTCTTCCGTAGTGAACAGATTGCGCGCCACCTTGAGATTGCTTCCATTGTTGCTGCCCGCCAGGCTCAATTGAGCGGTAGGATTGGAGGCCGCGCTCCCACCCACCACCAACGCGCCCAACAGTGTGCCCGGCAGGAAACCAGGCAGATCCGCGGCGGGCGTGCCGGGCGTCGGCTCACCAGTGAAGAAGTAACCGGCGCGCGAATAGCCGAATCGCGCGGTGTTGACCAGCGTTGGTGAGAATACGTGAGTTTCCTCGATGCTGGCCACCTGCTCGCGCAGGCTCTCCACGTCGGTGCTGTAGGAATTGGTGCTGGTGGGCGTGAAGTCAGCGCTGTCGTCGATGGTGTAGATGGCGCTGAGCGTATCGCGCTGCGAGAAGATGTGGTCCAGACGGAAGGTTCCGAAATCGTCGCGAATGGTCTGCAGCGGATTGTTGAATGCTTCCGCGATGCCGCCGAAGTCCGGGGCGCCGGCGGAGGGCGTGGGCCAGGCATTAATCAGCGACGAAACTCCTACGAAGGCCAGTCCGGATGCAGGGCATGGATTCGGAGCGGGAGTGACCAGCTTACACGGCAAGTATCCGTTGCGCGCGTTGGTGTCAGGCACTAAATCGACGCCGGTCTGGTGCAAGTGCTGTTGAAACCCCTCGAAGTTACCAAAAACGAAAGTCTTGTTCTTTTGAATGGGCCCGCCCAAAGACACACCGTACTGATTTCGCTGGAAACCGGGCGCGGAGGCGGGATCGAAAAAATTACGGGCGTCGAAGGCGTTATTGCGTAGGAACTCGTAGACCGAACCGTGAAAATCGTTACTGCCGGATTGCGTGATGATCAGAACTTGCGCGCCCGGCCGCTTGCCGTACTCGGCGCCGTAAGAATCGCGGAGCAGACTGAACTCGCGGACCGCCTCTACACCCAGGAGTTGCTGGCTGGTGCCGCCCGGTTGCATGTTGTTTTCGGCTGCGCCTGTAAATTCAATACCGTTGAGCAGAAAAATGTTCTGTTGCGGACGGTTGCCGGAGACTGCGAAGTTGTTGCCATTGGTGGAGTTTGAGACCCCGATGCCCCCCGTCTTCTCCCAGGTGAAATTGACCACGCCGGGATTCAGCGTCAGCAATTGATCGAAACTTCGCCCGTTGAGCGGAAGATCGCGCACCTGGAGCTGGCCGATCACGCCGGATGTGTCGGTGGTGGAGACGCCCACCAGGGGCGCGTCCTCATTGACTGTAACTTGTTGGCTGGACTCGCCTACCCGCAGAGAAAGATCCACCATCGCGCTCTGATTCACGGCCAATTGAACGCCAGTCCGAACCGCCTCCTGGAAACCAGCCTTCTTGGCGTGAACCTCGTACGGGCCCACGGGCAGCGAGGGGATGTGATAGACACCTGCGCCGTCGGCTGTGGCTTCCCGTGAAGCGCCGATATCCTGGTTGGTCGCGATGACTGCGGCATTGGGAACCACCGCGCCTGATTGATCGGTGACCGTTCCTGAAAGCACTGCGGAAACTTGAGCGAAGAGCGGCGCACAGAGCAGTGCCACGCACGCCGTGACGCGAAAGATTGTCATTGTCCCTTTCCTCTCGAATCGCCCGAAGCAAGGCGACCTGTATAGACGACATTGTATCTAAACAACGTCATGAGACGCGAGAGAAGAGGGGCGAGATGCGGAAAATGATTGAGAAAGCGTTAGAAATGCGCAGGCGGAACGAAGCGTTTGGCTAGCGCCTCGATTTCGCGCGAGGCCCTCACTTTATGTTCACGCACGTACAGTTCGTGATTGCGCTCCACATCGGGAAGCTTGTAGACATAATTGGCCGTCAGGCCAACCGAGCGCTGTAACCCTGAGGCCGAGGTGTCTCCTAGCCAGTTGATACGTTCCAGGCGCGCGCCGTTCTTCAGGTGAAAACGTGCCACGGGGTCCAGCGGCTCCTGATTGTGCTTGGCGTGGAGGAGATAGTAAGCGGCCAGAGGAACCAGGTGCCGCTGCAACTCCGAGCGGGACGCGCTGTCTTCCATCCATTGGGGAGTATCGAACTTCGCGACGGCATCGGCGAAGGGCGTGAGCTTGGGATTGGATTGGAGAGCCGAGGCCTTTTCCAACAACCATTTCCGAAAACCGGGAACCGGCGAAACCGTAGCGAACTTCTTGATCCGTGGGAAGTCCTTACTCACGTCCTCTACCACTTGTTTGATCAAGAAGCTGCCGAACGGCACGCCGCGCAGGCCTTCCTGACAATTGGTGATGGAATAAAAAACAGCCCATTCGGCGGATTCGGTATCCAGGACTGGAGAATCCGGATCGAGCAGCGCCTGCACCTGGTCGCTCAGAGCGCGCGTAAGCGCTACCTCGATGAAGATGATCGGCTCGTCGGGAAGCGCGGGATGAAAGAACGCGTAGCAGCGCCGGTCGGTTTCCAGACGCCGGCGTAAATCGTGCCAGCCCTGGATCTGATGCACGGCTTCATACTGGATCAACTTCTCCAGGACCACCGCGGAGGTTCGCCAGTCAATGCGGCGTAGCACCAAGAAGCCGCGATTGAACCAGGAGGTGAACAAATGTGCCAGGTCGGCCGCAATCGGCTTCAGCCGCGCCGTTCGATCGGACTCATGCAGCACCTGGCTCCGGAGTGCCACCAGAATGCGCGTGCCATCGGGGGCCAGATTCAGCCGCCGAAAAAGCTCCTGGCGGGGTGGTTCCACCACTTTTTGCAGGCGGGCCAGATGCTCGGGCGAAGGGTCGTTCCGGTAGGCGTCACCCGCCCGCCCAACCTCCTCCGGATCTGGAGAAAACTCCTTGACCAGCAGCTCAAAGAAGGCTCGACGACCCCGTTCATCCAGGGATTGGTAGGAGTCCAGCGCTTCGGCAGCCAAGCGGCTCCCCGAGACTTCTCCGCGTTCGGAGAGCAGACTGTGACACAACGCGATGGTCTTCCTGGCCGAGCGCGTGCCGCCGCGAGACACGGACGCGGACGGGGACGGGGACGGGCGGGGCGCGAAGCCCAAGAGTTCTGCCAGTTTCAAGGAAGATCGCTCCAACTATCCATCGGCACAAAGGTCCCAGCAGTTCAGGGGCCGGGATTTTCATTGTAACCGCCCCAGCCCCCTGGAAGTATCGAGTCGCGTGCCTCGGTAAGCGGGCTAGGGCGTCGGAGCGGGCAAGGCCGCGACAATCAACGGCGTGGTGGTCGGCTGGTCCGCGCCGGCTTGATTCTCCACCGTTACGGCGATGGCTGACGTAGACGCCATATCCACCGTGCCGGGGCGGACGTGCATGGCATTGCCGTCGTCCTGAGATTGGAAGAGGCCCGCTGGAACCGGCTTAGCCCCCTTCGGGATAAGCCACATCTCGTAGATTTTGTCGGCCGGCGTGCGGGGAAGATTGGACGCGATTAACAGCACGCCGCGCGACGGGTTCACGAAAACCTTACCCTGCGGCGGCCGGGGCTGAGCGCCGCCGAACGACGCCTCGGTGGTTCGGGGACCTGAGAGTATCGCAAATGCCTCCGTGAGCCGGGTGATTTCGGACGTCTGCGAACGCATTTGATCGTGCAGCTGCGCGGCTTCCTGCGCGTATCGCCGGTTACCGATGACCAGGTAAACCGACACCGCCAACAACGCGGCGGCCACTAGCGCGAAGACCCAGCCGAAGCTGCGGCCTTCTTCTGTTCCTACCGACGCCAGGATGCGGCGGCGCAGTTGCGAAGATGGTTCGGCCAGAGGCGCACTGACACCAATGAGCGCGGCAGTTTCGAGAGCCCGTTTCATTCCCGCCATGCAAACCTCGCATCCCCGGCCGAGGTGCGCGCGGATTTCGCCCCGCTCGGGATCTTCGGCGATGTCCAAGGCGTAGAGATCATAATGCTCGCGGAGTTCTTCGCAGTTCATCGTGACACCGCCACTCCGAGCTCATCGCGCAGGCTCTGCAACGCGGTGCGCACCCAGGTTTTGATCGTTCCCAGAGGTTGTCCCATCTTGACCGACATCTCGGTTTGCGACAGCCCCTCAAAATAAGCCAGCTCCATTACCGTTCGATAATTGGGCGCCAGCTTGCCCATGGCAACCTTCACGCGGCGCGCCTGGTCGGAAACCAGAATCTCGGCCTCCATCTCGCGATAGAGCGGTGCGTGATCGGTCTCATCTAACTCCACGGATCTACGCTCGCGCCCGGCCGAAGAACGCAAATAATCAATCGCGCGATTGCGGGCGATCGCGAGCAACCACGGCCCGATAGAGCCCTTTTCTGAATCAATGGAATGAACGCGATTCCACACGCGCAGAAACGTCTCCTGAACTAAGTCTTCCGCTATCGACTTGTCTCGCACCACGCGCAGTACCAGCGAGTAGGCCATCCTTCCGTAGCGATCGTACAGTTCGGCCAAGGCCTGAGGATCCCGGCGTTGCAAACGAGCGATCAGTTGCCGTTCCTCAGGACCGGAGAATACGGCCAGTAGCAACGGGAGCATCAAACCGCCAAACAATGTTCTACCTTCTCTCGCGCTCGCATTTCGGTTTTTGAACCGCTCATTGAGATCATAGCTTGCTTCAAGAAAATGGCGCGCCGGCCGATGAACGGTAGTCCAAGCGGCACGGCGCGCCTGAGGGAAACACCCAAGGAGTCGGTGGTCTATTTTTCTACGATGTCTTTCTTCAGGGGCCCCAGGACGCCGAGCAGAGCTTGCTTGTCGGCATCTTTCACCATGAACTTGTCGAGCGATGCCACCAGGTCCTGCACCAGCGCGTCGAAATCGGCGCTTCCGATTCCCATCCCGGCGTGGGCCGTCTTCATGTCCTTGCCTTTGTATTTGCAGGGACCGCCGGCCGCTTCGCAGATCTGCTCCACCAGGTTCTTCTTGAAAGTGGCCAGCCGCTTCGGATCGGAGGCTGTGGCTTTGAAGAAGCTATTGATTCGATCGTCGCCAGCCACCCGACCGGCGAAATCGTCCACTACAGCGGTGATGGCTTTCTTGCCACCCAGGCTTTTGTAAAGCGCGTCGTTGCCAGATGCTTCTGAGAGTGGCGCGATGGCGAGCAGGCCAGTAAGCAGCGCCAGTAAAGTGTATTTCCGCATATTCATCCCCTTGGATCTGCGCGTTTTGTAAGCGCATCCAGTCTTGTTAGGGCCTCCAATGGTTACTACGGAGCCGGGGAGAATTTGGATTTCGAGAAGATCGCAGGCGAACGGAAGAGGGCTAAAATCAAAAACCCCCTCCCAGTGGAACGCGGGAGGGAGCTCTTGTGTAGGGAAAATTCTACGCCCAGGCGCTTAGTCGCCGGCGGCGGCGGTTGCAGGCTTTGGAACGCTGTTGATCGTCTTCAGAATGCGCGAAACGATCTGATAGGGGTCCCCTTCCGAGTTGGGACGGCGATCTTCCAAATAGCCCTTATAACCGTTCTTGATAAAGTTTACGGGCATGCGGATGGATGCGCCACGATCGGAGAGTCCATAGCTGAACTTGTCGATGGCTTGTGTTTCGTGAAGACCGGTCAGTCGCAAGTGGTTGTCGGGGCCGTAGACCGCGATGTGCTCGGAGACATGCACCGAGAACGCCTTCATCAGGTCCTCAAAGTAGTCCTTGCCACCCACGTCTCGGATGTACTTGGTGGAGAAGTTGGTGTGCATGCCGGAGCCATTCCAGTCACCCTTGATGGGCTTGCAGTGTAGCTGCACGTCCACTTCGTATTTTTCACAAAGCCGCATCATCAAATAACGGGCCGTCCACATGTCATCGGCGGCCTTGGCGGAACCTTTGGCGAAAATCTGAAATTCCCATTGACCCTTGGCCACTTCGGCGTTGATGCCCTCATGATTGATACCGGCGGCCAGACAGAGATCCAGATGTTCTTCCACGATTTGGCGTGCGACGTTGCCCATGTACTTATAGCCAACGCCGCAATAGTACGGGCCTTGGGGCTGAGTGGGATGCCCATTCTCCGGAAAACCGAGCGGCCGGCCATCTTTGTAGAGGAAGTATTCCTGCTCGAAACCGATCCACAAGTCGGGATCGTTCTCGATGGTGGCGCGCATATTCGTGGAGTGCGGAGTAAGATCCGCGTGCAGGACCTCACTCAGGACGATATAAGCGTCGATGCGGCTGGCATCCGGATATAGAGCCACCGGTTTTAGAACGCAGTCGGAGCTTTTGCCCTCGGCCTGCATCGTGGAACTGCCGTCAAAACCCCAATTGGGAAGATCGGCAAGAGTTGGCGGCTTCTCAAATTGCTTGAGCAGAGTTTTGCCGCGCAACTCAGGAACGGGATGCTTGCCATCCAGCCAGATGTATTCAAGTTTGTATTTTTTCATAGTATTTTGACCAGTTATAGAAAACGAAACTCCGCCAGCCTCCTCAGGTTCCTTTCCTCAATCTAGCCCGCAAAAGGTGCGACCGCACCCTCCATTCGCCCGAGCAACGATGCCGCCGCACTCCCGTTTTGCGAGCTGTTTACTCAGGAGATACGGAGCCGATCCCTCATTTTCAATGAGCGGACCCCAGTTCGCAAGACCTGCGCCCATCAATTGTGTTTATGGAGGGCCTTCAAGAAAATGATCGATTGGCTAAGGCTAGGTATAATCTCACCGTGGTGTTAAGTCGCCCTTTAGTACTGGTTGCGGCCTTTTTGGCGCAGGTTGTGTTGCAGGCGCAGAGCGACACCACAGTTCTGTACAACGGCAAAATCCTGACGATGGATTCCAAGTCGTCGGTAGAGCAGGCGGTTGCCATGCGCGAGGGCAAGATTGTTGCGGTCGGTACATCCGCGGACCTTCGCAAGATGGCCGCGCGGGCGATCGACCTGGAAGGCCGGACGGTGATCCCCGGCCTGATCGATTCGCACATGCACGCCATCCGGGCCGCGCTTAGTTTCAGCACCGAAGTGAACTGGATCGGAACGCGATCTCTGGCGGAGGCGCTGGATCGAATCCGTCAAGCCGCTCACGCCATGCCGCCCGGCGTCTGGCTGATTGTCGCGGGTGGGTGGAACGCCGAACAATTCGCGGAGAACCGCCGGCCCTCGCAGGCGGAACTGGTGGCGGCCGCTCCCGGCAATCCGGTCTACATTCAGTTGGGTTATGGTTGGGCGATCCTGACCCCGAACGCTCTTGAGAAACTGCATATCGCCTCCGACTCGGATCTGCCGCCCGGTGGCAAGCTGGAGCGCGACGCGGACGGTAAACTAACCGGCGCGGTGAGTGGAGCGCAGAACGCCATCATCGCTCTGTTCGATCGGCTTCCCACGCCCACGCCCGAACAGGAAGTCGCCGGGACCAAGAAGTTTTTTCGTGAGCTGAATCGCCTGGGTCTGACAGGCGTAGTGGATCCGGGCGGGAACAACATGACGCCGGGTTCGTATCAGGCGGTCTTCAAGGTCTGGCAGCAAGGCGGCCTTACCCTGCGCGTCGCTTACGGCTTGTGCGGCATCACGCCGGGCAAAGAGTTCGAAGAACTGAAAGACCTGACCCAGATGTTGCCTATGGGCTTTGGCGACGCGATGCTGCGATTCAACGGAATCGGCGAACGGATCACCTGGGCGATGAACAATAACGACCATCCCACCGAAGCCGATCGTGAAAAATACTACCAGATCGTCCGCTGGGCAGCCGAGCGTGGCATGTCCATTACCATGCACTGGCCGCGCGACGATTCGGCCGGAATACTGCTGGATATTTTCGAGCGTGTGAACCGGGAGGTGCCCATCGCGAACTTGCGCTGGTCCATCGCGCACTTGAACAACGCGTCGCCCGAGAGTTTGCGCCGGATGCGGGCGCTGGGAATCGGCTGGACCATGCAGCCAGGGCAGCGTGTCTCGCCGGTAGAGACAGCCAAGGAGATTGGTGTGGTGGTGGGCGCCGGCACTGACGCGCATCGCGTGGCTTCCTACAATCCATTCACCGCATTCCAGCGGTTGGTGGGCGGCAGCGGGGCGGAAGTTCCCTCGCGCGCTGAGGCACTCCGGCTCTACACCATGGGCAGCGCGTGGTTCTCGCACTCGGAAGACGAACGCGGTTCCCTGGAGCCTGGCAAGCTGGCCGATCTCGCCGTGCTTTCGCAGGATTTCATGACCGTGCCCGTGAACCAGATCGGGAGCATCGAGTCTCTGTTGACCATGGTGGGCGGTAAGATTGTGTATGCCGCCGCTCCATACGCCTCGTTCGAACAGTAAACGCCCGAACGCGTTCTGGACCCTCCTGTTCCCGCTGTTATTTTTGTTCCTGGCGCCTGGCTACGGCCAGCCCGCCGAGCGTCTCAACAACGATGCAGCGCAGCGCGACAAGCCGTACGTTCTCCTGATTTCCTTGGACGGTTTCCGCTACGATTACGCGGAGCGCGATCACGCCACAAATCTACTCGCACTGGGAAAACACGGCGTTGCGGCGAAAGCGCTGATTCCATCGTTTCCCACTACCACCTTTCCGAATCATTACACCATCGTCACGGGCCTGTATCCCGAGCACCATGGCATTACGGATAATTCGTTTTGGGATCCCGAGCGGCACGCCGGTTTCAAATCCAGCGATTCCGGCTCCACTACCGATGGCAGTTGGTGGGGCGGCACGCCTCTCTGGGTGCTCGCGGAGCAGCAAGGGATGCGTTCGGCGTCCTTCTTCTGGCCCGGCAGCGACGCGGAAATTCAACACACCAGGCCCACCTACTTCTACAAGTACGACGGAAAAATCGCGAATAAGCGGCGCGTGGCTCAGGTTGTCGAATGGTTAAAACTGCCCAAGGCAGAACGCCCGCACTTCATCACGCTGTATTTCTCCGATGTCGATCACCAGGGGCATCAGTTCGGCCCGGATGCCCCACAAACGCGCGAGGCGGTGAAAGCCGTGGATGCCACACTCGGCCAGCTTTTCGATGCCCTGCGCAACTTGCAGCTTCCGCTCGACATCTTCGTCGTCTCGGACCATGGCATGGCGGCCGTGACTGGGGATATCGATGTTTCGAAGCTGGCCGATCTGGATGGCGTGGAGACGGCGCCCAATAGCACGGATTTCAAGTTCTATTCGAGCGACTCCCAGAGAATCGATCGGCTGTACAGCGAGCTTCAGGGAAAAGATGCGCGCTTCCAAATTTACCGCCCGGCGGATATTCCCAGCCGTCTGCAGTACGCGGGAAATCCACGCATTGGCGACTTGGTGGCGCTCGCGAGCGAACCCGTGGTTTTACATCTGGCTCCACGCCCGGGCCAAATTGAGCCCAAGGGCATGCACGGCTACGACGTAGCGAAGGTGCCAGAAATGCGCGGTATTTTTTACGCGGCGGGTCCGGATTTGAAGGCTGGCGTAACCCTGGCGGAATTTCAAAACATCCACATTTATCCGCTGATCGCCCACATTTTGGGCCTCCGGGAGCCGGCCGGAATCGACGGCCGCTTGTCCGTTCTGGCGCCGATTCTCAGCGCGCCTGCCAAAGCAAACGCGGCGGCTTTCCGCTAGATAGGTTAAGCCAGATTCAGGGCGCGGAACATGGCCAGCCGCTGTTCTCGAATCGGATCGCTCACCACTTTGCTCTGATTGTTGATCACCATGGTGGGCCGCTCCGTGGGGTTGAATGTGGGCCAATGGGGCAGCTTGGGCGTATTGGGATCGCCGGTGCGTGCAAACGCGATCCAGGTATCGCTCAACTTGTCCGCCAAAGCCATGGCATCCGGGCCCCCTCCGGTGAGCTGCCGCGAGATTTGCACGTTGTCGAAAGCAAAGGGGATCTCCATGGTATGCGGCGACTTGAGACGCCCGCCCTGTACCGGTGTTTCCCACGTGAAGTAATACAAATATACCGGCCCTTTGTGCAGTGCGGCACGCCGCTCGGCGATTTTCATGATGGGGGCTCCGTAGCGATAGTCGCTGGCGATCAAAAAGAAGAGGTCCGATGGCGTGGCACGCGGATTGAGATTGCGATACACGTCTATCAGCATCTCGCTTTCGCCAGGCGCAAGGCTCTTTAAGCGGCTGCGCATCCCCGTCTCATCCAGCGAAAACGCGGCTTCATCGCTCTGCAGCGTCATCTCTGTCCGTGTTGAACCGAGCATCAAAGGCACGTCGGCTGAAATGGTGGACGCGGTGGGATGGAATGGATGCTTCGGCACCGCGTTTCCATCCACGGTAGGCGAGAAGCCCTGCGTCATCTGATCTAGACCCGCCATATCCTTGACTACCGAGAAATATGCGGACATGATCCGCTCCACCGGCATTTTTTGCAGGTCTCGCACCTGCGTCTTGCCGACGTTGAGCTTCGCGAGCAATAGCTCGGAAACGCGAATGGCCTGGTCGCGCTCTACTAACCGGATCGTGGGGCCGCTCTCGATCACCGCGCGGTGAAACAGTCCTTTGGCGGATGGCATCGCCAGCAATGTGCCAACTTTGCGGCCGCCGCCGGATTGTCCGAATATCATCACGGTGTTCGGATCGCCGCCAAACTGTTCGATGTTATTGCGTACCCAGCGCAACGCATGCACGATATCGAGCATGCCGGCATCGCCGGAAGCCGCGAAATCCGCGCCGCCGAATTCGGCCAGGTACGTAAAGCCCAGAACATTCAGGCGGTGGTTAATGGTGACCACCACCACGTCGCCGCGCCGCGCCAGATTCGCACCGTCGGTGCCGGGCGTCGAGCCTGAGCCGCTGACGAATCCACCGCCGTGACACCAAAATAGAACCGGCCGTTTGCGGCCGTCTTTGAGCGCCGGCGTCCAGACGTTCAAAACCAGGCAGTCTTCCCCCTCGGTGGACCGTACCGCGCCCGCGTGCGCCGCCGGGTCGCTCTGCGGAGTGCTGAGCCCGTAGTGCAGCGCATCCCGGATGCCGGTCCACGGCATGGGGTCCTTGGGGGGCATGAAACGGTTCTGGCCCGCTGTACTCGCGCCATAGGGAACCCCTTTGAATATCTTGACGCCTTGCACTTCCTCGCCCCGGATCTTGCCGAAGGCCGTCTCCCCGACCACCGAGTTCTGATCCGGGGTCTGGGCGCGGCTGAGAACCGCGCTCGCGGGCGCGATTGCGAGTAGCGAAGTCTGCTTTAAGAAAGTGCGACGATTCGTCATGGAACGGCCTCCTTCGATTTAGGGCTGTGGTTTCGGAGCTGTCTTCCTAACCGGGCGTTTGCGCGGTTTAGGCGGCTCCGGTTTCGGTGTGTTTTTGATGGTTTCCAAACGCAAATATCCAGCCGCGGCGCGCAGCCGGACGCCTTCGGTTTTGTCATCCAACAAAGGGACGATGGCGCTCTCGTAAGACGGGTCGTCCCGCAGCACCAGGGCGTGCACCGCGGCCGCTCGTACGGACCATTCCTTGTCCTCGAGCGCGTCTTTCAGAGCAGCCAAGGTTTGGGGGTCTGTTTCTTTTTCGAGCAGCAGCGTGGCGGTGGCGCGGCCCGATACCGTTGGATCGGAGAGCAAGGCCTGCATGGAGGAAACTCCCGCTCCCAGTCCCGGCACGGGAGCCAAGCCGGCTCCCGTTCGCAGGGCGAACATGAACATCGGCTTGGGGGTGTGCATCAGGCGCAGGGCATCGCGCTTTTGTTTTGCAAAATACCCCGATGACGCTTTGCTTTCGCCGCTCACGATAGAGAGCAACGCTTTCTTGCCTTCCGGATCGTTCAAAGCCCAGAGGGACCGCGCGGCGGCGAAACTCACCTCCGGTACTTCGTCGTTGAGGGCTTTGTGAAGCGCTGGAATTGTCAGGCTGTTCTTGAGATCCGACAGGCTGGCGACGGCCGAAACCCGGACTTCCACGTCCTTGTCGTCCAGCAGCGATTCCAACTGGGTGGGGAACGGTTCGGTAGAACCCACCAGACTGAGCGCAATGGCTGCCTGTTTGCGCGTGTCGGGATTCTTGTCCTTGAGCGCTTTCTGGAGAATGTCCTGGCATTGCTGACCGCGGTTGGCAGGGGCTGCTGCAGGGGCGGGAGCCGTCTGGCATATCGCCAGGGCGGGCCACAGGAGCAAGACCAAGAAGGGATTCCGCATCGATTCTCCTCAGGAGATTTGCTCTCCAGTATACGACCGTTCCCGGCGGGCCGGATGGCTGATGCCGCTGTGAGAGAATGGCCCGGAACCAACAAGGAGGTTTGCTATGTGGAAGTGGAAAGTGAGTGTGGCTGCACTCAGCGTTGCGCTGACGATCGCGGGGTTCATGCTGAGCGCAAAAACGTCCAGCCTGACGGCCCTGGATTACATCGAGATTCAGCAACTGGCGAATCGTTATGGCCAGGCGATTGATACTTGTTCCAACAATGGCTATGACTATGCGGACCTCTACACGCCCGACGGCGTCTTCATCGACAAGTTCTCGGCCGAGAGCTTCAAGAAAGGAGGCGTTATTCTGGCGCAGGGACGGGAGAAACTGGCCGAAGTGGTGGGAGGCGGATCGTTCGGTTGCAAGCGGCCCGTCAAAGGCCCCACGGCCACGCCCGGCGATGGTCCAGTGGCGTGGAACGGCTGGAGCCATCTGGCGGTGGATCATGTGATCACTCCATCGGCGGAAGGGGCTACCGGCAGGGTCTATTTACTGATGCTGGGCGTGCAAGGCCCTGGCAGCATTACGCGCGACGGCGGTTACGAAGATGTCTACGTCAAAACGGCCGCGGGTTGGCGCATCAAATCGCGCACCCATGTGCGTACCAGGGCGTGGCACAATCCACTGCTCCAAACACCGGATCTCAATTAACCAGCAGGTTCGCGCGTCAGCGTGCCCGGCACACGAAATTCCCAGCGTCATTCGTTGATCCGGAGCCCTTGTACACGGCCTCCTGGGGATAGGGACACAGAGGACGCGTCATGTCTACCTGCGCATTGGTGACATGCGTAGCGATAATCTCCGCCGGAGCTTTGCCCTCCTCGCGCCAGCGCTCCATCACCGCCATCTTGTTGAACTGATCGGTGCCCTGGCCCCCGGCGCAGTGCTGCATTCCCGGGATCATGTAGAGCTTCATCCAGTCGCTTTGATCCGGCCCCATCTTCGTGAGGACCGCGCTGTAGAAGTTTACGGTGTTCCCGGGCGGGATGGCTTGATCGGCCCAGCCGTGATACAGCAGCAGCTTTCCGCCGTGCTGTTTGAAGGGCGAAAGATCGTAAGTGTGCGCATCAATGTCGGACTTGTCCGCCAACGCCAGGTCGCTATCCAGATCGAACTTGTGAAAATCGTAATCGGCATCCTGATGGCCCAGGATACGAATGCTATCCCAGCCTCCGCCGGGCTGCGTGGGGATGTTCTTCAGGGCGGCATATTGCAACTCGCCGCCGGGCTGGAACCCGGTCCAGACGATCTCGCCCTGCTTGGTTTTCACATCGGCGAACACGATCTTCACAGTTTCCACTTGCGCGGAGGTGAGGCAGCCCTCGGATTCCTCGCCTTTGCAGAGCAGTGAGGCCGGAACGAAATGGCATTTTGTGGGATCGCCAATCAGGCCGTCCTTAACGCCATCCAGCGCATCGCATTTAGCGAGCACGGCTTTGTGCAGCAGCTCCACATTGGCTTCAGACAGCGCGCCAGCGGGATTTTTCATCTCCTGGATGGATCTTTCCACTCCCGCGGCGTGTAGGTGAATGTGCGGATTGGCGGGCGCTCCGGCCAGCACACCGTCGAAATCGTCCGGAAACTTGGTCACTTCCACCAGCGCCTGCCGCCCGCCCGTGGAGCAGCCGTTCCAATACGAATATTTGGAGGCTGCGCCATAGTAAGCCTGGATCAGCGCCTTGGATTTCACCACGGTTTCATGCACCGCGCGCCAGCCAAAATCAACGATCTTCTCCGGATGTCCCAAAGCGAACATACCGTTGCCGCCTTGGTGGCCAGTGTCGGTAGAAGCTGTGGCGTAGCCTTCGCGCAGCGCGGCGGCCATTTGAGGAAAGCTGATGATGCCCGCCCAGCCGCCATTGCCCACCATCTGAAACTTGCCGTTCCACCCCTCCACCGGCAGCCACAATTCCATCTTGATGTCGGAATCCGTGGAAGGCTGCAGCGTGGCGGCGACGCGGCAATGGGCCGGCAGCAGTTGGGGTGTCACGGCGGCCCCTGCCCCTCGTCCTGCTCCCGCCGGAGGTTGATACGGACCCGCGGCGATGGTCTCCACAGCGGAAAACGTGGTGCCAGGCAGCGATAAGGATTTAAGGTGATCGCAGGGAGAATCGGCCAAGGCGAGCAAAGCGGCGCAGCACACTGCCGCGCCAAGACGAGTAAAGAACATCAGGGTTCGCATGGGTGCCTTCTTTCTAATAAATCCGGGCTTTTTGATTATTGCTCAACTTATTGGCCGGCCGGGGCTTTGACTGAAGTTTGATAACTCAGTGTTTCCATCCAGCGGCCTTCCCGCCTCACCCACACCCGGGTGACGTGCAGCGGATTTCCGCGCTCAGGCGTGTGCGCGGATATCATCAGGACCGCATCCTCGAAATCGAACATGCGGGCGGCCAGGAGCGGCGTGGGAGCCAGGCCGCCCATCTTGGAGTGATCGAAGTCCGCCATCCGTCCGCGCTTGTCGGAAAGCTTGTCGCTATTGGAACTGGCCGCCACAAATTCATCCGCCACCAGCGTCGCAAAGACCGGCGAATTGTGAGCCATGGCCGCCGTCTCCAGCTTTGAATAAGCCCTCACAACTTGCGCCTCCGTTTCATTGTTGGGAAGGTACGGGACGTTTTGGCACGGGTTTTGACAGTCTTTTCCCGCGCTGGGCGTGAAGGCGGCAGGCGCATCCAGCGACTGCACTTCCTGGTAGACCAGCGTCTTCCAGCCCCGGGGCCGCTTCACCCACACGCGCAAAGCGTGCGTTTTTCCCAGGTTCGCCTGGACATCCCCGATCTCGCCATAGGTGTAGGTCTTCAGCTCAACATCGCTCTGGTTCGTCAGCGCCGGCTTAGGCACCGTGCGCAGAACCTGGACTTTCGTTTGGGTCAGTCCCTCCTGGTCCGTCCAGGTAAAATCCGCGTCCAGCAGTTTATCGAGCGCTATTTTGTCGGCATTGGCGACGGCTTGAACAAAACTATGATCGGCCTCCAGCATGTCAGGCGCACCTTGGACGGCGGGGGCGGCGCGCACGCACATCGCACTGAACAAGAGGCAGCCTACCGCAGAGTGCAGGATTACGGGTCGCATAACAACTACATTACTACCCCGATCGGCCCTCTCCGCAGTGTGGATGAAGATCTCGTAAACATGTGGTTTATGGCCGAAAACTGCTAGCGAGAAGCGGTGGCCCCCACTTACGATGAAGGTAACGGTTCGTTTCTGAAGCCGGGCTTGCCTAAGCGATCAAGAACGGACCGCCGATAGATGTTTCATCGCGTGTGGAGGAGTGACCGATGTGGGAATTGTTGGAAAAATATCTGCGCAAGCACGGTTGGTACCGGCGGCGCGTAGAACAGGCGCTGGAATTGGAACGGCGTGGCGAAGTGCGCCGCGATGGCCTGCAATTGGGCCAGATGCAGCATCGTCTGGAGATCAGTTGGCAGGCGCGGGAAATTCACCCCTGGGACCGGCATCTTCCCCGCGATGCCCGGCAGGCCAGATTCGTGGAGCAATCCCTTCTGGATACCGAAGCCGCCATTGCCAGGCTATTCGAAGCCCTGCCAGAGGTAGATTTAATCGATCTCTGCGTCACCGATCCCCAGTCCGATGCCACGCTGCTTTCCGGGATCGTCCAGCGGTCTGATTTTCAGAATGTCCCTCAGTCGCCTTCCGTGCGAATGCGGCTTACTGGGATGGGCGTGCGATTCGAGTCGCTCGAAATCGACTATAGCTACCAGCTCGGTGCCTAGCCTGCGCGGAACTACTTGGGCTGGGCGGCCTCAAAGCGAATCTTTTGCAGCACCGCCGCATCGTCCGACAGCTCTTTCGGACCTGCCGGAAATCGGTTGGACGTGAGGAGAAACGCAAGAATGGCAGCATTCTCCTGGCGGCTCAACTTTCCCGGTTGATCAGCGGGCATGGAGGTCTGTATCTTCTCGAACAGGTCGTCCATGGTTTGCCCGTTCCAATTGCCCGTGAAGTCCTTACCGGATAAAGGGGGCGCGGTACCGCTGCCATCCAAAGCATCGCCGTGGCACGATGCGCACTGCTTGCCATAGAGCGACTTGCCGCGGCTGGCTTGGTCTGAAGTGTAAACGCCATCCCACACCGAGGCAGCCGGTTGTGCGCAAATCGTGGCGGCCACCAGGACTAATCCAATCGCCATTCTCATGCTGGCTACCATTCTAGGACTAGCTGGCGCGCTTCTCGTGTAACAACATATCAACCGCGTGCTGCATGGAACCCGCCAGCGCGATCCCTCCGGAATTCACGAAGAAGATCTGGTCGACGTTGTCGATGGTGTTCAAGCGGTGAGCGATGATCACCCGCGTGGTTGTGGCCGGCAGTTTGAGGAGGATTTCCTGGAGAAGCTCCTCGGTCACCGTATCGATGTTGGCAGTCGCCTCGTCCAGGATCAGTAGTTCTGGCTTTCTGAGTGCAGCGCGCATAAAAGCGATGAGTTGCTTCTGGCCCAGGCTGATGCTATTGCCGCTGGTAGTGACCGCGGTATCCAGGCCTTCGGAGAATCGGGAAACCAGCGTGGAGAGATTAGCTTCCTCCAGTACTGCAGCGAACTGCTCACTGGAGTAGTTCTTGTATGCCTCGTTGCCATAGACGATGTTGTCCCGCACCGTACCGCTAAACAGGAACGGATCCTGGAGGATGAAACCGATCTTTTGCGCGCGCTGCTCCGGTGTATAGCAACGAATATCGCGCCCGTTCAATAGGACGGATCCCTGCGTTGGGTCGTATAGGCGCGCCATCAGGTTGGCCGTGGTGGTCTTTCCCCCGCCGGTTGGGCCCACCAGGGCGTAGGCCTTCCCCTTTTCCATTTCAAAGCTGGCGTCGCGCAGAACTTCCTTCCCGTCGGGGTACTGGAACCACACCTGGCGGAACGAGAGAACTGAATTCGCCTGCGCGGGCACGGACCCAATTACTGGCATATTGGATTCCAACGCCAGGACTTCGGAGATACGGTCCAAACCCGCGACGGCCAATTGGAACGACGCCCACACCGTCGCCAACTGCCGCATCGGACCATACAGATTGTTTACGTAGAACAGAAATCCAATCAGCAATCCGAGCGTGGCTTGCCCCGCTTCAATCAGGTAGATTCCATAAGCCACCACAATGAGTTGGGCCATTTGGGAAGCCAGGCCATATAGAGGCATAAAGATACTGTTGGCGAAACCTGCCGAGGCGGAAGCCGAAAAGTTCTTCTCGTTCGCGGAATTGAACTTCCACCGAAAATAGTCCACTCGATTAAACGCGACAATCACCTTGAAATTGTTCAGGCTTTCCTGAACCTCTGAGCTCATTCCACCGAGCGATTGGAGGCTTCCCAGGTTCTTGCGCTTGATCCAGCCCGAGGTTCCGCGCGTCAAGAGCAGGACGCCCAACGCGGGCATCAACGCGGCGAGTCCTAACTTGATACTGAGACTGACCAGGAAGATAGCGGCGCCCGTAATCAGAAACGTGCTCCCGACAAACTGCATTAGCGCCTGGCCGACAAATTGATTGAGCTTGTCGGTGTCGTTGTTCAACCGCGAAATCAAATCGCCAGCTTTATTCTCGTTGAAAAAGGCCACCGGAAGATCCTGCAGTTTCAGAAAGAGTGCGTTTCGCAAATGAAACAAGACTCTTCTGCTGACGCCGCCCATGGTGATGACCTGCACATAGCTGGCAATGCATCCTGCCAGGTAGATGGCCAACACGATCAAAGAGCCGATCAACAAGCCGTGAGCGTTCTTCAGCCGCAGGTCGGTATCGATGATTCGAACAATCAGGACGGGCGCGATCAGGGTTGCCAGCGAACTAAGGACAATGGCTACCAGGGCGCCAATGCAGTGGCTCTTTTCCGTTGCAAATAGCGGAATCAGCTTCTTGCCGGATTCCCAGAGCGAGTGCTTCTGCCCAGGGCGATTTTGTGTCTCAAGCTTGTACTTCATAGTGGCTCGTGCTGCGCTGGGAATCGTAGAGCTGGACATATTCTGGCGATGTCTCCATCAGTTCTCGATGGGTTCCGGTGGCCAAGACCTCGCCTTCCATCAGAAGGATAATCTGATCGTAATCTGCTACGGAAGCAATCTTTTGCGTGACGGAAACCAGAGTGATGCCCGGATAATTTTTGTGCACATTGTCTAAAATGGCACGCTCCGTTGTGGCGTCCACGCGAGCGGTGAAATCATCCAGCAGCAATACCTGGGGATTCAGCGCCAGCGCGCGGGCCAGCATCACCCGCTGCTTTTGTCCTCCGGAAAGGCTGGTTCCCCGCTCCGAAACCACGGTTTCAAGCCCTTCGGGCAACGCAGCGACGAAGTCGTCCAGTTCCGCGGTCGCCAGGGCTTTTCCGATATCCTGCTGCTCCACGCTGGTGCTGAAAGCGATGTTTTCGCGCAGCGTCAAATTAAAGATCACGCTGTCCTGGAAGACGAATCCCACGCGCCGGTGCAACGCTTCCTTGTCATAAGCGTCGATAGCCTCTCCATCGTAGGTGATTGTGCCGGAGGTAGGTTTCAGGAGTCCGATCAGTAAGTACAGCAACTGAGTCTTGCCGGCCGCCGTGGGGCCGATGATGGCCGTCTTCGTTCCCGATGGTATGGTGAACGAGACGTTTTTCAGCACCCTTTTTTCCCCGAACGCGAGGGAAACATCGTCCATGCCCACGTCGCCTCGCAAATCCTTAACGATGTGGCCGCCTTTTTCCTCCTCGGGAGAATTCAAGACAACGCTAATGCGCATATAGGAGGCCGATGCCTGCGCAATGACATTACTCATGAATCCGATGAGGATGATGGGGAAAATCAGGATTGCAAGATACGAATTAAAGGCCGTGAAATCGCCCAGAGTCATGCTACCGGCGATCACATAATGGCCGCCCAGCAAAAGGATGATGACAGTGGCCACGTTGACGGCCAGCGTAATGGAGGGGATCAAGCTCGCGAACAATCGCAGAATGCTCAGGCCCAGATCTCTGGCTTCCGTATTGGCCTCCAGGAATTTTTGGCACTCGATCTGTTGCGTATTGAGTAGCCTGATCAGGGAAGCTCCCAGGATGCTTTCGTTTATCACGCGGTTCAGCCAATCGATCGCTTCCTGGGCCTTCTTGAAAAGGCTTCGGACTTTGCGCAGCACTAATTGAAACGTAATCGCGATGAACGGTACCACGCCCAGGATCCCGAGCGCGAGCCGCCAGTTGATGGACAGCAATAATATGCTTGCGCCGACAATGAGCAGGAGCGAAGAGATGATGGATGCGATGGCCTGGGACACGAAGAGCTTCACCGCGTCCACATCGGATGTAAGATTCGTCAAGAGTTTGGCGGGCGTGATCTTCTCCACCCAGGCGAACGACTGGACGGATATCTTGGCGGCAAGCCGCGTACGCAGATCCTTCGCCACCCGTTCGGCGGCCCAGATCTGCACGCCGCTCTGGGCGTAGGAGAGGACAAATACCAGAAAACCTACCAACACGAATTGCCACACGATGGTGTTGAGGACGAAATGGCCTTGGGTATAGGCGTCAATAGCGCGGGAGATCAGCTTGGGCACCACCAGATTCAAGCCGTTCCCCAGGATGGTCAGTAGGACCAACATAGCAACTAGGAATCGATACGGCTTGAGAAGCAGGAAGAGACCCGCCGAGGGCGGCGGTTTGCGTTGAGTTTTCTCTACTTTGTTGCGCATGAGGTTTCCGATAACGGGATCGGACCGCAGGGTTGGGCCAGTTTCAAAATTGGAGCTTAGATACTATCCTGCCCCACAGGTAGGCGCTTTGCAAATCGACGCGTAGGCGAATGAGAGGTTTCGAGCGTTCCTGGTGGCGGATTGTATCCACGAAACACCTCCTCCCTCTGGAGCGTCCGATGAATGTGAAGGCGGTCTTCCGGTACCTCGGCATACTTTTCGTTGTGTTTGGCGCCACTTGGTTTCTGCCATTTGATAACATTCTCCCGCCGAGCTTCATGACCGGAAAGGTGCAGCGCCCGGTATGGGGTGGCGTAGTAGTGGTGATGGGAATCGGGTTTTTGTTTGCTTCCAGAAGACGGACACAAACGGACGAGGATGAGGCGGCAGAATCGCAGCTGCCAAGCGAGCACTCTGGCCGCTCGGTTCACATTGATTGAGCGCTATTTGGGGGGGATGTCACAACAACATTCCGCCGGAGACCTCGATACGCTGCCCATTCACCCAGCGATGGTCGTCTGAAAGCAGCGCGGCGATCATGGGTCCGACATCATCAGGTACGCCAGCGCGTCCCAACGCGGTCATGCTGGCAACTTGCTTGTTGATTTCCGGATTGTCGCGCACCATCCCGCCGCTGAAATCTGTCTCGATCGCTCCCGGCGCTACCACATTGACTGCGATCCCGCGCGGCCCCAATTCTTTCGCCAGGTAACGCGTCAACACTTCGATTGCTCCCTTGGCCGCTCCATAAGCAGAGGAGCCTGGAAGACTCACCCGCGCCAGCCCCGATGAAATGTTCACAATCCTGCCTCCATCCTTCAGCAGCGGCAACAGCTTCTGAGTCAGGAAGTAAACGCCTTTGAAATGTATATTTACGATCCGATCAAATTCAGCTTCGGTGGTTTGATCGAACGGTTTGTGCAACGAAGTTCCGGCATTGTTCACCAGGTAATCGAACCGGTCCCGGCCCCAAATGTGAAGGGTGCTTTGGACCTGGTTGACGAACCCATCGAACAAACTGATATCGCCGGCGTCGAGTTGAAGGGCAGCAGCTTTCCTTCCCAACGCTTCTGACTCCAGGATGAGGCTTTGAGCTTCGGCGCGATTCGAGTGGTAGGTGAAGAGAATATCCACGCCTCGCCGAGCCAGATGGATCGCCGTGTTGCGGCCCAGTCCACGGCTGCCTCCCGTAATGATTGCTGTTTTATAGTTTTCGTTGCTCATCGTTTCCTGCTTGCTCTTTTACCAAGAAATGACACGGTGCGCGTTCGAGAAGGTCCCCGTCGGACCATCGTCAGGGAGCAGCGCCAGGCGAATGATCTCCACCGCCGCCTCCGGAATGGTCTGTGTCCCCCGATGTTGGTTGAGATCAGTTGCCGTGTAGCCGGGGTCGACCGAATTCACTTTGATCGACGTGTCGCGCAGTTCGTAAGCGAGTTGCACGGTGAGCATATTGAGAGCGGCCTTCGATGCGGCGTAGCCAAGATACTTCGCAGCCACGTAGGTCCATCCAGGATCGGCACTCTTGGTGAGCGATCCAAGTCCGCTCGACACATTCACGATGCGCGCCGTTGGAGCCTTGCGCAACAGCGGAAGCATGGCTTGAGTTACCGCAACGCTGCCCAGGAAGTTGACGCGGAAGGCCCGCTCTATTGCATCCAGACTGGCGTTCGAAGGCAGGCCGTCGCCCGGCCCCACCATACCTGCGTTGTTGACAAGCACATCCAGATGGCCGAAATTGCTCTCGATAGCCTGCGCTGCTGCGGCGATCGTAGCGGAATCGTCGAGATCAACCGCTAGATAGCGTGCATCGCCACCTTCGTGTTTCAGCCTGGCTGCTGCTTCCTCGCCAAGAGCCTTGTTGCGCGCCCCGAGCAGGACGGTGTTACCTAACGCGGCGAGCTGAAGTGCGACTTCGAAGCCGATGCCTTTGTTCGCTCCGGTGATGAGGGCGATCTTCTTCGATGAAATCTGCATATTTTGTTTTTTCTCCTGCCTGCATTTTCCGGGAGGTTAATAGCGCATTTCTTCAAGGTCGGCAATCAGCCCAGGCCCGCTCGGGTGCCATCCTAGCTGCTCCTGCGTATGCACGCTGGAAGCCGGGAGGTCGAGACCAGCGAACATTGCGAGCCAGCCGAAATGGTCTGCCGCTTCCTCAGGGGACTTGGCCACCACTGGCACGTTCAGGCCCCGGCCGATGACTTCAGCGATGTCCCTGCACGGCACTCCCTCTTCAGCGACTGCGTGATACCGGGCTCCCGCCGAATTTTTGTCAGCCGCCCCTTTCTCAAGCACAAGACTGTAGAGACGAGCGGCATCGAACCGGTGCACAGCCGGCCAGCGGTTGAGTCCGTCACCCACAAACGCCGAAATACCTTTGTGGCGAGCTACTTCGATCAGGTATGTGACCAGACCTTGCTTGACTGGATCGTGGACCTGAGGAAGGCGCACCACCAACACCTTTACACCACTCGCCGACACCGCAGCCCCCGCTAATTCCGAAGCAGCACGGGGATTCGGGTGGCTGGCATTGAAGTTTTCTTCGCTGGCGAGTTCACCTGGCGCCGCGCTCCCCATTCCAGTCCCAGAGGTGATGATCAAGGGACGATCAGAACCGGCCAGCGCAGAGCCAAGCGCCTCGATAGCGTGCCTGTCTATCTCGCAGTTTTCTTTGAATTTAGAGAAGTCGTGGATAAAGGCGGTGTGAATCACGGCGTCCGACATGGCCGCCCCGCTGCGCAGACTTTCCAGGTCTTCGAGATCACCTGGATGCACCTCGGCGCCGGCGGCGATGAGAGAGCGTGCGCCCGCGTCGGACCGCGCAAGACCGAGCACCTGATGACCCGCGTTAATCAGCTCCTGCACAACGGCAGAACCTATGAATCCCGTAGCACCAGTGACGAAAACACGCATATTCTGTCCTTTCTTATGCTGGCCAGGTTGATTGACCAAGCTCTACGAATCTGGTAAAACGGAGATGGTCTCCGCATAAGTAGATTAACGGAGAGTGTCTCCGGTTGCAAGTTTTTTGAATGCCTGCCAAACGTTCCCAACCCGCCTCACGAAAGCCGCGCGCGGATGCGGAACGGAATCGCGACCGTGTTCTGGAGGTTGCGAAAGAGGCATTCACCCGGTCCGGCGCGGATGCAAGCCTGGATGATATTGCCAAACAGGCAGGCGTCGGCGCAGGAACGTTATATCGTCATTTTCCTTCCCGTGAGGCTCTGATCGAGGCGGTTTATCGAACTGAGGTAGAAAAGTTAGCGGCCGCGGAACGCACCTTTGCCCAGACGATGCCGCCGCTGGAAGCGTTGCGAGCCTGGATGTTGTTGTTTGTGGATTACATTGCCACCAAGAAGATCATTGCGCCGGCCTTGAATACCCTGGTCGGCGGCCGCTCCAAGGTGTTCGAAGCTTCATACACTCAGATCTGGGATGCGATTCGCGCGCTGGTGAAGCGCGCCATCCAAAGCGGCGATATACGAAAAGACCTCGATCCGGTCGATCTGCTGCGCGCTCTGATCGGCGTGTCGAACGTCGCGTCCAGCCCGGACTGGCAGCAAAGTGCCAGGCGGCTGGTGGATATTCTCGTCACAGGTTCGCGGCTAATCAAATAGGTCGAGACGGAGGTTCGCGATAAAGATTAGACGGATTTGGCGTCCCCAAGGGGATTCGAACCCCTGTTATCGCCGTGAAAGGGCGGTGTCCTAGGCCGGGCTAGACGATGGGGACTTCCGCGAAGGAGCCTTGCAGACTCTAATGTAGCATGCCGCCTCTCCATGGCGGCCCTGGCTGCGCTGTAGAGCGCCGCACTTTATAGCGATTTCAGATAGGCAATGACGTCGTTCTTGTCCTGATCCGACAACTGATCCGAATAAGCGGGCATTCCATTGCCGCCGTCGTTAATTTTTTCACGCACGTTAGCTTCGCTCACCGGCTTGCCGTTCGCAAGCTTGGCGTGCTTGAAGAGTCCTTTCAGGCCGGGGCCAACTTTGGTCTCCTCGCTGTCGGCGTTGTGGCAGACCGAGCACTGATCGAAAACCTCTTTGCCCTTTGCGGCGACGCCCGGCTTACCCTTGTCCTGGGCCATCAAAC
>Ga0206875_1041_pt1 | contig 34169 bp, 40 predicted proteins | sample Alteio_BWOrgCont_9_FD_152616 | JGI IMG/M metagenome (GOLD analysis project Ga0206875, IMG submission 152616) | Enriched cells from forest soil in Barre Woods Harvard Forest LTER site, Petersham, Massachusetts, United States -... | ecosystem: Environmental > Terrestrial > Soil > Temperate forest > O... | reverse complement strand
ACTATCTGTCGGTTCCCTTGAGAAGCAGCCCCGCACGGCTGCGATATGGCGACATGGAAAACAGAAACGTGGACGGTATTTCGCGGTCTTGTTGCGCAATGGTAGCGCAAGGGTGATCTTTCCCGCGGCTGACGATGCTTTGACCCAAGAGCAGCAGGTCATTGCTTGGTCGGGAAAAGGAAAACCTCCAAGCATATCATTCGGACCTCTGCCCATTGATGTGTCTCATATCTTTCCGCGTAGTTCCGATTGAAAATTTGTCGTCAAGTCGCGCGTCGATAATGGCGGCCGGGGTAGACTACAATCGGACGCTGGGGAGTCACTCGACTTAGTCGACACTCAGGTCCTACCGAATGAGATCAATCAGGTCCGGGATGAGAACGGACCTGACTAGCTGGATCACTAGCAGGAGCACGAGGAACGAGAGGTCTAGTCCCCCGACGGGCGGCAGGAACCGGCGGATCGGCGCGAGTACGGGGTCCGTCAGCGCGGACAGCACGTGCAACACGGACCGGACAACGCCGTTCCGGACGTTGATGACGTCGAATGCGATCAACCAGGACACGACGACCGTCGCTAGCAAGATGAAGGCGTAGAAACCCAGCAGGTCGTCGACGAAGAGCAGCAGTCGGATCATTTGTCCGACCGGTGCCAGGTCGAGCCCCTTCGCCACCGGATGACGACTATGGGCGACAGAGCGACGAACGCGAGCGCCAAGACTTTGGCCCAGAGGGGCAGGGCTATCGCTTCGTGGATGTTATGTAACAAGTCGACCATGACGGAATCCTCTTTCGTTACTGGTGATGTTTGTGCGCTGGTGCGGATCCAACTGACCCGTCGGTGCCGCGGTCATTCGTTGAAGTGGTAGGTCGCCTCGCCGCGGTCGGTCCTGATGACGACCTTGACCGGCTCGCAGGCGTTGAACCCGTGGATGCCCAGGGCGAACCGGTAGACCTCGCCCAGCTTCACCGGCGTGTCCGGCTTGTAAGTGCTCAGGTCCACGTTGACGCACTTGGGATCGTCGTTCATCACGACGCCCTTCAAGACGATGGGCTTCTCCTCGCGCGACTGGACGTTGAGGACGTCGTAGGGGTCGTTGTTCGGGGGGATGTGCGTCTGGTTCACCCACACCTTGAAGTCCGGGCCGGCGTCGGAAAGCGGCCAGAGTTCTAGGACCACGCCGAGGGCGACGGCCCCCAGCACCGCTACCACCAGATACCTGAACATCGCCCTTCCTTTCGGCCGCTTCCAATTGAGGCTTTAAAGCCGTGGGCCAATAAACCACAAGCTGGTTGGGTCGTACATGGACCTACGCCAGCTTTTCGCGACGAACCTTCGCCGCATCCGCCATGAGCGGAAGATCTCTCAGGAAGGGCTCGCCCACGATGCCGAAGTGGACCGGGTCTACATGAGCCGGATCGAGCGGGGCGTGACGCACGTGAGCCTGGAGATCATCGGGAAGCTGGCGGAGGTGCTGGAGGTGGACCCGGCCGAGTTCTTCCGGAAGGCCGCCCGGTCGGGGGCTCGGAAGAAGGCCGACTGAACCGACCGGCCCCCCTGCCGAGCTCATCGGTCATCCGGGTCCCGGTCGTCTTGGCATGTACGGGACCAGCCTCCCGGTTTACGGATGCACTCGGTAGGGGCGGGAGGCAGCCATGGAGATCGGACGCAGGGAGTTATTGGCCGGGGCAGCCAGCTTGGGCCTCGCGACCATGGTCGGACCGGACTATGCCCGCACCGAATATCCGCCCGAGCCGGATCCTCGATGGCACCCGTTGACCCGCTCGCTGCTCGACCGCGCCAGTCGAGCCGAACGAAAGCTGGATCGACCTCGCGTGGAGCGCATGATCCGCGAGGTCGCCGGAGAGCACGGTCGACCGGTTATAAAATGGATGGAAACTCCAGACCGCGCATTCGAGCACCTGTGCCGGTATCAGTTGGACGAGCTCGCGCAGATGCCCACGGCCCAGTTCTGGCCGTTCCCTCCGCCAGTTTCAGCGACGTGCGAGGACGCCGAAGGGCGTTCGGTCGAGCTCTACCTGCACGCCGTTCAAGTATTGGGGGTGGAAGAGCACGGCCGAGCGTTGCTGGCGCCGAAACTGTCCTACAAGGAAGGAGCAATCGCGTCGCGGTCCCGTCCGGAGTCAATCCTTGAAGCCAGAGCGGTCGCTGCGGAGATCGGCTGGATCGAGACCTCGTTGCCGGGGGCCGCTGCGGGCGCGATCCGTGCCGTCGAAGACCTGCTCGCGGCAGGACACGCCGAGAGCTCGATGGAGATTTGTCACCAGTCGAGGGTGTTCGAGGCGTTCGATCACGGTCTGCTCGCCACGTGGGAGACGCCGGAGGAGTTAGTCTGCCTGTCGATGAGTCCGATGGCCTAATCGACCATCAATTCCGTGCCGTCACGTGCGTAGCGGCTCGGCTTCCGGTTGACGCGGTGCGGCGCCCTTTCGATCCTGCTTCCCGCGAACCGAACTATGCCGCTCCAGGACAGCTCCATCAGCAGTTCGTGATGCCTGAGTCCCTTGCCGCCCTTTACGAACCCGAGGTCCCGGATGAGGCAGCGCCGTCCGCCGCTCATTCGAGCGAGTCTGATTTTTCCAAAACGCCACATCGGCGCAGCATGCATCCCGAAGCGAGCGCGTCAATTCTTGACAGCGTGCTTGATCGATGCGCTGGCGGAATATCGATTCGGCTGAGTGGGCTCGGCCAGCTGCGGCATCTCGGACTGATGACAAAGCGGCTTCTCGCGATGTTTGGGGATCCTGCGCCGATTGATCGCAAGGGGCGAGGTAAACGGCATCCCTTTGGCCGAAAGAGCCATTAACGAATACTGGAATGCAATCCCGGACCAAGCCAGAAAGAGCGGCCTGCGCCTGTTGCAACAAGACGTTCTGGCACAACGCAATGCCGTCGTTGGGGATCAGCGTAGCTTTGCCGACACCGTCAACGACTATATCGAGAAGAAGCTCGCGATGGCGTAAAGGTAGCCTTAATCGGCCTACGTGTTTGGGCCGCTCTGACCCCTACGGTTCGAAATCGGGACCTGCCGTCAATTTTGTGTTCTAAGGTGTTTCTCCTACGGTTTGACCGGGAGGATTATGCCTCATGAACGTGCTCTCCAACCAAGACATCCTAATCCGCCTGCTTGCGGCGGCCATCCTCGGCAGCATCGTTGGTTTCGAACGGGAGCGGCTGCTATGGGCAGCGGGCATCCGGACGCACATGCTGGTGTGCGTCGGAGCCTGTCTAATCATGATCGTTTCGGCATTCGGCTTCAAAGACAGCCTCTCATCGCAGAACGTCGTACTTGATCCATCGCGGGTCGCCGCGCAGGTCGTGTCAGGGATCGGCTTCCTCGGCGCTGGTGCGATCCTGGCACGCGGCGAGATAGTCAGAGGGCTCACAACAGCGGCAAGCATCTGGACTGTCGCGGCGATCGGGCTTGCGGTCGGTGGTGGCCTTTATTTTGCAGCGGGTATCTCGACTGCGGTTATTATTGTCATTCTTGCTGGCGTGAAGCCTCTTGAAGAGGCTTACCGCGCCCGCAATCAAAGTTGCCGCTTGAAGATTGAAGCCACCCAAGGCGCACTAACGCCGGAGATTTTGAAACAGACGCTCGGTGTTCGCGTGGGACAGATCAAGCGATTTCTCGCAACGCCTCGCGATGGCATAGAGGACATCACTGTGCTGCTTAGCAAGGTTTCCTCTCATGACATCCATAGCTACGTTACGAAGCTGAATGAGCTGGATGGCGTCAACACAGTCAAGGTGATTGATCGCAAGCGCGGCGAACAAGGCTAGGCCGTCAATTGGCGGCCATCTTTCATTCCGGGGAAAAAAAGATATGGCGTCTGCCCCTGCCGACTTCTGAAATTGACGCATTGTGGCCTATGACCTACTGCTGCCTACAAAATCGTCTTGAAAAATTGGCTTCGGCGGTCTTGCATCCAATAGCATGGTCCTTGGGGAGCCACCGAGCGTAAGGCCGCTCGCCGCTTTTCATCCACATGCTTATGCCCCTGTCGGGTGATACCGGCAGGGGTTTGCTTTTTGTCCGTGGGAATCCCTCGTCAGATGAATTTACGACGCCGCCTTCGTGCGGCTTTTTCTTTGCGACGCAATGACCGATGTTGGCACTTTTCAGACATGGCGCGATGTCCGAGTTGAGTAAACCGGACCTCACGATTGCGACCGCCGACTTCCGAGTTTGATGCTGTGGACGGCTCCTCCATCGGCACATCGGTGCCATGGATGTGGGCGCTGTTGAGGCTCCCACCATTGAGGAGCGAGCCATGCAGACGATAACGACAATCGGATTAGACATCGCCAAGTCGGTTTTCCAAGTACACGGCGTTGACGCTGGCGGGCAAGTGATTGTTCGCCGGCAACTGAAGCGTCGCTATGTCCTGACGTTCTTCCAGAAGCTATCGCCATGTCTGGTCGGTATTGAAGCCTGCGGCTCTGCGCACCATTGGTCGCGTGAGCTCCAGGCACTGGGTCACACCGTGCGGTTGATACCGCCGGCCTATGTGAAGCCTTACGTCAAGCGACAGAAGAATGATGCGGCTGACGCGGAGGCCATTTGCGAGGCGGTCACCAGGGCGAACATGCGGTTCGTGCCAACCAAGACTCCAGAGCAGCAGAGTGGCCTGGTGCTACACCGCACGCGCCATCTGTTCATCCGTCAGCAGACCGCGGTGATCAATGCCATCCGGGCCCATCTTGCCGAGTTCGGGATCGTTGCGCCGGTTGGGCGCCACGGTGTCGAGGAACTGCTCAATGTCGTCACCGATCCAAACGACAGGCGAGTTCCGGAGATGGCTCGTGCGTGTCTCTCGGCATTCGGGGCTCAATTGCGCAGGATCCAGGAGCAGGTACGGGAGTTCGACCGGCTGATCAGGGCCTGGCACCGATCCGACGAGATGAGCATGAGGCTCGATGAAGTTCCCGGCGTCGGCCCGGTGCTGGCCACTGCTGTGGTCGCTACCGTTGCTGATCCAAAGTCCTTCCGATCAGGACGCAACTTCTCGGCCTGGATCGGTATCGTACCGAAGCAGCACTCGAGTGGAGGCAAGAACCGGCTCGGCAATATAAGCAAACAAGGTGACCGCTATCTGCGCGGCCTGTTCGTGGCCGGCGCGCTCGCCGTCATCCGTTACGCCAAAATCCATGGCACCAAACATCGGCCCTGGCTGACGGCCTTGCTGGCGCGACGGCCGACCAAGGTTGCGGCTATTGCACTTGCCAACAAGCTCGCCCGAATGGTCTGGGCCATGATGGCCAGGGGCGAGCGATACAAGGAACCCGTCGCGCTTGCGGCGTAAACGAGATCGCGCCGGACAACCGGCGTGATGTGAAGGTTGGGAGGGCGAACAGCACGTAATGCAGAGCCGGTCGATCCGGCGATCAGGACAACCCACTTGGGTCGAGGCATTGTCAAATGCGCGAGTTTGATCGGGACCTGATCCGCGGAGGGCATTATGGCCAGCGGTCATATGAACCGCGTCAAAAGGCCGGACACATGGCTGCACCGACCAATGCTGCAAAACGTGAAGAAAGTCCTTGCCAACCCGGAGCCGTCCACACATGACCCTTCTCGGACATCGAGCTGTTGCATCCGAGATGCGAGGTGGGACTAGCGAATACCAGTGCACGCGGCTTTTCTTACGTTCCTCCCGACGCTTCCCCCAACGTCATGCGCTATGGCGGCAACCCCTCAAGCAAGTTGCGGGCAGCTTGCATGTCTGTAGTCCCAAAACCTTCGGTGAATCGATCGTAAACCGATGCAAGCGTCGCTCTCGCCTCGCGGCGGCGGCCTTGACTCACCCTCAAACGGGCGACGCTGAGGGCGATCCGCAGCTCCCAGAATAGAGCGCTCTGCTCGCGGGCCATTTGGGCCGCTCGGCTGAAGCAATCTTCGGCCGCCAAGGTGGACTGATCCGCGGCTTGCTGGAGCAGCAATTCTCCTTTAATGCGGAGCAACTCAGGGACGTACCACCCGTACCCGTCCTCGCCGGCAGCCGCCATCGCCTCGTCCAGGGCAACGAGGGCCTCGTCGAGCCGCCCTGCCCCGGCAAGCCCTAACGCGAGAGTGCCCTTGAACTCCGCATACGACAGGCGCCAGGTCCGGCCGCCCGTCTCGAAGGCATCGCGCAATACCAGCAGGCCTTGCGAGAAATCGCCGCGTTCGACCAACAGCTTCCCGTTCAGGACGTGACCCACGCTCTCCCAGAGGGGCGCGTTCAAGCGGGTGGCCAATTCGATCAAGCGCGCGATCTCCCGATCGGCGGTTGCGAAGTCACCGGTCATCGTCGCGATGCGGCAGATGCCGTGATACAGAATCGGACAAAGCTGGAGTGGGTGATCTGTGCCTCGCAGCTCTTCGAGGCTGAGGCGAGCTTCCTTGAGCGCTTGTTCCGTGAAACCCTGTATCCAAAGCGCCCGAGCCAACATCGCCCGGGCCACAGCATGGTCATTCGGATTGTAATAAACCGCGTCTCGGCGATTCCCCGGCGCGGTGGGAGATCGAAGAATGCGTTCAAAATATTGCTGGGCCTCGCGAGGTCTGCCGCTCGTGAGAAGCGTGGCGCCCAGTTCCCGATAGGCGGCAAGGAGGCTTACCGGGTCGTGAATCCGATGAGCGATTTGCTCGAGCCGTTCCGCCGCGGTCTGCGCCCTGGCGTATTCCCCGCGAAAGACGTAAATGGCTAACAGCGTCGTTAGGGCCTGCGCCTGCGCATGGAGATCATTCAGCGCATCGGCGGTTTCGAGGGCCTCGGTCAGGAGAGCTGTTGCCTGTTCTGGGGGGCCCATCGTGATGAAGATCGCGCTCGCGAGGGCGATCTGCAGCTCCATTCGCAGCCGCATGTTCGCGGTCCCATGCGGTTCAAGACCGAGCAGCGCGCGTTCGCAGCGCTCGCGGCATTCACTCATCAGCGACAGGTATCGCCAGACCGGCGCATAGGCGGCTGTGAGGTCGACGCCAATCGCGTCGTCTCCGGCCGGGGAGAACGACCAGTCGAGCGCCGCGCGAACGTTGTCGATCTCCAGGACATGGCTCGCCAGGTCCTCATCCGATAAGGACGGTCTGGTGCCTTGCGCTTGCGGCGTGAAGAGATCGCGAAAAAACGCCGCGTGCCGTCGCTGAGCGTCGTCGCTTTCGCCACTCCCGGCAAGCTTCTCGAGCGCGTAGGCACGGATCGTTTCCAGCAGGGTCCAACGGGCGTTGCCGCCCGATTTGTCCAGCGTGACCCATGATTTTGCGACGAGATTGGCGATGCCGTCCAGCACCGCCGACGCATCGAATCCGGTATCCGTCATGACGGCGGCGGCGGCATCGACGGTGAATCCGCCGGCGAAGACGGCCAGGCGCCGCAGCAACCGCCGCTCTGTTTCCAATAGTAGCTCATGGCTCCAATCGAGCGTCGCGCGCAGTGTCCTTTGCCGCGGAAGCGCCGTGCGGCGTCCGGCCGTCAACAGCGCGAAGCGATCGCGCAAGCCGGCGGCGACCCCTTGAACGCTGAGAACCGCGGCGCGTGCTGCCGCGAACTCGATCGCGAGCGGCATGCCGTCGAGGTGCCGGCAGATCGCAGCGATCGATGCGAGGTCTTCGGCGATCGGCGAGAAGCCTGCGTTCAGCGCTTTGGTCCTGGCGACGAACAGCTCCACCGCACTGTATTGCATGATGTAGTCCGGCGCCGCTTGCCCGACAGCAGGCACCTCGAGCGGTGGGACGCGATAGACGGCCTCGCCATCGATCCGCAGGACTTCGCGGCTCGTTGCCACAATCGTGGTGCGCGGGCACAGCCGTGTGAAGGTCTCGGCCAGGTTCGCTACCGCGTCGATGACGTGCTCACAATTATCGAGCACCAGCACGAGATGTCTTCCACCGACGGCGCGGGCGACAGACTCCGCGGAAATCTCGCCGGCGAGCTTCAGTCCGAGCGTGCTGGCTACCGTCGACGGGACGAGGCCAGGGTCGGACAACGAGGCCAGTTCGACGATCCACCCCCCGTCTTCAAAGTTGGAGAGGAGGTAACGGACGGCTTTGATGGCGAGCGAGGTCTTCCCGATGCCGCCGGGGCCCGTCAAGGTCACCACCCGATAGGCAGAGACGAGGTCTCGGACAAACTGGCAAGCTGCGGCCCGGCCGATCAGGCGCGTAATGAGCGGTGGAAAATTGTTCGGCGGTGATCCGGATGTGCGGGTCGGGGATGAATAGACCGGTGCGGCGGTCGCCTCCCGCTGCTGAGGCGTCCAGCTCCCGAGCAGGCGATAGCCGCGACCGGAAGCGGTCTTCAGCAGGCCACGATCCTGACCCAGCGCCTTGCGGACGGCGGAGATGTGAACGTGGATCGTGCCTTCGCCGACGACCGCGCCCGGCCACACCCGTTCCATCAAATCGTCCTTGGTGACGAACTCGCTGGCCGACTGCACCAGGACCGTGACGACCTCGAAGGCCCGGCCGCCGAGCGGCACGGGAATCCCACTCGACCGGAGTTCCCGCCGGCCGAGGTCGATCTCCCATTGATCGCACACATAGACCAGATCTGTGCTTGCTTCAGGCATCCCGCCCTCGCGGACTAGATCAGCTGAAGTTTTGCCGTTCGTAGGGATGCGCGCAATACCTCCTACCGCCTCCAGCTAATAGCGAAACTGGCCGTCTACGGTACCCATGCACCCCGAGTATAGGCGCTTGTCGCGATCCGAAGGCGCGTCACGTGCCTGCGCGATAGACTGTGAAATGCTGCGGTGCATGAGTCTCTTGTTGGCACCAAACGGACCAACTGGGCCGGTCTGATAATGTCCGTTGACTGGGGGCAGACCGGAAGTGACCGGCGCACGGTCAGAACGGGCCCGCCACCGCGGAATGAGTCTGGGCCTAAATTGCGAGGAACTGTTTTGGTAGCACCCGATTGAATCATAAATTTTACGGGAGCCCTTAAATGGGAACTCCCGGGAAACTGTTGCCGGCCCGGCGGTTTAGAGTTTCGGGAACTGGAAAGGCTACGGACATGAAAAAAGCAGCATTAGCGTTAGCGGCCACTGCGACCCTCGGTGTCACTGCCTTGGTGACACCATCACCGGCTCAAGCGTGGCGGGGTGGTTGGGGTTGGGGCCCCGGTCTCGCAGGCGGACTAATTGCTGGTGCGGTGATCGGTGGCATAGCATCCAGCGCATACGCCTATGGCCCGGGTTACGGTTACTATGGCGGACCAGGGTACGGCTATTATGGCGGCTACGCCCCTGCTTACGGCGGATACGCCCCAGCGTACTACAACGGCGGCTACGCTCCCGCATACTACGGCGGATATAGATCGAGTTACTATGCTCCCGCCTATTATGGTCCCGGGTACTACGGCCCTCTGTACTACCGGGGCTGGTGATCGCCAGGCGCGACGCTCAAGTCGGACAACGAAAGGTCGCAGACATCTCTGTGACCTTTTTTGTGCCAACTGGGTCTGGTTATAACGAGACGAGAGCAGGGTTTAAGACAGTCCGCTTCTCGCACGAAGCAGACGTCGTCGTTCAGTCGGCGAAGGTCTGCTTTTCGAGCAAAAGCGGAAATCGCCGACGATGGGAATCAGCCGCTCTCGATTAGTCCTTCAAAGCGAACGAAAGCTCCCCGGCGACCCAAAGCTCGATAGCGAGCCGCTTATCAATAAGGGTTCGGAAATCTCCGCGCATTTAGCCAACTGTGCGCAGAATTTACCGCATGTCGCAGGCGTCGCTTCCGTTCGGAGTAGCCGGCGCCCTCGACGATTGCATTCCTAAAGTCCTGGATAGCAGAAAAGGCTCCTGCTCTAAAATCGTCGCTCCGGCGTGCCCTGGGGTCTTTCTCGAAGGACGCCCGTTCAGCTGCGCTCGCCAGGTCTCGGCCGGTAGATTCCGGCTTGGCCGAAAGCAACAGGGTATGCACTTCACGGGCTACATCCTCCTCATAATCGGCCATCTCAGAATCCTTGCTGTTATGAGCGCTTCGGTACAACGCGGTCAGATGAGTAATCAGCGAAGCGAGCCAGCAGGCCGGATCTAAAAAGATTTTTATCTCGTCAACCGAATGTTGTTCCTAAACCATCCGGAAACGCCCACGCCCCCTTACTGCCGCTAGCCTTCGTGACCACGGCCACATCACGAGAATGAGAAACGTTCAGCGATGAGCCTGTCAGTCAACCCATCTTTTTCGAATGCGCTCTTTGAAGCTCTCAAGAGCCGATGCAAGACGGCGGATAGGTCGATCACGAAGGGCGGAGTCGTTTGAAATGCGACTCACGCCCGTTTGAAGCCATATGAAGCAACGTGTTTCGCCTGTCGGGAGCTGTGACGTTAACAAACATCAGGAAACATCCTTGGGAGGGGTTCACCACGCAGAGATGGGAAAACCCTTATGATCGTTAGAACTCTAAGCGTTGTAGCTATCGTGGCTGCCGCACTCTCCAGCCCGGCCTTCGCACAAGACGAAGTCGCCCCGCAAAAGCCGATCCACGCTCTCCGGCATTATCGCGGCACCTATAATCAGGTGCAGGAACCCGCATTCGTTGCCCCGCGCGCGCCGGCTACTGACCCATATTTCGATAGGAGCTTCGACCGCTCTCGGATTGGCGATCACGATCCAAATTTCAATCCCCCGAGCTGATTTCTCGATCGCTGGTTTCAGCACAGAACAGCAATGTGAAAGCCGCGACGGCGGCTCGGATGATACCGAGCCGCCGTCGCATCACGTCATTTTGGGTCTGCCGGTTACAAGACTTCAAGCGGCAGCTGGACCGACTGATTATCAAGCGGCCTTCTTCGGCTTCCCGATCGTCCCGGCCTTTGCCGCCTGGCTGAAGAGGTCGTCCAGTTCACCGGCGCGGACGGCGGCGATCAGCGCGTCGATCAGCACCGGGAGCTTCTCCTTCGAGCCGACGACGATGCCGGCTTTGCCCTTCTCGAACTCGACGGGCTTGGCCCCGAACTTGATGGACATGACGACCTGACCCGAGGCGTCGGTCTTCCACCAGGGCCGGACGGCCTGCTGCTTGGTGGTGGCCTGCCGCTCGCCGTCGACCTTGGTCCATCGCTGGACGGTCCGGACGTGGTTGGGGTCCTTCAGGAGCTGCTTCTGCTCCTCCAGCCTGGCGACGAACTTGGCCCGGCGCATCTGGACGGGGTCGTTGGCGGACTTGGGCAGGGCAGTGAACGAGAGCGACTTGAGGACTGGCATGTGGGTTCTCCGTTGTTGGACAAACCCGCCCGATCCTAACCCGGTGCATGACACTGTACATGCTGGTACAATTGGTCCCGTGATTTCTAACCCGCGAGACTAGCGCGCAACGCAAGCTACGGCGTTTACTGGTTACCACGGATCGGTCGAATTTATCTGAACCTCAGATGACGAAAACGCGCCACAATCACTATGTGCCCCAATGGTATCAGGAGGGCTTTTTCGAACCCGGCAAGAACAAGCTTGCCTATCTTGATCTCGCACCGAGGCAGGAGACCCTAGCCGACGGCAGAGTGATTAAGCACCGAGACCTGTTCGATTCGCCGACATCGCGGGCCTTTCAACAGCACGACCTCTACTCCACGTTCCTTGGCAACTCGGTAAACGACGAGATCGAACGGTTTTTATTCGGTGATGTCGACCGCAAGGGATCAAAAGCTATTCGAGCTTACGCCGGAACTGACCGGAGCGAATGGCACCATAATTTCCAGACGCTCTTCGAATACATCGACGTCCAGAAGATCCGGACCCCAAAAGGCCTCGATTGGCTGAAAGCGCAGTATCCCGCTCTTACGCAAAACGAGCTGATGTATGAGATGCAGGCTATTCGGACCATGCACTGCACCATTTGGACGGAAGGTGTGCGCGAAATTATCTCAGCTGAGAATTCTGACGTTAAGTTCATCATTAGCGATCACCCTGTCACGATTTACAATTATGCCGCGGCGCCGGATGCGCCCGTTTGCCGCTATCCGAATGATCCTTCGATTGCGCTTAAGGCATCTCAGACAATTATTCCACTGACGCAGGAGTTTTGCCTCATTTTGACAAACCTTGAATATGCAAAAAATCCTGAAACGAAGCCGCTAGAAAAAAGAACGTTTGCTCGCAACTTTCGGTCTTCTGTGGTCCGTACCGACGCTTTTGTTCGTGAACGGAAATTGTCCGCCGTTCAAGTGAATCAGATAAATCACATCATAAAATCCCGCGCGAGAAGATACGTAGCGGCCGGCCGCAAGGAATGGCTTTATCCCGAACGCACGGTCAATGAGCCTTGGGCTAACCTGCGGCGAACGCTCCTTCCTCCTAAAGATGGGCTTTTCTTATACGGCGGAGAAATATACGCCCGGTTTGAGGATGGACATGTTCATTATCAAGACGAATTCGGTCGCACCGAAAAGCCGCGCGACTTCCTAATCAAGGCGTTGCCTGCGAGAGACCCGCGCTCGAACCAAATGTGCGGGTGTGGTTCCGGATTCTACTTCGGTGATTGCTGCGAAAGCCGGCCGCTCGAACTTCGTCCGGCTTGGGACGAAGCCAGTATTCGTGAGCGCAACCTGATGCTCTACAACGCAATCGTAAATGTGCTGAAGTTCCGGGATGGAAAGGATTGGACAACGGTTCGGCGTGAGATGACCGACGAGCAAATTTCAGAGGTCTACCATTTGTTCGAAGGTCTGTGGCCGCTGGAGACGGACATTCTGAGGCTCTTACCGAAACCAGATGGCAAGCCGCGCGCGGTCTACACCGGGTCAATCCACCCATCGGTTGTCAAAGATTTTGCACTTGGTGCGTGTCTCTATTTTGGGCCGATCATCGTTCAGCATCCCTTCTTACACGCGGGCATTCTTCGTAAGGAATACAGTCCGGTCGCGAAGCCAAAAATCTATCGGCAGGAATTCCTCAAAGCTGTTATGTTCTTTTTCACCGTCCTACCTCTCGTTGAGCTTGGTCTGATCAATCTCGTCCCTGATCCTGGCTATTTCAACGCTCATCTACGAACGCAGACTTACGACTTGGCCAAGATGCGCGCAGGCGGTATCAAAATCGACATACGTGAAACCGATCAAATGCGGCGGCTCGCGCGGGAGGATTTTCAACGAAGCTTGTTGTCTCTCTCCCCGGAAAACTTACGTCGTCAGCTCACGAAGGCCGGAGCGCCTATGCCGGAGAATATGAGCATGGATGATGTCATGGCTTACGTCGAGCGCTTGAAGGATGACGATCCGCTGGCGGTGCTACAAGAAGGTAGTCTGGACGGTGGTAAAGAGGGTGGGTAGTTCGATGTCTTAAAGCTTGCACCGAATTTTGAAATGACGATGTATCTCGCGCAAGCCACCGGATCCTGCATCGTCACGGACGATCGGTTTCGCTGGGCTGAAATCTCCCGAACCGTTGCACGACGAAGCCGCGGTCAGACGATTGCTGCTGATTTCGTGGACGGCATTTCAAAGTTGACCTTTCAGTTTCCGCAGTCGGCCAAAGATATTGAAGCACTCGCATCAGATGATACGATGCGGGCTTATCCAACTTTGATGCAGAAGTTCTTCAATTATCTTTTAAAGGTCGACGAAAACAACCGAAAGCCCAACTTCGAGGCTCACCTCGCCGCGCGATTTCTGAAAATGCATGAAAAGGCTCAACGGGATATTCAAACGTCCCGGATTCCAGCCGTCCGATCGCGAATATCTTGCACGACTCCGGTAGGAGGAGTTCAGGATAACTCGGTCAACCGGTTGCTGCTTTTGTCGAGCGCAGATCAATATTTACCCAGTGTCCCAATGGCATTTTTTATCAAAGGTAACTGAACATGAAAAGGTTAGCTGCCGCTCCGCAAGCTCTGATCGTGTCCGATCAGGACCGATTATAGAATAACTCTTCTATCATCAGTCGGATCAAGTCCCTGAATTTGCGCCCTTAAATTTGGAGCCGTCCGTAGAAGCCGGACGGGCTGATTACAAATCAGCTCTAGGGTGCAGAAACATAATGGGTTGGCTGAGACATTCAGATGTACTCCTCAGCCACTGGATGATGCCTGCCGTCCCCCAAAAAGCGCCTCTTGCTCATTGGATTATTCGCTCGCCTAAAATCTGCGATCTTTCACGCGACTAAAGGGCACGACGATGCCAGCACCATCGCTCTGAGACATGCTACGTGTCACGCTTTGCTTCAACTGCACAACATCGGCCGCACGGGATGTGAACCAGCCGGGCGGCAATGAGATTAGGTTTTCGACATCGCCGGCCGACGTCGTGAATTCGACAGCCAACAAGTCCGCTTTCGTACGCACGCCGGAATCGGCGATAAGGTTCATGGCATTTGCCAAGCTCCGCGGCTCGGAGATCGGCCATTCCCGATCTAGCGGCTCCTCGCGGTTCCAGCCCTTGGCGGAGTAAAGCTTGTATAGGTCTGTCGAGTAGCCCTCAGGAATAAGCTCAAGATCTGAGAGCCGCTTAATTTGGGCTTTAATCGAGACGCGCCACTTCTCCTTGAGCGATTGCAACATGGCCAGCGACGTACGCTTGACTTCGTACGGATAGGTGGTTGACGGCAAAAGAAAGGCGCTCGCAAGCCGGAAGGCCTGGGCCTCGATCTGCTTCAAGTCACGCTTCAGCTCATCCTTTGACACATTTTTATGGAGGACGGCATGGGCCATTTCATGCGCGGCATCCATTTGCCGGCGTGGAAACGACATTTTGTCAGTTGCCAACAAGATATGAGGCCGATCTTCCGTAACCGACCAAGTACACACACCGTCGAGTTTAGAGGTCCCCATCTCAATAGAGCCCACCACGATGCCTATGCGCTCGAGAAGCGGCACAACATCGGTGCATGGCCCCTCGCCGATCTTCCAATGGTGCCGCAAATCGAGCGCTATCCGCTCAATATCTTCGTCGCGAAGCTGCTTGTAACTAGCGCTGCCCAGGACGTCCGGGACATCGATCGCTGGGAAGTCGACATAGTGCTGCAGGATCGAGCTAATCTCTTGCAGCCAGCGCAACTGCGACTCCTGGTAATCGATATCACGCACCAAGGTCGACGACAGCGAGCGATAAAACATCGCCCGCGGATTATCGATGACCGGTCGTAGGAAATATTCGCGGCGAACTTGCAGTGCCGCGGTCAGTGCGGTCATCGCATCCGCGTCTGGCGCACTGGAGCCCTCCTCCCAACGCGCCACCGTGCTTGCACTCATACTCAGACGTCGGGCTAGCGCCGACATGCTTGTTAACCGCCGAGCCGCGCGCACTTCGGTCAGCCGCTCGGGAATGAAGCCAGGGGTACCTACACGCATCGTTCCACCAAAACCGGAGTCTAGTCGCCATCGCCGAAGAAAGCCTTACTAGCCCTCGGCGCCGTCCTCATTTTCCGCGTTGGGAGCCTCGGGCGGCACGAACTTTTTGACCACCTTTCTCAAGGTGACCTGCGGTACCGGTGCAGTCTCGACTGGCGATGACGGCTTGTCCTCTGGCGCCACCTCGGCAGCGCCAGCGAGAACTCCTTCAAGTGCCTCATAATAGAGGTAACTTTCAAAATTCGATTCAATAACGCCCAGCGCAATTTCTTCGATCTTGCCGGCGCGCTCCCGATCGCGTGCGACCAGCAAGACGGCAAAGATATCGCCAACCTTGGGTCCCGTTCCGTCCAGATCGAGGCGCAACGACAAATCGTAGTTGATCGTGACGCCGGCGATGCGTGATTTGTTTTTAGCCGGCAGCGCGCCGGCCTCTGGCATCGTTGCCAACGCCAAGATCACGCCTTGCCCATCTTGCTCAAAGCGCATGAAAGGCTGATGGATCTTCAAATCCGTGTTCGGAATGACACCGCCATCGAGGAGGCGACCGCCATGCAGCGCGCAGGTTGTCTCAAAATCTTCTTCCAAAATCCGGAATCGAAGCTGCCCTTCAGCCCCGCGGGCGTTGCGCTTCTTCTTCAGCCCAGCATGATCGCGAACCACTTTGTGAGCTTTGAGCGAGCCGGCACGGACCGAGTCGTCGAGATCGATGACGAGATCGCGGGGTAAAACGTGGCGAAGGCGGCTTCGAACGGACTTCATCGCAATTCCTCGAATCATGCAAGAAGAACGATTTTTATCTTTATTTTTTGCATAATGGAAGAATAATCGTACTTTTCTACTCACACTGGGCAGTAAGCGCCATCTCAGCGGAAAGACTTGCCAATGAAAGATATTAGATTTACAAAGTCATTGTTATCATAATTTTCATAGGAGTAATACATGTCATCATTTGACGGTTTCCTCATTTCAGAGGCGTCATTCAAAAGGCTTTCGGCAAACTGTCAGACCGAAGTCTTGCGACTGCTGGGGGTGAGTACGGAGACGTCGAAGGCTGCAAGCGTTTCCGATGCCCTGAAGACCTCCGCTACAAAACTATCAGTGAACGAAATGCGGAAGTTTCTTGATGGGGTGCAAGATAAGACGCGCAAGCTGTTGACAGAGATTGCAAAGGCCGAAACTCGATTCAACGTCGGCGAGGTGCTTCGCCCTCTCGGTTGGAGCTACTCGGATATTCGCGGCATTCTGGCCGGCATCACCAAACGCACCCGCACGATTTCCGGTAAACCAGACGCCGAGTTTTTTATGTCGGTAGTTTGGGACGACGACGTCAACAAGGCCGTCAGTGAGATTCATCCAACCACCCACGCGGCACTACGAGAGCTGCTGTTGAAACAATAAGCAATTTCCACCGGCAATAGCCCACCCCATCAAGGGGTGGGCTTCTTTTTGCCTTTGCACGCCCTGAACAGGCACAGCGCATTATACGAAGTAAAGTTCCGTAGTTCGGTGATGAAGTAGTGCCGAACCGTTCAAACTCAGTGAATAGAGTTCGCACTGCCTTGCGAGGGCAAAAAGCGAAAACGCAAACCAAAATCAAATGTTAAGCAGCTGATTCCGTCACCCCTTCGCTCAGACGACATGTACTGCAGCACCTGACTGGTTACAGTCCAGCGTCCTGCTGCCGATAAATATCGGGTCAGGAGGACGGAATGGGACTGGGTAAACAAGCCAAGACGTTGAGCAAAGGGCAGGTCGACGCGATGTTGGCCTACCTCGCCACCACGAGGCACGCGAAGAGGAATCGCCTCATCTTCCTGCTGTCGGCCAAGGCCGGACTGAGGGCCAAGGAAATCGCCAAACTGACCTGGCGCATGACCAACGACGCCCAGGGGGGGATCGCACGGACCATCCACCTTCAGGACTCCGCCAGCAAGGGTAAGTCGGGGCGCTTGATCCCGCTGAACGAGGAAGTCAGGGAAGCCCTGGTCCATTACCGGAACGAGGTGACCGCTTTCGCGGGACCCCACGTCATCTGCACTGAGCGGTCGCTGGAAACCTCGGCACAGGCCATCGTGAACATGTTCCAGCGGTGGTACCGGCACCTCGGATTCGCTGGCTGCTCCAGTCATAGCGGGCGGAGAACCTTCATCACCAACGCGGCCCGGAAGATCTCGACGGTCGGCGGCTCATTGAAGGACGTTCAGGAGTTAGCCGGTCACTCGAACCTACGGACCACGCAGAGGTACATCGACGAAAACCCGGAGGCGCAAATTCGAGTGGTCGGATTGATCTAAACTTTGGCTATGTCTGCTTTCGAGGGTAACGCCGACATGCGAGCCGGAAAGCTCAGAGTCGGCGAGTGACCCAAAGCCGATATTCGTTGCTTCCTTTGTACGGTGCGGTGAGGAGCGGTCCTTATGCTGGCAAATTTCTGCCGATGCCGGGTTTGTTTGCGTTGTGAAGCCCGTGATGCCAGCAGCACTAATTGATCGTCTGGGGAGCCAACGCTTTCAGGTTCGATTTCAAAACGATGTACGGGAGATTGTCTTCCTCCCATTTTATAATTGCGAAGAAAACTGGCATCTTGATGAAGTCAATCGCCGAGAAGGCCAATCTGAGGTGACGCTCGACTTCTGATGACCACGCTTGCGGTGGCTTGCGATCCCCTAATTTTTCCATCAATGCCAATCCAAGAAGCGCTGCAAAGTCGTGCCCATTGGTAAGTTGCTCGAATGCATAGTCAAGTCGAACGTGTTGGCTCACTAGGCGGGCAATTTTCTCCTTATGTGATTGCGATGCCAAATGGCCTGCCGAAACGTGATCAACTAACTGGGAAACATCCACTGCTCCATTAACGCAGACCATACGATGTCTCACGTGATCGAGCCGATACTTCAAATTCTGAGTATGGCTAACATAGCGAAGAACGGACAGTGGCTTGCAGCCCTCGTGAATTAAGGCGCGAATGCCAACACATCCACCGTGCGCCGCACACTTTTCCGGATGACCGACTTCCTCCAAATATCGCTGCAAAACATCTGAATTGACGATATCCAGATCAAAATCGTGCGTCTCGGAGTATATCAAGGCCTCGTTGCCCCTCATGCAACTGTTCAGTCGATCAAAATCGGCATCCGCCAAGCCCAATATACCAGGAAATCCTTCATCCAAAAGAATCTCGATCGCACCGAGCAAGTTTGGTCGGCCAAAGCAATTCTGGATCGAACAAGCCTCTAAGTTCACAAACTTAGAAAACCGTTTTATATCCCGCTCGCCTTCCAGTAAGAGGAACGAACCTTTGTGGATTTGCCGCTCTTGCCTAATTTCTTGCGCTATATCGTAAGCGTCTAATTCTTTTGCAATCGAAATCATTCGTCATCAACCTTGCCAAGTTCGACAACCATATCGGTCCATCGACTGACGAGCGGAGCTGAATGCGTGGCTAAAATCACGTCAAGTTGATTTAGCGCTATAATCCGATTGAGGTCAGCGATGAATTTTTTCTGCCACGCAACGTGAAGAGAGAGCTCTGGCTCGTCTATAAGAATGAGCGCGTTTTCCTTCAGCTCAAATAGCAACTCGAAAAATAGCACCAACTGATGCTGTTCGCCCGACGAGAGCTTCTCGAGCGGAACAAGGTATTGTTTCCCTTGAATAGTAAAGCCGTTCTCCTTGTCGACCCGGATTTTCTTGGTGCTGAAGCGCTCACTTATTAAGTTGACGAATAGCTCGATCCGCTCCAGCAGCATCGTCAGGGCATCCAATTTCTTGAATGTGTCGCTGGCATAAACATTCAGGACCCGCGCGATTGCACTTTCTAGCGGACCATCCGGCAAAGTAACCGGATCATCAATTTCCGAATCTAGAATCCCAGCGAGCATGAGAGCGCCACGCTTCTTATCCAACTCGTCAAGTTGGGATTTGAGATTTTCGACGGGCAGAAGATGCTTTTCGCCGAACCCTATTACTCGCTTCGGGAACGACCGATCCAAGGATTGGGAAAGCGCCGCGTAGGCCGTCAGCTCCTTTCGTATGACTTCGACCAACGTTTGAGCCTTGGCTGAGATCGCTAACGTGGAGCGAGGGCGGCCGCGTCGATAAGTATCTGGCATCGTCTCATCTCTGAGCAGGAGGAGACGCTGCGTTTCAATCAGGTGGCAGTCAATTGTGTATGTAAGTGCCGCAATGCCTTGCGGCTCCTTTCCATAGAGCGAGTTACGTATTGCTTCTGGCAACAGCTCCGAAAACGTTTCGATCACCTCTTCAAAGCTATACGTTGCTTCGGTGTAATCGTGCGTGAAAAGGTTCGGGCCACGCCTAGTCAAAAATCCAATGTATCGCTCCAAAGGTTGGGCGCGTATTTTCGAATCTGGCGCAGGGTTCCAAACGATTCTCTCGCCAGAACGCGGGATCAGTGCGATCGAAACACCTGCCGCAAGTCCGCCGCTTGTCGGCGTATCATTCGGCTCAACCAACTTTGAGACAAGAATTCGATCTCCGGTGGTGAACGTGTATTCGGCGCGGTCAAACTCTACCCCGGAGAAAAAGGACCATTTTCGAGTAAAGAGCGCATTGATTAAGCGGAGGCAAATCGTCTTGCCGCTTCCGTTTGGGGCGATTATTGCTGTTATACGGCTCTCGAGGTTTATCGGAATGCTATAGTGAAATTCGCCGAAGAGACCGAACACCTCAAAGTGCGACAGCCGCGCCGATTCGACTGAACCACCACCACGCGAGCCAGAAGTGTTCATCGCTCTGCCCCTTTTGCGGCCATTTCAGCACTGCTAATCCCTGAATTCAACCCACCGTCGCCAATTTTTACACTGCAACCGTTGGAAACGTTAGTGAGCGCCCGCGCTTTGCTTCCGTCCCGTGGCTTTCGTTTAGGCACCGAACCATGGCAGCCACGTTGCGGACGGCGTAGATGTTAAACTCCATCTACTCCTGGATCGTTGGTGATTTCGATGCAGCGACCGAACGATTTATTGGACAATCGTACTTATTCTGAGCCCGCGAATAGCATAGGAGGAGCACGCGCTGAGCTATTTAATTTCCGCCTTTGTCCATAGCAGGCATCTCTGTTCTGTCGCCCGATGCTGCTTTTAGGATGTAAGCGGACGCGGCAAATACGTCTGACGATATTTTCCTTAGCCGCCCAATATTGGATCAAGATGAATAGCAAGTTCCCCAACTTCTATTCCTTTTGATCTCGTAAACCCAGCGATGGCTATCATGGACCGCGAATTTACCCGGAGTGAGTTCTATGACCTTGTTTGGACACGACCTGTCAAATCCGTAGCAGCGGACATTGGGATCTCGGACGTCGCGCTCGTCAAACACTGCAAAAAGGCAAACATCCCAGTTCCGGGCCGAGGATATTGGGCACGCAAGCAGGCTGGCAAGTCTACGGTCCAAATTCCACTGCCCCCACGTTTCGCCGGCGCTTCAGACCGGATAGGGGGAGCCAAGGAGCAATACTATGGCTCTGATTGGCCAAAGAAGTTTCTTGAAACGCCCGTCCCGCCCGTTCCTATCTTCGACGAAGAGCTACAGGTTGTTGAGCAACGCATAAGAAAAATTGTCGGAAAAGTAACTTGCTCACGCAAATTCGAACCCGCCCATCCCCTTGTCTCGAAACTTCTCGTACATGATGAGGAGCGTCGGCAAGCGTTTGCAAAATGGGGGTCGCACTATAACGCCCCTCGCTACGATTCCGGACCAGAACGGCGACGCTTACTGATTACGAATGGTCTGTTTTTGGCAGCCCGGCGTTTAGGATGCCGTCCTTCGATGGGCACCAGCAAATACGGGCAGGATCCTGGCAGCGAGAGAGATCTTTGCATCCAAATTGGTGTCTCTTGGGTCTATTTTTCGATCGAGCCGGTTAAATCGAAGAAAGAGGGGCAGAAAGAACGTTTACGCCTCGCGTTTGGCAGGGCACGCGATCGAACGACCGCAACCAAATTCTGGGAAGACAACGAGGCGGAGCAGCTCCAAGATCAGATGAGCGAAATCATGGTTGGGATGTTGACCTTCGCGGAGACGGCATACCGTGACCGGCTGGTTAAGCAACGAGATTGGATTATAGAGCGTAAGATTGCGGCCGAGGATGAGATCAGGCGACGGCAAGAAGACGCGGAACGAAAGGCGCGAGAAAGCGAAGCGAAGCTCGCAAAGGAGAGGGTGGATCTTTTGCTTTCGCAAGCGGAGTCGCTCGAGCGCGCCAATAGGATAAGGATCTATGTGGATGGCGTCCTTTCGAGAGCCCCGGCATCAGAGACAGAAAAGACCTATCTCGACAACTGGGCGGTGTGGGCATTGGAACAGGCTGATCAGATAGATCCATTAAAGAACGGAGAATTTCATCGTTCGGTTTCCTCCATCGGGAACGCTAGGGTATCTCACGACGCAAGCTGCCAAGTGTCCGCTTGGCGCAGCCAAGCCGAAGAAGGCTAGAGCACTCCTTCCATGTCGATGCGGGCGCCATGTTCGCGCTATCGATCGATTATATTTCGGCACGCTGAAGCCGGATGGTCATCAGTCCTGTCGATTCGCAAAACAAGCTCGAACTAAAGCTGCGGCAGGTCTGGGCGTTGCAGGGACCGGTGGTAGAAGGGGGAATTCCATAATCAGTCGGGCCGGGCGTCTCGAGCCGGGAGTTGCAGCTCGAACTATGCGCGGCCCAACCGATCGTTCGTTGCCTAGGCCGGGCACTCGGAAAGATTGAGAAGATTGTTGGGAGCGTAGCCATCCGGTTCAGTCTTGAGATATTTTCGCCGATCATGCTCCGCGACTACCACCCAAGCTGCTTTTCATTAACGCGGGTAAAAAAATTCCACCGGCGCGCTGCGTCGGGCTTCTGCAGTTCCCCGATGAGGTCATCTTCGAGCATGAACCAGCGTTTGCCGCCGTGCACGCCTCCAAGCGCCTCAATGCGCTCATGAGGATTGTGGTGGCCACCGCGCTTCCGAATACAACTCACTTCAATGCTGTCAGCCATAACGGCCGCCTTTCAAAAGCGGGGCCAACCTTGACTGCATAGGCGATCTGGATTCTACTCCAGCTGTTAGGTCCGCCTAATCGACCGCGATCGACCCCTAGTTGATTGCGGTATCGGAAGCCGCCAGCGCCAACTGGCGGCTTTTTCCGACTCAACTACCGATTCAGTGCGATTCCGTCATACGAGTCTAGGTTGAAAGCCGTTAGTCCGCCGAAATTTGGTAATCGCGCGGCTGGCACTTTCATCGCCGGAGTCTTGACTCGGCACGGCAAGTGGTTCACGGCCGAATCACGATGACCATCGACCCAGCGAGATGCACATAGCTCGTCCGCCCCTGTCGCGGCCTTGAATAGCCGGAGGCCCTCTTTGTCAATCTCAAATATCGAGACATTCCAGCGTCATTCCTGACTCCGTTGCACGAGCACTCGCGGAAAATCCGAGTCGGCTGGACACCGGTCGGAGCATGGGACACGAGTCCAGTTCACTCCTCGATGGCATGTGAGACATGCCGGTCGGACATGGCCTCCAACAGGTAAATACAAAGCAGGCCTTGTGTCTGGTTGGATGGCCGCCTGAGCATCCCTGCGACCTGGAGACCCGACGATGCCAGCGACCTCGCCCGGCATATGGCTTCATATTACCAAATACCCAGAACCCAACCGGGATCATGAAGATCAAGGGGATCAACATCCAACCAGTCATCCCCAGCGGCACATTCAATCCTCACCGGAAGAGATATCCATCCCAGCCGGTCCAATTAGCCGACCCGAACAGGCGACCGTGAGCGGATTCACACGGATGGTCATCGACAGGCTCGCCGACGGTTGGTCTGCTTACCTGGTGACCGTGGTCTTCCGGCACCTTCCCGGTCAAAGGCAGGTGGTCCTCAACCGAATGAAGGAAGAGCTTACCCGGGTCTATGCGACTCTTGTGACGAGGGTTCACAGGAAGCCGAAGACCGTGCCGACCGATGAACTTCCCGCTCTCATTGCCGTTGCCGATCTTCCGGTCTTCAAGTGGGATCGAGTGAACTCTCCCTCCTCGTGCAATGAAGGCCTGCATTACCACGCGATCCTTATGGTCCCGGCCGATACGCGACTTCGGCAGTCGGTGGTCGATCACTTCCAGTCGCATGCCGACCTGTATGCCGGTCCGCGAAAGCTGATCGAGAAGATCCACGTTGTGCCGGTGAATCACGACCCGGACCGCGTGGTCGATTACGTCTTCAAGAGCGTGACCAACCGGCGCGTCTCGTACGACGAGGCGATCCTGGTCCTTCCCAGGACGCGCTCGGAGTTGGACGCTACTGATCGTCGGTCCAGGGCCGAAGCACCCGCTCGTAGACCGCTTCTGCCACAGCCTTCGTGAGGAGCGGTGGGACCATGTTGCAGATGCAGGCGACCTGTTCTTCGATCGTCCCGGTCAGGACGAAGTCGTCCGGCAGGCCGAACAGGCGCTTCAGCTCCGGCACCGTGAACTTCCTGGCCAGTTCGGGGTGGATAGCTCCGGACAGGCCGTCCGGCTTCTGGCCAGCGATCGTGAGGGTCGGCGCCGGCATCTCCCACGAGGTGCGCGCGAGCGTGAAGTTGGTCTTGACGTTCTTCAACCGCGTCGTCCTGGGCGGGCGCTTCGGCAACCGCTTCAGGAGCGTGTAAAGCCGGGAAGTCCGCAGCGACCTGAGGTACGGCCGCTCGTCGGCCCTCCGTCGTTCGAGCCCCGTGAACGCTGACCTTATGTTGACGTCGCCGTGCGTGGGCCGGGGGAAGAGCCGGAGCACGTCCTCGTCCGAGCCGATGCCGACCCTCTCGGCCACGTCGCGTCGGATCGACAGGATGATGATCCGTTTCCGCCTCTGCGGGACGCCGTAGTGGCTGGCGGTGAGGATCTTCCAGTTCACGTAGTACCGCCTCTCCCCGCCGTCGAACCGGAGCGAGTCCACGACCTTGCGCAGCAGCAACGGGGCGCGGATCTGAAGGCCGACCACGTTCTCCATGAGTGAGACCTTGGCCCGCGTCCGGTGCAGGAACTTCACGTACTCGGAGGGCAAGCCGGCGACGTGGGTCTGCCACATCCCCGAATGGAGTTTCGGGCGCGTCTGGTCCCCGATGCCCGAGCCGGCTAGGCTGAACTCGGTACACGGCGGCGAAGCGTCAAGCCAGTCAAGCTCACCCGGCAGCACGCCAGCCCTCGACAGCAGATCCTCCACTCCGTTCGGGTCGGCCAAGACCTCACGGATGTCGCGTTGCTCTACCAGACAGTGGCGGTTGTTGCGCTTGTAACTCCTTGCGGCGCTGGGACTGAATTCCACGACGGCCCTGACGTCGCCGCCCGCCAACCGGTAGCCGGTCGACGATCCCCCCGCTCCAGCGAAGAGGGACATGACCGAGAACAGCTTGCGCCTCGCCGCCGAGCGGACGTCCGCCATCGAGTACGGTCGATAGGGGTCACGAAACGATCGCACCGATGCCGGCATGCGCGCCGGCAACGCAGAAGGAATTCGCCCGGCTCGTGCCCGCTTCGCCCACGCGGTGAAAAGGCCCTGAAGGTTGCGACTGCGGGGACGCCATCGGTTGATGGAGGGATCCCGCAGCAACGGGAGAAACAGTCGCTTGATCTTGCTCAGCATGGTCTCAGCCTCGACGCGTCAATTTGGTGATGATGTCGGCGGTGGTCTGACCGTACTCCGTCGCGGAGCCGGCTATCGTGTCGTCGGGCGTGATCAGCAGTTTCCCGTGCTGCCTCGCCACCCGCGCAGCCGCGGTCCACGCCGATCGGTTCAGCTCCATGTCCAGCCTGATCCAGATCTCACTTTCGGGTAAGGCTTCGCACAGGTGCATGACCAGGTAGCAGAGCAAGAACTCGGTCGCCGCGACGCAGCGGTGTACGAGGACGAGCTGAATGAAGTCGGCGGCCACCTGATCGACGGGCAGGTGCACGACCTTCAATCGTTCGAGCCGGCTGGCTCGCGGATAATCGGTCGGCGGGTCTTCTGCGGTGGTCACCGCGTAGAACTGAACCTGACCTTCCAGCGACCGCATGCGAGTTGCGGTCGCGTGACTGACGTCTTGGCACAGGATGACCGCCAGCGAGGGGGACGGCGCGCTCATGATTCCGGTCCCCCCGCGTCCCAGTTGGCGTCGCCGACGATTGATTCCCAGCCGAGCGCCTGTTCGCTGGCGAACAAGTGCACTCGCCTGCCGGCGATCCCCTCCGTCAAGCTTTCGGCCAACGCCAGCGGATCCCGATCCTTTTCGCTGGGCCAGCCCATGAACTGAAACGCAGCTTTCAAGTTGCCGCGCACGCAAACGGCCAACGCCTTTGCGCGCATCAGATCTGGCTCCGACGGTGCGGCGAGCAGGTAGAGGCGGGAGAAGCGCTCGAACCTCCACCAATGCAACGAGCTCGCCAACGCGATCAGGTCGCCGACTCTCCCCGCGATCACCATGACGGCGTCGTCCGCAACGGCCTCGCCGAGGCGAAAGCAACCCGGCTCGCCTTCGGAGATGTCCTCTCTCACCAGTCGATTGAGGTCGTCCCTCCCCGGCTCCATGAACAGCACGGAAATCGGCGTCTTAAAATCAGACGCCGGAGCGACGACCGGCGATACAGTCGCGGACGAGGGATCGCCGGTCGACGAAGCCAGGGCTCGCGCTTCGTCACCCCGGTCGCTCGCCCCGGCGTCGGCTACGACCGCCTTCTTGAGGACGACCCTTTGTGCCTCGACGAAGCGGCGGCTGATCATGCCGTCGCAGGCGCTGAGGATTTCAAGCAGTCTATCAATCCTGTCCATCGTTCGCCTCCAAATCCTCATACAGACACGCGACCTGATAGAGCACCGAATAGCCGGGCTGCAGGAGCGGAAGGATCTTGGGATGAAGGATCACGTCCGCATGAAGGGCGATCTTCCGGAGCATCGAAATGGTCGCCTTGCGCCCGTCGAGACCCGCCAACGCCTCGTGACGAGAAAGCACCTTGGCGCCGACCAGTGCGTCCAGCAGCTTCTGCAAACTCTCTGGGTCGTCACGAAAATCTACGATCCCCAGATGCAGGATGACGTTCCCGGTGACTTCCTCCTTGACGCCTGCGGCTCGGTGGAAAAGGTAGAGCTTCGCAACGCCCTCGGGATCCGTGGGCGTTTCGGCTTCAGGCGTTGCAGTCCGCGCCATCTCCGTTTCACCAGCGGTGAAATCTGTCCCGTTCGATTCGGCGTCCGTTTTCGGTCGCCCTTCTTTCCGTTTCGTCATAGTAATTCCTTCGTCGGCGCGACGGCTCAGAGGCCGGTTACCGATCGGTTGTGTGGAATGGTGCGCGCCCTTCAGAAGGCGTGCTCGATTATGTTGTTGAGGATTTCACGCGGCTCATGGCCTATCGCCGCTTCTGGCGGCCGGCGGCGTACCGCCGGCCGAACCGTTGTTGGTTACTTTCATACTGAGTGTCCTTCATAACCGAGGAAGCTTGATTGCTTCCTCGGGAGGACGTTCTTTACTGCCGATGCAGCGTTTGCAGGGACGCAGAAAGCGCGAGATAGCGGGCCAATTTTCGGCCGCTTACACGTTCCGAAATCTCCTTGACTTCATCAAAGCTCGCTCCGACTGCGGAAAGAGATATTCCCATTGATGGGAATACAGGGGGTCCGCTTTGCGCGCTTGGAATGATTTCACGGCCGCATCGATGCCCTGTCTGAGCATCTCGGCTCGTTCTTTGGCGCTCGCACGAATCGCGACCAAGCCGATGGCCCGTTCTAGAAATTTGTGGAACGGGCCGCTTTGGGACGTTTCTTTCACCTGCGTAGGAACGTCGATTCCTAGCCGACACGACCTGATCTCCAATAATTCGGTGCAAAGAACGCCGATCTCGAAATTTTGAAGACCTTTGCGGTTACGCTTGGACAGCCTTTCTTCATCGTTCGCGAGACGGAGATCTAACGATCCGAGGTTTTTCAGCTGCTCAGCTAGAGAAGTATCGGCGTTAGCTGCAGCGTTGAAACGGCGAAAGTCGAGGCGGCTATCCAAGGATGTCAGCGTCTGGCGTAGGTGCCCGAGCTGCCGGCGGGCTTTGCTCACCGTGTCTCTCGTCCCCTCCGCCTTGAAATGGAATCCTGGCTCACCCTCCAGGTGACAGTTCCGGAGCGCCTCTTCTATCTCCGGTCGATCCTCGGCCAGTAGGCCGCCACCTGCTTCCGCTATTTGTTCCCAAGCGAAATCTGATAAGATGTCCTTCATGAGTTTTCCTTCATAAGACTCGAACCACCGTGGCTCGAGGCGCGCGAGGACATAGAAGGCCGCAGCTTCAAACTGAACTCATAGTTCTCGCTGACTCGAAAATAATTGTGCCTGTTCGAGCGAACTATGAGTTCCAATATTTTGAGAAGCGTGGCAGCCCACGGAAGGTGGATTCAGGGACAGCTAATATTCTGCCGCTTTCGTCCCGAGGTCTGGCGTCGCCGCGCGATCGATAAAAAGACCGCGTCGACTCGCCGTGACCGAGCGCTTCAACTGCGACAAAGAAAACCTAGTGTACAGCGATACAAATACCGCCCCACCGTCTGCGATTATTCGTCCACACTATTGCAAAGGCCGGCAAACCCGGCGCGACCTGTACCTGCACATCGACGGCTCTAGCCTCGATGCCCTCAAACGCGACGGTTGAAACCCGCTGGACCATCAGCCCCTCCGGGAGCCAAAGGTAGCCGAAGGCGGGAAAATTGGGGGATTATGTACTTAACAAAAGAGCAAGAACATGATAGAGGACAATGAGTTGGGTGGCAAAGCACCCAGCTTGGAGGCCACGGCTGGCGTATCGAGTGATTATCCCCTCACTCCCGAGGCTTATCGGGAGTTTGAGGGGATGTTTCTGAGGTGGCTGGACGAGAACCAGGATCGTCTTGAACAGGGCGGTCATGGGGATGTTCGGTCGCTTGCTCTGCGGACTTTCCGGTTAAGTCGATGCTGGCAATAAACGCGAGAGCCGATCTAACGTCTTTTTCGGTCACCGGGCGGTCTTTGAAAATCGCTTCTATTTTGTCGATTTCGGTACTGAACTCGTGCAGCTTCCGGAATGCTTCCCTGAAGTCGTTTGGCTGCCAAATAACTTCCGGTCTCGCATAGTTTCCCTTAGCTTTTACGGTGATGAACTGGGTTCCCAAGCCGTCGTCCGTTGCTAAAAATGGGTCATGGGCAATCATGTTACGGATGGTCGAATACTCGGCAAGGTCGCGGATGACTTTTTTGAAGTGCTCCTTCTGTTTTGCGTCAAAGGCGTGATCGCTCACGTCTACTAGCGTGCGGATTATATTGGTTTTATCTCTAAACCGCATATTGGCGCACAAGATAGAGAGGCTGATTTGCTTGATCTCGAGGGCCTCCCCAATTACGTATTGAATGCCAATTTCAATAGCCGCCCACATCTGAAGAAATTGGCCAACTAGAGCGACGGTCCGCATGTGTGGCGGGAGCGATTGGAAATCCGATATGGCGGGTTCTTCGTCTGATTCTGACATGGAACGTACCAAGCTATTAATGGGCGCCCTCGTGCGAATGAAGCCAAAGCCGCACGATCAAATGAAGCTGGGCAAGCCTAGAAACAAAAAGGCCGCGAGTCCCAAGAGATCGCGGCGAAAGTCACAGGCAAAATGACGGTGCGTTGTTCGGGTGCGTTGCTGGTAGGAGGCTAGTGCCAATAGTGAGGCACTATGACCGCCACAGCAGCACAAAATATCGCAACTATTGTTGTGATAATTGCCGAATTAATCGCGATCCTCTTGGCGCTTCGCGCAATGACGGTAGCTTCACGAGCGTCCGCTGCCGCTGCCCGTGCTAGTGCTAGCTGTTCCGCGCTTGTGGCGTCTCTGGAACGATCTGCTGCTTCCTCGAAAAGGTGAACCCACTCGATAGCCCACACCTTCAACTGAGGATCGAGATACACGTTAGTTTTCTGATTGGATCGCACCTTTGCGATGCCTTCCGAATCTAGGCGTTTGAAGAACTCTTCTCTCGTTTCTTTCGCCATCGAAGGAAGCGCCTTGCTAGTAGCTTAGGCGATGGACTTGTTAGTCGGCCGGTACGTGAGACGCTTGCCCTCGATACCCTTCATGGCAAGGATCGCACGTTCCCCATCGTTGACGCCAAGCGCAACGCGGTTGCTGTAACGGAAGTCAAATTCGGCAAGGTAGCGGTGCAGATGCTTCTCAGAGCAATGCTGATAAACGCCCTTCATTCCGCGTTTGAAAATGCTGTAATAGCCCTCAACTGTGTTCGTGGTGATGATCTTCTCACCCTCAACACGCACGTATTCCTCTCGCGTGTGGTCAACGCGGTCATGGCTGGCGAACGTGCCGTCCTTATTCAGGAATTTGTACCAGCTTGCCGAGTCCGTCATGATCGCGGTTTCGGCTTGGACGTTGGCGCGAATAATGGGGATCAACTGTGCAATCGTGGTGCCCTCGACATGGAAGCTGCGAGCCGACCCGCCGCGCTCTACCAGCGTGAAAACGGTACGGCCATAGCTGCCCATGCCCTTACGGGAACGCTTGGGAGCACCATCAACCTTGCCTTGCGCTGTTTCGTCTATCTCTACGGTCTTGCCAGAGCCGCCCATAGGCCCAAGACCGCCAGTCCGCATTGCCTCACGGATACGGTGCATCATGAACCACGCGGTTTTGTAGGTCACTTTGAGCGTGCGATGGATCTGATGCGCGCTCATGCCCTTCTTGCTCGAATTGAGCAGATAGACAGCCATCCACCATTTGGTGAGAGGGATTTTGCTGCGCTCGAACACAGTGCCAACCGTGACCGTGAATTGGCCTTTGCAGTGATTGCAGTAATACAGGCCGGGGCGATGCGATTGCTTCTTGCCCTCAACCTTTACGATCCCGTTGCCGGTCACGCCGCAATGAGGGCACACCGCGCCATTGGGCCAGCGTACCTGTTCCAGTGCCTCGCGCGCCGCGTTCTCATCGACGAAAATGGTGTTCTGAAACTGTGCAGGTCCGGCCATAGCAATCCCCTCGATTACCCATCAATCGCATGAGGCCGTACTTTTGTCAAGTATATAATCCCCGAAAATTGGCAAGAACATTAAGGGAACAAACAGTGGAGAGCTTCTGCTACTACGGCTAGTGTCGATATGGCGTGACGGGAAGGCATATAGAATGGAAAGCGGCGCTGGCAGACGAATAACAGTTTCGGCAATAGCCGCGGCCGCCGTGCTGGGAATTATTGGCGGAGCATTTCAGACAACTACGGGATATGCCCTTCGAGCTTCTGGCGGAGATGCTTGGGCCTACCGAGAACTGGTAGCGGGCATGAATGAGGTTGCCCGCTTTCTAACATCTCCTCTTTTTTTCATTCTCAGCAGCGCTGCTACTGGCGCAGCGATTTCTACTTGGTCAGATTATATCTGGCGAAAGTGGAATGACGGGCGCAAGCGCGCTCGCCGTTTATCCTTCAACCCTGCCGACCGGAAGCTATATTCCATGACGCTAGTACTGATTTTTGGCGGCTTCTTCATTCTGAGCACGCTTTGGCTTGCCGGCGAGAGATTTTTGGTTTCGACCCCACTAGCTAAAGAAAAAATAAAATTGGGAAACCAGGACCAAGTGCAGCAACCGGCTTTTGCCGCTGATGCCGAAAAACCAGCATCAACTCCATATCCCAACTCGATTCTAATCACGCGCTATTATTCAAAACAGAACAAGGAAACTATTGCCGACATTTTAGACAAAGCATCGGGCGTCCTAACTAGGAAGGGTGAAGATATCTTCGCAATGGCCGAAACGGCCATCAACAGATCAGCATGGGATCGACCGAACGAAAATATTCAACCGATGATAGATAGAATGCTGACAATCGAGGCTCTAACAGCCGATCTTCGACGCGATTTATTTGAGGAGCTCTATAAAGAATATCCTGATTTTCGCGCTGAAATAAACAATCTCATTTTCCCTTTTGAACCGCCTGCATATTTTGAGAATGGCGCCAAGAACTTTAAGAATGCCCTGACCGTATGGAACGAACATAGGAACGGGCTTGAAGGGAACCAACGTCAGGAATTCATTCAGCTAGTAAATACTGCAAGAGGCGCCTTCGCTGGCTTTCGTCAAGAATTTTTAAAATGGGCCACTGATCGCACGACCAAGATAGATCAAACTAGAAGGGTACTCCGGCAATGAATAAGAAACACCAATCTAAGGGGGGACCACGATGATGACCACACCCCCACCTGATGGCTTTGCGCTGATCAAGCCGGGCCAGACCTATTTCGGCAAGCAGGGAATTTTGTACGGTGCCGGCGCTTCGGCCGAGACGGTCGGCGCGGAAAAGATCTGCATGAACGTGATGCCGATGCCGCCGGGTGCGGTCGCCAAAGCCCACTACCACAAAGACATCGAGACCATCGCGTACATGCTCGAAGGCGAATGCGCGGTCTATTACGGCGATCACCTTGAGAAGCGCGTCGATGTGCGCCAGGGCGAACAGTGCTTTTGCGCCGCCAACATCCCGCACGCGCCGCGCAATGAAAGCGGCAAACCCTGCACCTGGATTGTCGTACATTCGTCCGGCAGCGATCAGGACGGCATCGTGCTGTTGCCGGAGCTTGATCAAGAACTGGCGCAGCGGCTGGGCGCAGCGAAGCCGTAGCGGCAGTCTCTCGAGACCTTGAGATGCGCGAGATTCGCGCCAAGGATTTTATTCCCGATGGCTGACATAACCGGAGCTCATACCTCTGCGCGTTTGCAGACGTTCATATTTTCTTCACTCATATTTTCGCCGGAATTGCCATCCTCCCTGCCGAGGCCGGACGATCCATAACCCAAGTGCAGACGTGGCTGAACAGAAGCCCCACACGAAGAGGTCGAAGATGTGCGACGAGGTCGGACGGCAAGCGCGTGAGATTGTCGGAAGAAAAATGTTTGTGCGCCCGCGCGAACGTTGCACTTCGACGGTAACTCCAGCGGTGTTGGCTTTTGCGTTGGCGGCGGCGCTGCTGTCCTGGCCAAATTTTGTGCAAGCGGCCTCCCAATTCGGCACCCGGGATGAAGCCGTTGCGATGGTCCACCGCGTTCAAGACATGTTCAAGCGATTGGGTCCCGAAGCAACGCTGAAAGCCGTTCTGACCAAGGCCCCGGGGACCATCGACCGGGATCTCTACGCCTATATCCTCGACCAGAACGGGGTCGTTCAGGCCAATGGTGCGATTCCCACGATGACACCGGGAACGAACCTCTACAATTTCCGCGATCAGAACGGTAAATACATGATGCGGGAGCAACTGGCAGTCTGCAAAGGCACTGGCAGCGGCTGGGTCGACTTTCGTTTCCTGAGCCCCACAACCCAGACCATCGAGGACAAGTCGACCTACATCGAACGCATGGGCAACTATTGCGTGGGCGTCGGCGTCTACGCCAACGAGCAGATCAACGAGAATACGGTTTCGGTCATCTCGGGCAGTCCTACGGTCGACGACACCTATCTCGAAGTCGCGAATGATCTCGCGACGGTTTTGAACGACCATGACCGATTGCGCATTCTTCCGTTGGTCGGAATTGGCGGGCCGCAGAATATTCGCGACGTGCGTTACCTGAAAGGCGTCGATGTCGGATTAACCCAGGTCAGCATTATGGATGGCCTGCGACGGTCGAACCAGGCGCTGGGCAAAGACGATGACAAGATCCTCTACATCGCCAGACTGTTCAATGAAGAGGTCCATCTGATTGCCGGGCCGGATATCACCTCGATCGAGCAGCTTGGCGGCCGCAAGGTGAACATCGACGATGCTCGCAGCGGAACCAACTACACGATGCGCGATATCTTCAAGCGCCTCGGGATGAAAGTGGAGGAGGTCAACGTCTCGCAAACGGAAGCGCTCAAGATGCTTGATGCCGGCGAGATCGCTGCTACCGCCTACATTGCCGGGAAATCCACCAGACTGATATCGAATCTGCGTTCCGAGCGAGGCTTGCATTTCGTTCCCGTTCCTTTTGCCAAGGATATCGTCACCGAATATCTGCCCTCCTCCTTCACCCACGATGACTACCCGAACCTGGTTCCTGCCGGTCAAAAGATCGATACGATTGCAGACCGCGTGGTACTGGTAGGGTACAACTGGCCGCGCAATACCGATCGCTACAAGCATGTTCAGCGGTTCGTGGAAGCGTTTTTCCCGAAGATCGCAGCCTTCCAGAAACCGCCGTTTCACCCCAAATGGCGTGAAGTCAACCTCGCCGCCAGGATCGATGGCTGGAAGCGCTTCGACGCGGCGGAGGAGTGGCTATCAAACGACGCGCAAGCGACGTCGAAATTCAAAGAGCTTGCCGTTTCCAACGGCGCTGTTGATCCCGGTGCCGCCGATGCCAATTCGCAGGCCAGCCAACTTTACCAGCAGTTCCTGAAGTGGAAACAAACAACGGGACGCGACCATTGAATAGCCCCCTAGCCTGGTCCCACGGTCCACCCTGTTGAACCGTGGGAGGATCATTGATGAGAAACTGGCTTTTTTCCGCATTGTTTCTTTTCCCTGTCGAATGCGCCCAGGCCGAGTGTCCAGATACCCTTACCGCGAAGTCGGGACTTCCCGGACATGCCGGGGAATGGACGACGACCTACGACCTGAGGGCTGGAACATTCATATCGCATCACGTCAGCGGCAATTCCATCTCCGGCAAAATAAAAGCCTCCTGCGTGGACCAGAAAATTCTGCTCCAGGAGTCCGAAACCACCAACAACAATGATGGCCGGTGCGAGTTGACCCGCGTCGATTCGCAACATTACCGCGGGATCTGCACGCCGCGTGGATTCGAAATACGCATTGCGGGATTTTGATCCGTCGGGCCTGGTCCGGCAGCGATCGGGACGGCATCGCGCTAGAGAAATCACACAAGGTCA
>Ga0206875_1040_pt1 | contig 34584 bp, 43 predicted proteins | sample Alteio_BWOrgCont_9_FD_152616 | JGI IMG/M metagenome (GOLD analysis project Ga0206875, IMG submission 152616) | Enriched cells from forest soil in Barre Woods Harvard Forest LTER site, Petersham, Massachusetts, United States -... | ecosystem: Environmental > Terrestrial > Soil > Temperate forest > O... | reverse complement strand
CATTCATCATATTCCGATTACTCCCCTTTGCCCGAAATTTGAGGGGAGAGATCAGCACCAACAGAAAAATCTATTTCTATGATAATGGCATACGCAATGCTATTATCGGCAACTATTCCCGTGCTACCCTGCGAAATGACCTGGGCGCCCTGTGGGAGAACTTCCTGATCAGTGAACGCATGAAACTTTTAGGATACAATGGATTTTATGGCCATACCTATTTCTGGAGAACGAGGGATCAAAAAGAAATAGACTATTTGGAGGAAATAGACGGAAAGCTATATGCTTATGAATTTAAGTGGAATCCATCCGCCAAAGCAAAGTTTGCTAATGCATTCCTGGAAACCTATAAACCTGCCGAGACCAAAGCCATCCACAAGGATAATTTCTGGGAATGGTTGAAAACTTACCCCTACTGAAACATCCCAAACGTCGAAATCGTCCGATAAGGCTTCTTAAAAAAGTCTCCCACCACGCGATTGAAATCATCCTTATAAAATATAGGCGTGGAATGCCCCGAATTCGGAAGGATCCACAGGTCCGCCTTGCGGATGTTCTGAAAGATCAGCAGCGTATGCGCCGGCCTGATCACATCATGGTCTCCCCCGATGACCAACACCGGACACTGAATGGTGTGCAACTGCTCCAAAGAAATATGGGGTTCATAGGACAACAGGTGCGCCAGCTTCAGGGTGTTCTTCGCCTGGGCCCGCTTAGAAGGGTTTTGCACGGTATCCAGCGTTTTCTTCACGAATGCATTGTAGTTCAGCGCCCAGCCAACGACCCAGGGCTGCACCGCCGTAGTATCGGGCCACAGGTTGGCGCCCGTGACGGCGAGCTTCCGAACCTTATCCGGATGCCGGATGGCCATCATCAGCCCCTCGATCCCCCCATCACTCCAGCCGATCACATAACACGAATCCAAATGCAGGCTCTCCAGTAGCGCATTCAGGTCGTCGGTGATCATCTCGTAGCTGAGGGTATCGGAAGGGTCGACCGATTTGCCCTGGGCGCGGCTGTCGGCGATGATCACGTGATAAGAGCGTGCGAAAACGGGGATCTGATAGACGAAGTTGTCGATGGAACCCCCGTTCCCGTGGATGATCAGCAGGGGTTCTCCTTGTCCGTACGTTTCATAGTACAGCTTGAATCCCCGGGTATCGAGATAGTGTCCCGCCTGGGGATTGTTCCCGTAGGGAACGGAGTCTTCGCGGGCAGGTACTTGCGCCGAAGCCGCGTAGGCCGACAGCAAGGCGGCAATAATCAATAAAATTCGCATAGTGAGTTAGTATTCGTGATGTTTCTCGTGGCTACGCTTTTCCAGGTCATCCTTGGGTAGGCTCAATTGCTCCCCGATAGGATGCCCGTCCCGGTAAGTGATCACCGTTACAATGGCAGACCCCTTCGGAAAAACCAAAGGCTGACCAACGTATTTGGGTGAAAAAGCGTCCGGCCGCGTATTGTCGAAGGTGTAGTAGATATCCAACCCCGGCACCTCGGTCGCAAAGCGGACCGTGAGCTGCCCCATGGCGTCGTGACTCGCGATAGCTATCGCGTCGAAAGCACTCCGCGCGTACGCCACGCGGGCCGAATCGAAATAGGGGAACTGGGCCTCCATGCGCCGCGTAAAGTCCTCCCAGTTACGGGTCGCCTTCGGGGTCCAATATACTTCGGACAGGGCAAGGGCGCGGGGCCACGTCATGTATTCGGCGTGGCGTAGGGTCGGTACCGATTCGGTCCACAGGTTGCCCTGGCCGCCGAGGATGAGGTGAGGGTCTACGCTATCGGGCACGGGGTCGTAGGTATAGCAATCCTTAAGGCGGCATATCCCATACGTAGGCGGTTCCACCGTTGGGTCGCCCTGGTACAAGTCCAGGTAGCAGTAGTCCCAGGGCGACATCACGACGGCATGGCCCAGGCGCGCCGCGGCGATGCCTCCGGCCATACCCCGCCAGCTCATCACCGTGGCCGAGGGCGCGAGGCCCCCTTCCAGGATCTCATCCCAACCGATCAGTTTTTTCCCCTTGTCGGCCAGCATCTTTTCCATGCGCTTCACGAAATAGCTTTGGAGCTCATCCACGCTCGCGAGGTGTTGGTCCTGCATGAGGTGCTGGCACTTGGGACAGGCTGCCCAAAAGCCCTTGAAAGCTTCGTCTCCGCCGATGTGGATATAAGGATTGGGGAATAGGGCGGCAATCTCGGTAAAGATTTTATCGAGGACCTGGTACACCGAATCGTTGCCTACGCAGAGGACATTGTCCTGGCGGTCGGGTCCACGGCTTCCGGGATTGACGGGATAGGGCAGTTGAGTGCAGGACAGGTTGGGATAGGAAGCGATCAGGGCCATGCTGTGCGCTGGCACGTCGATCTCGGGAAGGATGCTGATATAACGGGCCTTGGCGTAGGCTATGATTTCACGCATGTCATCCTGGGTATAGTAGCCGCCGTCATCGGTGGGTTCGAATGCCAGCGGGGGAATGAAAGTTCCCCAGCGCCCGCTGCGGCTTACCCTCCATGCGCCAACGCGCGTCAGTTGCGGAAGGCTTTTGATCTCGATGCGCCATCCGTTGTCGTCCGAGAGGTGCAGGTGAAGGACGTTGAATTTATACCGCGCCATTTGGTCGATGTACCTTTCCACTTCGGCCTTGGTAAAGAAATGGCGGCTTACATCTAACATCAAACCCCTCCACCCAAAACGCGGATAGTCGCGGATTTCCACGCAGGGAATAGGGCCACCGCCGGGTGGTATGAGCTGCATCAGCGTTTGCAGACCATAAAAGATCCCCGCATCCGCATTCGCCCGGATCACCGCGCGATCGGGTGCCACCGATAAAGTATAGCCCTCGTCTCCCAGGTCCGCGTCGCGCGTTGCGTTGATCTCCAGGTGCAGGCCGTGTCCCGTCTTCCGGATCCGGTCATCGGCCACCGTCGGCCGCTGTGTGCCCCTGACCCATTTTGCCGATTCGAGTAATTGGGCGTGGTCGGGGGGAGCGCTGATGGGTCCCGTCAAAGTGAATTCCCCGGGCTTTTCCGTAACGGAAACGGGTTCGGGGACGAGGTGCACGCGCTGCGCGTAGCCGGTGAGCAGAAGGCCCACGGCCAACAATGAAAGGAAGGTTTGCTTCATACTATGGTGTTTGCGCCTATGGCGCTTCTATATCTTCGGTAGTGTATATCCGTTGTGGTAAGGCGCCGCCAGGTACTGGTTCGCGCCTTCGTCGGTGAAACGGCGCCCGGAAGCGTCCCAATATAGTTTCTTTCCCGTTTTGTACGCAATATTTCCCATCTGCGCCACGGTAGCAATATGGACCCCCGCCGAAATAGGCGCCTTCAAAGAAGCGACGTCGCGCGACCGAACCGCATTTAAAAAATTCGCGGTATGCAGGGTTACGCCGTCGTCCACCGCGCGGGAAATCGGGACCGCCTCCATCCTCCCTTTCTCCGGGATCACCTCCCACCCCTGCCGGTCCAGGACGAGGGTCCCGTTGTTGCCGATATAGGCGATCCCGTGGTTGCGCCCGTAGCAACCCCCGTCGATGCCGGTGGCGTGTTCCCATTGCACGTTGAACCCGTCGAACTCATACACGGTGGTCAGGGTATCCGGGGTCTCGGCCGCGTCGTCGGGATAGGCGAACTTGCCCCCCGATGCCATTACACTCTTAGGAGTGCTGACGTTCATGCCCAGCAGGGCATAGTCCAGCAGGTGCACCCCCCAATCGGTCATCAGACCCCCGGCGTAATCCCAGTACCAGCGGAAATTGAAGTGGAAACGATTTGGGTTGAAGGGCCTGGTAGTCGCCGGCCCCAGCCACATCGTATAATCCACCCCCGGAGGAGGAGCGCTGTCGGGCTGCACGGGAATGGAATGCATCCACCCCTGGTAGGCCCAGGCCTTGACGAGGCGTATCTTCCCGAGCTGCCCCGAGCCCACGAAAGCCACGGCATCGGCGAAATGCTGCTGGCTCCGCTGCCACTGCCCTACCTGGACCACGCGGTTGTACCGGTCCCGGGCCGCCTGCATGGCAGCAACCTCGACGATGGAATTCCCCGCGGGCTTCTCTACGTACACGTCCTTGCCCGCCGCGCAGGCCTCCGTCATGATCAGGCAGTGCCAGTGGTCGGGAGTGCCGATGATGACGGCATCTACGTCCTTACGGTCCAGGATGCGACGGTAATCGCCATAGGTATCGACCTTCGTACCCAGCTCAGAAGCCCGTTTAGACAGAACATTACTATCCACGTCACAAAGGGCGACGCAATTCGCCTGGGGATGCTTTAAGGCGCCCGTCAGGTCGGACCAGCCCATCCCATTGATGCCGATGGCGGCGATGTTGATGCGGTCGCTGGGGGCGGCTGCGCGTAGCGCGGAAGGCAGGGCCGCGCCAAGCATAAGCCCGCCGGTGGCGGTAAGAAATTGTTTACGGTGCATGGCAAGATCGATTTAGCGTGGACGAGGATTTAAATTACAACCTAAATTTGGAAAAAAACGCATGCCCATCCAAGTAGGCCTCGCCGGTTTCGGCATATCCGCACAAGTCTTCCACGCCCCTTTCCTGGCGCAGATGCCCGAATACAACCTCCACACCGTATGGGAGCGAAGCGGCCCGAAAGCCCCGGAAATATACCCGGGGATACGCTCCGTCCAAGGCCCGAAAGACCTTTTCGAAAATAAAGACCTAGACCTGATCGTCATCACCACCCCGAACGACACGCACGTCGAATTCGCCCAAAGAGCGCTGAACGCCGGAAAAAATGTCGTTCTGGAAAAGCCCTTTACTATCCACAGTGAAGACGCGCAAAAACTGGAAGAACTCGCAAACGAGAAAGGAAAAATCCTGAGCCCCTACCAAAACCGCCGATACGCCGGCGATTTCAGAACCATTAGACAAATCATAGCAGACGGCCCGCTGGGCCGCATCCACGAATTCGAAGCCCACTACGACCGCTACCGCCCGGAACCCAAACCCAACGCCTGGCGGGAGGAGCCCGGCCCCGGCAACGGCATCTTCTACGACCTGGGCCCCCACCTGATCGACCAGGCCTTGTGCCTCTTTGGAATGCCCGAAAGCATTTATGCCGATCTCAGAAAGGAACGCCCGCACGCGCGGGCCGTTGATTATTTCGACGTGCAACTTTATTATCCCGGTCTAAAGGTGATCCTGAAGGGAGGCATGCTCGTACGCGAGCCCGGCCCAAGATATATGGTCCACGGATTCGAAGGCTCTTTTATCAAATATGGAGAAGACCCCCAGGAAGCCCTGCTCAGGGCCGGGGAGAAGCCCGGGGGACCTGAATGGGGAATGGAACCGCCCGACCAATACGGCACTTTACGCACCAACGAATTGCAAATATACCCTACCCTCCCCGGGAACTACGGTATCTACTATCAAAACCTCTACGAAACGCTAAAAAAAGGCGCCCCCCTGAAAGAGACGCCCGCACACGGATACAATACCGTAAGGATCATCGAGCTGGCCGAGGCCAGTAACAAGGCCAAAGCGAGAATCGCCGCCACACAACTAAAAGACGTACGGTACTAACGACCCCAGCCTCCATGATGCCAGCGATATCCGTGGGGTGTACGATCCCAATACCCGCGGTGCCAGGAATGACCCGGCCTTGCATGGGCCCAATACCCATTCCGGTAAACATAGCGACCTCCGCTCCAGCCCCATTCTCCGTCGATCCAGATGAAGCCGGCTCCGGGAGCTACGGGACGCACGTAGACCGGTTCGGCCGGTTGTTCGGTCACATAATAGGACCCGGCGCAAGACGACAAAAGCAATACAAGCCCGAGGGCAAATAGAAAGTTTTTCATCATAAGAAAATTTATAAGGTTAACATCAAACTACATCCGCGCACATCGCTGTTGTCCATCCTCCCCAATACCTCGAAGCCGCCATCGGCCTCCACGCGCCCCACGTCCTCCGTGCCGATGAAGGCGCACGACCAGACATTGGCCAGATCCACCACATTCAATACACCGCGACCGAAAGAACGAATCGAAAAAGGATCATCTTCCTCGCGAACCAGCACCCGCATCCACGGCACAGACCTGAAAAGACCGTCCCCAAAAGAGTACCCCTGGCTCAACAACTCCGTCATCCCATACTCCGAATGAACCGCGGAAACCCCCAGGCGCTCCATCAAAAATGCATGCACCTGATCCCGGGTCCACTCTTCGCGCCGCCCTTTCATCCCCCCCGTTTCCATTACGACGGCGCCGGGCAGCGACAGTTTAAATGCGGCTGCAAAGTCCAGCAGGGCGAAGGTGACCCCAATCAACAAAACACGCTGACCCGTCTTGGATAAAAGTTCCAATTGTTGTGCCAGCCTCTCGTGGTCGTACAGGTAAAACCCGGAAGCAGGATGGCCACTGAGGCGGACCAATTCCTCCACCATATACACCAGGGAGGAATGGGGTCGTTCCAGGTAACCCGGCAAGAGCCCCAAAATGCACCAATCCGAGGGTTCGCCGTAGAAATGCCGGAATCCCGAAACGAAGGACCGGACATAAAGGCCCGGGTCCTTCACCCAGTGCCGGCTATTCACCGACCCCGTCGTCCCACTGCTCTCAAAAAAAAGATCGCCGCTAATTGAACCCGTGGTCACCGAATGTGTCTTAAAGAAACGAATGGGCAGGAAGGGAACATCCGCCAGCCGGGAAATCCGGAACGGGTCCACCCCCAACACCCGGAGGTATTCCCGGTACACCTGGTTTTCATGCGCCTGGGCGCGGAAAAGGGCCAGGGCGGCCCCTTCAAAGTTATTTTGATCGACTTGGAAAATATTAGGGACCCCGGGAACGTTCCACATAATATGCCTACATTTGAACCAGAAAGATCCGGTATGAACAGTGCAAAATTAGGGATTGGGCTTTGCATAGCCGCCGCCTGTGTAATCGCCAGTTGTTCTAAGACCAAATATGGAAATACACCCTCCATCAGCCTGAAATCGGTCAGCGAAAGCCTGGTGCCCTACGATACGACCAGTTCCCTCGTCATTTTCACCTTCGATCTGAGCGAAAAAACGTACAACGCGGGCGATACCCTGTTTGTATGGGTCCAGCCGATCAACTGCCCCGGTGATTCGGAAAGCTTCAACTTCCAGATGACCTCCCTGGCCTCGGGCATCCCGCCCACCAATACGGGGGGAGGATTCAAGGGCACCATGCAAGCTGCCTTTTCCAACGGATCCTACTACGACCAGTACGGGTATCCAGACATTCACACCACTGCCGATGCCTGCCCGGCAGGGCCCGCGGGGGTTAACGGAACGCCATATCAGGACGACACCTGTATCTTCAAATTCGTCGTGGGCTCCTCTCCGAACTACAGCGATACCGCCGTTTCGGGTCCCATCATATTGAAACACAGTTAACCAACTCTTGATAAAGCGCTATTTCCAGTCTGCTTTCGATCTCTTCCTTTTCAGTTCCCTGTTCATTTCGGGATGCGCCGTCGTCATGCTTCACCAGACGGTCCGACTCCTGCACCTGCCCCTTCCGCCCTCCGATTTGTACGCCTTCGTCTTCTGGGCTACCATGACGAGCTATAACTTCCACTATTACCTCACCCCCAGCGAATATTCGTCCTCCCGGCGCCTGGCCTGGTCGGGAAGACACAAACGCCTGGAGCTTCGCCTATTCCTTTTCAGCGGCCTCTTTGCCGCCTACTACGCCTGGTTCCTCCACCCTTACTGGGTCTGGATCGGGATCGGCGTCTTTCTGACCTTTTTATATACCGCCCCGAAAATACCCTTAAAGCCCTTCACCCAACTAAGACGTTTGGCCGTGGGCAAGACCCTTTTCCTGGCCTGTGTCTGGACCTACATTACCACCTTGTTACCCGTGGCCATAACGGGGAGCGGCGCTCCATGGCCGACCCTGCTGGTGACCCTGCACCGCTTTGGCCTCATCTACGCGATCTGCATCGTCTTCGATTACCGCGACCGAAAGACCGACAAGGAAGCAGGCATCCGCTCCCTCATCACCTACCTGGATGAAAAAGGCATCGACCGCCTCTTTTACATCGTCTGCACGATCGCCCTGATCAGCACGGGCCTCCTCCTCTTTTGCAACTTCTCGGTAGGCATTGTACTGGCCCTGCTCCTCCCTATATTGATCACCATGCTGCTCTACCCCGAAAGCAAGAAAGATCGCTCCGACTATTTGTACTATTTCGTCCTCGACGGGTTGATGGCCTTCTCGGCGTGCTTCACGCTTTTCCTATAAAATCCGTAGGTTTGCAGCATGGCTAAAAAAGCAGCACCGAAGATCGAGGCAAAGGCATTTCAATTTCTCAAGGATTACCTGAACACCCCCGCTCCCACGGGCTTTGAAAGCAAAGGCCAACAACGCTGGCTGGACTACATCACCCCCTATATCAACGAACACTTCGTGGACCCCTACGGCACCGTCGTGGGTGTCGTCAATCCCAAGGCCCCCTTTAAGGTCGTCCTGGAAGCCCACGCCGACGAGATCAGTTGGTTCGTCAACTACATCACGGACAGCGGCCTGATTTACCTCAAAAGGAACGGAGGTGTAGATCACCAGATCGCGCCCTCGATGCGTGTGTTGATATATGGAAACAAAGGGCCCATCAAAGCAGTCTTCGGTTGGCCGGCCATCCATACGCGCATTGGAACTGACAGCAAGGAAGTTACTCCCAAGGTAGAAAACCTTTGGCTCGATTGCGGCGCCCGCAGCAAAAAGGAAGTCGAAGAACTGGGCATCCATATCGGCGCAGTGGCGGTGTATGAGGAAGGCTTCGACGAGCTTTCCTATCATTCCCTCATCGCCCGCGCCTTCGACAACCGCATCGGCGGATTCATGATCGCCGAGGTGGCGCGCCTGCTCCACGAGAAAAAGAAGAAACTTCCCTACGGACTATACTTCGTCAATGCCGTGCAGGAAGAAGTAGGCCTGCGCGGGGCCGAAATGATCTCGCGTCGCCTCAGGCCCGACGTCGCCATCGTAACCGACGTCACGCACGACACCAGCACCCCCATGATCAACAAGAACATCGAAGGGGACGTGGTCAACGGGAAGGGACCCAGCCTCGCCTTCGGGCCTGCCGTCCACAACAAGCTCCTGGACCTCGTCCGGGGGGTCGCCGAAAAGAACGACATCCCCGTGCAGCTAAGGGCCGTTTCGCGCAGCACGGGTACGGATACCGACTCCTTTGCCTACGCCGCCGAAGGGTGTCCCTCCGTCCTGATCTCCATACCCTTACGCTATATGCACACCACCGTGGAAATGATCCACACCTCCGATATCCTGAACACCATCCGCCTGATGTACGAGACCGTCCTCACCCTCAGGCCGGACACCAACCTCAAATACCTGTAACATGAGCCTCGAAGAAATAGAAGCGATCTACCACACTCCCATACTGGAGCTTGTCTACCGGGCGGCCACTGTGCACCGCCAGTACAACGAGACCGCGGAAGTTCAGGTATGCACCCTGCTCTCCATCAAGACCGGCGGCTGCCCCGAAGACTGCGCCTACTGTCCCCAGGCTGCGCGCTACCATACGGGAGTGAAGGCCCACGCCCTCCTACCCATGGAAGAAGTCCTGGAGGCCGCGGGGCGCGCGCGAGATGCCGGGTCCACGCGCTTTTGCATGGGCGCCGCGTGGCGCGAAGTCCGCGACAACCGCGACTTCGACCGCGTCCTGGACATGGTCCGCGCCGTTAACGACATGGGCATGGAAGTCTGCTGCACCCTGGGCATGCTTACCCCCGAACAGGCCCGGCGCCTCGCCGAAGCCGGCCTCTACGCCTACAACCACAACCTCGACACCTCCCCCGAATACTACGGGTCCATCATCAGCACCCGCACCTACGACGACCGCCTGCGCACCCTCGAAAACGTCCGCCGGGCCGGTGTCAGCGTCTGCTGCGGAGGCATTGTAGGGCTCGGCGAAACCCACGCCGACCGCATCGCCATGCTGCATACGCTCTGCACCCTGCCCCAACACCCCGAATCCGTGCCCATCAACGCCCTCGTCCGCGTCCCCGGCACCCCCCTGGAAGACAACCCCCGGGTGGACATCTGGGACATGGTCCGGATGATCGCCACCGCACGCATCCTGATGCCCAGGGCCATGGTGCGCCTCAGCGCGGGGAGGACCGAGATGTCCGTGGCCGAGCAGGCCTGGTGCTTCATGGCAGGCGCCAACTCTATTTTTACAGGAGAAAAACTCCTTACCACGCCCAATCCCGGACTGGCCGAGGATGCGGCGATGTTCGACTTGCTGGGACTCCATCCACGGGAGGCATTTAAAGAGGCCAAGCCCGCGTTGTCCTAAAATTTTAATTATGAAGCAACTGCTTAGTGTGGGCCTTATGGCCATTTCATTTGGAATCCTATCCAATCCGACCCTGGCGCAAAACAGCACCGCCACTTCCGCCCCCGGCGCCCTCTCCGGCAACGCCAGCGCCAAACACTACGTGGGCAAAAAAGGAAACTGGTGGTTCTCCTGGGGCTACAACAAAGAATGGTACACCCACAGCTCCATCCACATCGATCAGCCGAGTCTGGGCAACGACTACACCTTTCGGAACACCTTTGCTGAAGACAAGGTGGGCTGGGACGGCCATTTCTTCAGGACCCCCATCACCATCCCCCAATACAACTATCGCATCGGTCATTGGTTCAAGGACGACTGGGGCATCGAACTCAACTTCGACCATACCAAATACCAGGTCGTTCAGGCCCAGCTCCTGCACATGGAGGGCACGTACCAGCACCGCCAGGTAGATACTTTCTTCGTTAACAACGGGAACCTCCTGTATCAACTGAACAATGGGGCGAACTTCTTCCTTTTCAATATCGTCCACCGCTGGCAGGTCCCCTACATGCAATTCCGCGACTTCAACCTGTCCGTCCTCTTCAAGGGGGGCGTGGGCTTTATGTGGCCGCACGTGCAAAACACCATCTTCGGTAAGGACAACGACCAGGGCTTCCAGTTCGGGGGCCTCGATCTGGGCGGGGAAGCCGCCCTGCGCGCGACCCTCTTCAAATACGTCTATCTGGAATACTGCAACAAGGCCGTATTCACCGACTACTGGGGATTGAAGGTCTACGAAGGGAAAGCAAGCCAAAATTTCGGGACGTACGAGATGATCCTTAATTTGGGGCTGGACATACCCCTGTAAGGCATGAAAGTCTACCAGACCCTGCGCATAGCCTCGGCGATGTGCTTCCTCGGCCATGGCGCCTTCGGCATTATTACCAAGGCTATTTGGCTCAACTATTTCGCTGTCTTCGGCATTGGTCACGATACGGCCTATCGTCTGATGCCGGTATTGGGTTCGGTGGACATCCTCCTGGGCCTCGTCTTACTGGTATATCCCTTACGCATCGTCGCTGCCTGGTTGGTGATATGGGGCCTTTTCACCGCGTCGCTCAGACCTTTATCCGGCGAGCCGCTGGCCGAACTCTTCGAACGCGCAGGGAACTTCGGCGCGCCCCTCGCCCTAGTACTGTTGACGGCCGGACAGGGTTGGTTCCGTAGGCTCACCGCCCCGGTAAATATCGATGCCCGAGTGGTGTGGTGCCTGCGCATTGCGGCGTGCCTGTTATTGGCCGGCCACGGCTGGTTGAATCTCATCGAAAAACAGACGCTATTGGGTCAGTACGCCGCCCTTGGGTTTTCCGACACCGCAGCCGTTGCCCGGGTGGTAGGCGCGTTCGAGTTGCTGGGAGCGTTGACCATCCTGGTGAAACCCTTGCGAAGTTTTGTTTTAATTCTTTTGATGTGGAAGATGGCCACGGAGTTATTCTACCCACATTGGGAAGTCTTCGAATGGATCGAACGCGGCGGCAGCTATGGTGTATTGCTCGCTTTGTGGTTCAGCCTCAGGGCACAAAAAAGCGCACCGCCAATTCATATCCGCGCAAGCCCAGCCCAAAGATAGACCCACGGGCTTTAGCCGATACGTGCGAAATTTTCCGAAAGTCCTCGCGCGCATGCACGTTTGAAATGTGCACCTCGATCACGGGCGTCTTGATCCCCCCGATCGCATCCCCGATGGCCACCGAAGTGTGCGTGTACCCGCCGGGGTTGAGGACGATCCCGTCGTAATCGAAGCCCACGCGTTGCAGTTCCCCGATCAATTCCCCTTCCACGTTGCTTTGAAAATAGCTGAACTCCACCTGGGGGAACAGGTGGTGGAGATCGGCGAAATAAGCCTCGAAAGACTGGGAGCCGTACACTTCGGGCTCCCTTTTGCCCAGCAGGTTCAGGTTGGGCCCATTGATGATCGAGATGCGTATGGGGTTCATGGTTGCATCATTTTCAGGAATTCGTCGAACAGGTAGCGGCTGTCATGCGGGCCGGGCGTCGATTCTGGGTGGTATTGCACCGAAAAAGCGGGTTTCCCCTTCACCCGGATCCCCTCGATCGATTCATCGTTGAGATTGACGTGGGTCACCTCTACCGCTTTGGAGGCGCGGACCGCCCCCGGATCGACGCCAAAACCGTGGTTCTGCGTGGTGATCTCGCAGCGCCCCGTGACGAGGTTCTTCACAGGATGGTTGAGGCCGCGGTGACCGTGGTGCATCTTGAAGGTCGGGATGTCGTTGGCCAGGGCCAGGAGCTGGTGCCCCAGGCAAATCCCGAAGAGGGGCTTATCCGTTTTCAGAATATCCTTGATCGTCTTTATTGCATAACCCATCGGCGCGGGGTCCCCGGGGCCGTTGGACAAAAAATACCCGTGGGGTTTGAAACGGTCGAGCTCTTCCAGGGTCGTTTTGGCCGGGTGAACGCGCACATAAGCACCCCGGTCGACCATGCACTGCAGGATGTGCTGCTTGACCCCGAAGTCCAGCACCGACACCCGGATCGCTGCGTTCGGATCGCCCAGCTCGTACACCTCGTTGGTCGACACCGCACTGGCCAGTTCCAGCCCGTCCATCGACGGAACGCGCGCGAGCTCGGCCTTCAATCGTTCAATATCCTGGAATTCGGAGGAAATTATACAATTCATCGCTCCTTTGGTCCGCACATGCGTCACCAGCGAACGCGTATCCACGTCCTCGATCGATACGATCCCTTCCCTTTCGAGATACTCCTGGAGCGAAGCACTCGCCTGCATCCGCGAAAAGCGCGGCTCCAGGTTACGCCCGATCAACCCCTTTATCTTGATTCCTTTACTTTCTACGTCACTATCCTTCACCCCGTAATTCCCCACGTGGACATTGTTCATAATAACGACCTGTCCAAAATAGCTCGGGTCGGTGAAGACCTCCTGGTATCCCGTCATACCCGTATTGAAGCAAATTTCGCCGGTCGTCGTTCCGATCTTTCCAAAAGCGTTTCCGTGAAATACCAGCCCGTCTTCGAGCAACAGGATCGCAGGTTTGAGTGTAGCCATAATTTCGCAAAAATAAAAAAGGCAGGGGTCTTTCCCCCGCCTTTATGAAAATTTTATCAACATCTACTTATTTGGCCTTTTTGGGCGCGGCCTTCTTTGGTGCCTTTTCGGGCGCGGTTTTAGCTGGTGCCTTTTCCGCAGCGCCTTCGGCTTCAGCCTCCGGAGTGGCTTCCGCATCGGCGCCTGCTTTCTTTCCTTTCCCTCCACCTGCGCGACGGGTGCGTTTGGCCGGTGTAGCGGCTTCGCCCTTGCCCTTTCCATAAATCTCGTTGAAATCCACGAGTTCGATCATGGCCAACTCGGCGTTGTCCCCTACGCGGGTGCCCAGCTTCAGGATGCGCGTATAGCCGCCCGGGCGGGATGCTACTTTCGCACTGATGGTGCTGAACAATTCCTGTACCGCCACCTTATCCTGGAGGTAGCTGAACACGATCCTGCGTTGATGCGTCGTGTTTTGCTTGGATTTCGTGATCAGGGGCTCCACGTAGGTCCTAAGGCTCTTGGCCTTGGCCAGGGTGGTAACGATCCGCTTGTGCGCGATCAGTTGCGCGGCCAGGTTGCTCAAAAGAGCCTGGCGATGGGCCTGGGTTCTGCCCAGGTTGTTGATTTTGTCTCCGTGACGCATGGCTGTTATATTTTAAACCTTCACACCGTGCCAGGAATTGCGAAGGGTGGCGCCCACATTACCGGCCGGAGCCGAAGCGGGGCTCCGTTGTTAAAAATCGTCGTTGATCCCCAGTTTGGCGAGGTCCATACCGAAGTGCAGGCCGCGCTCGTGGAGCACCTGTTCGATTTCGGCGAGGGACTTCTGACCGAAGTTGCGGAACTTCATCAGGTCTTCCTGTTCGTACTGTACCAGCTCGCTCAGCGAATTGATCTTGGCGGCCTTCAGGCAGTTGAACGCGCGAACGGACAAATCCAGGTCTTCCAGGGGCGTCTTCAACACCTTCCGGAGCTGCAGGGTTTGCTCGTCTACCAGGTCCTCTTTCTTTTCTTCCTTATTGTCGAACGTGATGTTCTCGTCGGTGATGATCATCAGGTGCTGGATCAGGATCCGGCTGGCCTGCTTGACCGCTTCCTCGGGGTGGATGGTACCGTCGGTGGACACTTCCATCACCAGCTTCTCATAGTCCGTCCTCTGTTCCACGCGCGTATTCTCGATGGAATACTTCACGTTCTTGATGGGCGTGAAAATGGAGTCGATGGGGATGTATCCGAAAGGAGCGTCCTTCACCTTATTCTCGTCGGCGGGTACGTAGCCCCGGCCTTTGGCGATATTGATTTCGATGTCGATCTTGGCGGAAGAATCCATGGTGCAGATCAACTGACCCGGGTTCATTACCTCGAAGCTTTGGGTGGCCTCCCCGATGATGGCGGCGGTAAATTCCGTCTTGTTCTTCAGGCTCAGGGTCACCTTTTCATTATTCACTTCATGATCAACCTTCTTCTTGAAGCGGACTTGCTTCAGGTTCAGGATAATTTCGGTCACATCCTCGGTAACGCCCTTTAGGGTAGCAAACTCGTGGTCGGCACCTTCGATCTTGATGCCCACGATGGCGTAGCCTTCCAGGGAGTTCAGCAACACCCTGCGCAAAGCATTGCCGATGGTAACGCCGTAGCCCGGTTCCAATGGACGGAACTCGAATTGCGCTTCAAAATCGGTCGCCTTTTGAAGAACGATTTTATCGGGCTTTACGAAATTTAGAATGGCCATGTATGTTGTACTATTTTAGTTTCAAAAATTGCGTCAGCGCCTGGGCGCGTGCGCGTCATTACTTGGAATACAATTCCACGATCAGTTGCTCGCGGATGTTTTCCGGTACGCTTTCCCTTTCGGGGTAGGCAACGAAGGTCCCTTTCAGTTCCCCTTCGTTCCAATCCAGCCAGTTGATCTTGGGGTTCTTGCCCTTGAACTGGCCGTGAAGGCTTTCGCTGTCTGCCGTACGCTGGGTAACGCTAATGATGTCTCCGGGCTTCAACTGGTAACTCGGAACATTCACCACATGCCCGTTGACAGTGACATGCTTGTGGCTGACCAACTGCCGCGCCGCGGGACGGGAAGCAGCCAGGCCGAGACGGTATACCGTATTGTCGAGGCGGGCTTCCAATAATTTAATGAGGTTTTCCCCCGTGGCGCCCTTGCGGCGGGCGGCCTCCTGGAAGGTTCCCCGGAACTGCCGTTCCAGGACCCCGTAGGTATACTTTGCCTTTTGCTTTTCCCTGAGCTGCAGGGCATATTCCCCCAGGGTCTTGCGCTTGCGGGTTGCCCCGTGCTGACCAGGAGGATTGCTGTTCTTTCCCAGGTACTTGCCGTTCCCCAGGATGGGCTCCCCGAATATCCGGGAGATCTTTGTTTTTGGGCCTGTGTAGCGAGCCATGTCTTAAATGTCGATTTTTTAGTTACGATGCGCCATCATTAAAAATCTTAAAAATCAATGACGCACCCAGTATGAAAATATGCCGCCCCTTTCCTGCCGCGGGCTATCCCGCGCCGTGGGGCTGGCGCTTATACTCTACGTTTCTTGGGCGGACGGCAACCGTTGTGTGGCAGCGGCGTGATATCCTTAATCATCACTACCTCCAAGCCGGTATTGGCGAGCGCACGAATCGCGCCTTCGCGTCCGGCACCAGGTCCCTTGACGTAGACGTCCACTTTCCGCATTCCGGCATCCAGGGCCACTTTCGCAGCCTCCGAAGCGGCCGTTTGGGCGGCATACGGCGTATTCTTCTTGGAACCCTTGAAGCCCATCTTGCCTGCGCTGCTCCAGGAAATCACCTGGCCGTGCTTGTTGGTAAGGCTTACAATGATGTTGTTGAAGCTGGCCGTAACGTGCGCGTCCCCATAGGAGTCCACCTTTACTACCCTTTTCTTTGACGCGGCCTTGGCGGCGTTCGTGTTCTGTACTTTTGCCATTTTTACTAGGTAATCTTTTAATATTCAACTGGTTGCCCAGCCTCCCTACCCTCCCCGGGGCCGTCCCGGATCCGGTATAGGTGAGGAGTTTATTTCTTCGGCGCTTTCTTTTTACCCGCGACAGTACGGCGTTTCCCCTTCCGGGTACGTGCATTCGTCCTCGTACGCTGGCCCCTGACGGGCAACCCTTTGCGATGACGCAAGCCACGGTAGCAAGCGATGTCCAGGAGACGCTTGATGTTCATCTGGACCTCGGAGCGCAGTTGGCCTTCCACCTTGAACTCATTGTTGATGATGTTCCGGATGGTCGATTGCTCTTCGTCATTCCATTGGTTCACCTTCTTATCATAAGGGATCTGCGCCTTGTCCAGGATGTACTGGGCAGTAGACCGACCGATCCCATATATATAGGTCAGGCCAATTTCGCCTCTTTTGTTCTTGGGTAAATCAATACCGGCTATACGAGCCATATCTGTAATTTAAAATTTAATGAGTGATCAATTACCCCTGCCTTTGTTTGAAGCGGGGGTTCTTTTTGTTGATTACATACAACCGGCCCTTGCGACGTACGATCTTGCAATCGGCGCTTCTCTTTTTGATGGCGGCTCTTACTTTCATAACATGTTAATTTTTATACCTGAAATTGATCCGTCCGCGACTTAAATCATAAGGACTCATCTCCACGCCCACACGGTCCCCGGGAAGAATCCTGATATAGTGCATCCTCATTTTTCCGGATATCGTCGCAAGGACTTCGTGCCCGTTTTCCAGCCTTACCCGGAACCTGGCGTTCGATAAAGCCTCGATAATCACACCGTCCTGCTTGATTAATCCTTGTTTTGACATACAGATTTTGGGAGTGCAAAGCTAACGATTTTTTACTAAAAAAATGCAATTTATTCCGCCAAACCCGTGGGCCCCCTACTCCGCCCAGGACATCACATACGCCGGATCTTCGATTTCCAGGGCCGTAATGGTTGGCTTCAGGGGGTGGAAAGTATCCACCATTACCGCCAGCTCCCGCGTCTCTTTGGCCCCTATGCTCTTTTCCACGGTGCCAGGATGGGGTCCGTGGGGGATCCCCCCCGGGTGCAGGGTCATCTGTCCCCGGGTAACGTTTTTCCGGCTCATGAAGTCTCCATCTACATAATATAGTAATTCATCGCTATCTATATTACTATGATTATAAGGAGCTGGTATCGATTGAGGGTGGTAGTCAAACATCCGCGGCACAAACGAACAGATGACAAAGTTCCGCGCCTCGAAGGTCAGGTGGACGGGTGGGGGCTGGTGGACCCTTCCCGTAATAGGCTCGAAATCGTGGATGGAAAAAGCAAAGGGGTAACAGCACCCGTCCCACCCCACCACGTCGAAGGGGTGGTGGCCATAGTGGAAAGTATAGAGCTCCCCCGCTTTTTTAATCAGCATCAGGAAATCGCCCTTTTCAGCGTGCGTCGCCAGATTCCGGGGGGTCCGGATGTCCCGCTCGCAATAGGGTGAATGCTCCAGGAGCTGGCCGTAGGGGCTCAGGTACTTTTTGGGAAACCGGACCGGGCTGAACGATTCCACGATAAACAAACGATTATCTTGGCCCTCAAACTTCAGTTGGTAGATCGTACCACGGGGGATGACGAGGTAGTCCCCGTAACCAAAGGTCAGTTCCCCATAGGGAGTGGCCAGGACCCCGCTGCCCTCGTGCACAAAGATCACCTCATCCGCATCGGCGTTCTTGAAGAAGTATTCGCCGGTCCCATGGAGGGGCGCAGCCAGGACGATATGCACGTCATTGTTTACGAGGATGGCTTTCCGGGAAGTCAGGTAATCCTTTTCCGTGGGCACCTTGAACCCGAGAAAGCTCCGGTGCTTCAGCATTTTTTCCTCGGCAATTTTAGGCAGGACACTATAAGGTTCGCCCACCTGGATGATATCGGTAGGCGGATAAACATGATACATTAAGGAATAATCGGAAGAAAAACCTTCCGTGGAAAAGAGCTGCTCCGCATACAGCCCTCCGTCAGGCTTGCGGAACTGGGTATGGCGTTTATGGGGTATCTCTCCCAAGGTATGATAGGATGGCATAGCAAGACGATTAGGCGGTATGGAAAAAAGGGCAAATATACTGAAATTGGCCGGGATGAAAGGGCTAGTTCTTTATCGGCGGAAAGGGAGCCTCGGAAAAAAATAAGACCCAAGTCAAAATCGCCTGGCTTCCGGTGGAATATTCGTAGGTGTAGGAATAATTCCCATTGGATGTTTGTTGGAAAAGTTCGTTGGAAATACCGATTTGATAATATTGACTCACTGGCTGTGTATACCTGTCCTTGAGTGTTTGAAAAAGGAGCAGCAGCCCGTAGTATGTTTTTTGGTTATCGAAATTTTTGATGACTACGTCATAGTAATGGAGAGGTACGGCAGGCCAGCAGTAGGTAGTTATCTTTTCTCCTCCCTTTATTTCCCTGGATCGTACGATCCGGGAACGGCAATCCCGGATATCGAGGGTACCCAGATCGACCTTTCGATCGTTTTCCCGGATTCCGGAAGTCGAGAGGTTGAATTTCTGATTGGGAGATATGGTCAGATTACTGTCGACAAAGGTGAGGGAGAAGTTCCCTTTGATCAGCATTTGGTCTATTGGCACCCACTTTTGGCCAAATGCCGGAAGGACCGGGCAGATTAGGAGGAGGCCGACGAAGGCAAACAGGGATTTCATATTATTACAAAATGGGGGGTAATGGGGAATCGGAAACCAGCAGGAACCACGTTAGATCAGTTGCCAGACGGGAAGAGTATTCATAACTATAAGAATAGTTGCCCTCGGTTGCGCCGGCAAACAATGCATCGGAAAAATTGATCAGGTACGCTTGGCTGACTGCATCCGACAGACGGCCCCTGGGAGTCTTGAAAAATAGGATGAGCCCATAATAGGTTTTGTGGTCATCGAGGTTGGTCACCTGGATCTCATAATAATGCAATTTATCCCCTTTGTATACGATGTAGTGGCTGCCGTCCCTATCCTTCCGTCTCTTGGTTAAAATACCTTGGTTTGCATCTTTTTTGTGGAGTACCTGGTCGTTTTCTACCATACCCAACCGAGTCAGGTTGAACATTTCCTGGGGCTGTAGCGTCACTTGCAAATCGGGAAAAAACAGGCTAAAATTGCCCTTTATAACCCCATTTTCCACGGGAACCATTTGCTGGGCCTGTGTCGGGGAGTAAAATGTGGCTAGGAGGAAGGCAAACGTTATCTCTTTCATATTCGTTAATGAATATCAATTTTATAATTCACCGGATTGAGGTATGCATGGTTATAGTAGAGCGCCATTGTGTGATTTCCACTCAACCCCTCCAGATAAAGGACAAGTTTGCCCCGGGCACCCGCACGGCAATTGGCCGAAAACGCTTTTACAACCTTTGCCGGGGTGGTTCCATTCCCTCCGGTCCTGGATGATCCGCCCTCTCCCTCGTTTCTTTCGCTGGTGCCTTGTCCACCCGTCCTGCCCGTGGAACCACCGTCCTGGTCGCGCTGGCTGGTGCCACCGCCACCTGTCCTTTCCGTGGACCCCTCCTCCTGATTCCTATCCGTGCTTCCGCTCCCTCCATTCCGATCGGTGCTTCCATTTCCATTCTCCCTTTCTGTAGTCCCCTCCCCTTGGTTTCTTTGGGAAGTCCCCTCCCCGAAGCCTACACTGTTCCTGATGCAATCGGAGGGAATGGAATACAAGTCCCCGTCAATGACGATCAAGGGCGTTTGAAGAGAATCATACATTTTAGAAACCAGGGAACTATCCCCATTCAGGGAGGTAATGAACACCAGTGGAAGCTTTTGGGCTTCCAACCCATTGAGGTGGATACAATAGAAAACCCCTATGGAAAGGATTTTATTCAGCATGTGGTTTAAGGGGAAGAGCCTTACAAGATATTAATTATTTTTAAAAAGGAACAACTTACCCATCGCTATGACAAGAATCGGCCTCCTATCGGATACACATGGCTACCTCGACCCAGTCATCCTCAGCCACCTGAAAGGCTGCGATGAAGTCTGGCACGCCGGGGATTTCGGTAGCCTGGAGGTAGCCGAACGCCTGAAAACCGCCAGGGGCGTCTACGGTAACATCGATGGACAGGACATCCGCGCCGTCTATCCCGAAAAGCTCCAATGGACCTGCGAAGAACTACGCGTTTTCATGATCCACATCGGGGGATACCCCGGACGCTATGCCCCGGGAGTGAAGATAGCATTACAGCGCCACAAGCCCGGCCTGTTTATCAGCGGCCATTCGCACATCCTCAAGATCATGCCTGATGCCACCCTGAATTGCCTCCACATCAACCCAGGTGCCGCGGGGAACCAGGGTTGGCATAAAGTGCGGACCCTCGTAAGGTTCATTGTGGACGGCGCCAAGATCAAGGACTGTGAGGTAATAGAACTAGGCCAAAGAAGCGCCCTCTAAACGTGGGGAACCAAAGGCCTCCCGATCACCGGCATTCCCTGCCAGGGTATCGTGGCGAGCAAAAAGATCAGGGCGATCAGCAGCATCCAGAAGGCTTTCTTCCCAAGACCCGCTTTGGCCGTTCCTTTTTTGATGGTGCTATACCCGATCGTGATCAGGGTGATCCCCACGACCATGCCGCAGGGATGCTCGACCCAAAAGAAGCGATAGAACTTGTCCTTCATCAGGTCGGTTCCCGGGGGGAGAGAGGTGCTGATAATTCCGTAACGCCCGAAAAGCCATTGATACAACCCGATCACCAGGGTCAGGTGCGCGGAAATGAGCATGATGAGGGCGCCTTTGCGTTCCCCGGCGGTAAACGCGCGTTTCGCACGCATCGCCGACCAGCTCCGGGTAATGGCGTACAACAAGGTAACCAGGATGACCCAGCGCAGGAGATTGTGGAGGAACAGCAACGTGGTTTCGAGCATGTTGGAATATTTGGCCATAAACCTAAGACATTTTGCGTAGTTCTACTTATAATAAACCAAAAAGAGCCGCCTACCTTAGTTGGGTTCAAACCATAAACCCATGGCTTACTCATTCACCAACGACCACATCTTTTGGTTTTACGATGGCTCCGAGTCCGAAATGGACGTTTGGATCGTTTTCGGAGACGGGGAGGACGTCGGCGCCTGCTTTCCCATGGCCACACCCTCTACGGGCGCCGGCATCAATGTCGGATCCCCGAAAGGCGAAGTGATGACCTCCAATTTCCGAAAAGCCTACCATAACACCTTGGAAGAAGTCAGCGACAGCGGGACGATCTATTTGTATCCTGAATATTCATACACCGTAACGGTGACCAACACGGGCGGCTACCCCATTTTTTTCAACCTTGAAGGCTAACCTATGAAGAACACCATTGTATTGACAAACACCGACGGCGAAATCCTGGCAACCCTCGACCTAAAGGCCGGCCAACAAAAAGTTGGCATTTCCCCCAGGCCCGGCCAGCAGTTGCATACTATCGAAATGCCCGAGGCCTACCAAAAACACCAAAACGCGAAAGAAAGGGGCGAATGGTTGAAACGATACCGGGTAAAAGGGGGAGCGTTGCAGGCTAAGGAAGGAAAGTCTTAGCTTTGGCGCATGAAGCGCGCCTGCATTATCGCATTAATTCTACTCGCTGCCTGTCACAACCGTCCAGATTCCGACGACGAAATCCTGAACAAACCGCCCTACGCCGCCTGGACCGACAGCATCCGTCAAAATCCTGACAACTCAACTTATTACTACCAGCGGGGTAAGCTCCTCAGCGAGCGCAACGACTCCATACATGCCGTCTCGGACCTGAGACGGGCCATCTCCATGAGCCCCCAGCCCGACTATGTCATCGTCCTGTCTACTTTCTGGCTGGAGCACGGAGAACCCGATTCGGCACAGACCCTGTTGTATCCCGAAGTGCGGCGCTTTCCTTTCAACCAGCTCCTGCAAAGGAACCTGCTGATGGCCTATTTCAACAAAGGTCAATTTCCGGAGGCCCTCAGGGTAAACGACACGGCCCTCGGATACGATTCAGCCAGCTCGGGCAACTGGTATAACCGGGCGATGGTGCTGGACGCGATGAAAGATTCAACGGCAGCGCTACACAGTCTCGAACGCGCCTATGCCCTGGATTCGACCCGGGCCGAGATCGCCTATGAGCTCGCCAACCGGTACGCCGATAGCCACAACCCCGCCGCCCTCGGCCTGTGCGACCGCATCATTGCCAGGGAAGCCCTCATTCAAAAGAAACCCGACCCCTATACAATAAAAGGAATCTATTATTCCGGGGTGGGTAAGGATGCCGATGCCCTGCGCTGCTTCGACCAGGCCATCGCCACCGACTATACCTTCCTGGAAGCTTACCTGGAAAAAGGGATCCTTTTATATAAGGAAGGAAAATTCGCCGACGCCCTCAAGGTATTCACCATGGCCACCACGGTCGACGACACTTTTGCCGACGGATACTATTGGATGGGGCGCTCCCAGGAGGCGCTCCACCAAACCACGGATGCGAGACTGAATTACCAAAGGGCCATCGCCTTCGACAAGCAATTCAAGGAAGCAAGGGAAGCCTTGGCGCGGCTCGGGAAATAACCTATCTTCATTGCCTATGCCTCTAGTAGCTCCCTCCTTACTTGCCGCAGACTTTCTCAATTTAGGTGCCGCCAGCCAACTGCTGAACGAAAGCGAAGCGGACTGGTTCCACCTCGACGTCATGGACGGACGCTTCGTCCCCAATATCAGTTTCGGGCAGCCCGTTATTTCAGCGATCCGCACCGCGACCAAAAAGTTCTGCGACGTCCACCTGATGATCGAAGAGCCCGAAAGGTATGCGGAGGATTTTAAAAAAGCGGGTGCCGATCAGCTCACCGTGCATTGGGAAGTCTGTCCTCACCTCCACCGCAATATTCAGCAAATCAAATCCTTGGGCATGACGGCGGGGGTTGCCCTGAATCCCGCCACCCCTGTGGATTTTTTGCAGGTGATCCTGCCCGACCTGGATTATGTCCTGGTGATGAGCGTCAATCCGGGGTTCGGGGGACAAACGTTCATCCCGCACACCTACCATAAAGTCCGCAAACTGCGCAAAATGATCCACGACCTGGGGACGCACACCAAAATCGGCGTCGATGGCGGCGTCACCGTGGAGAACGCGACCAGCCTCGTGCAGGCGGGTGTCGATGTATTGATCGCCGGTAGCACCGTCTTTCATGCTTCCGATCCTAAAGAGGTGATCCGCCGGTTGAAGCACTGCTAACTTTTCACATGCTGTTAATAATTAAAATTTGGGAAAAGCCTCTTTAAAAGCGTAAATTTATAGGACAACAATACAACGTCCGTGTCTACGGATAAAGCTGCCTCTTTCCATGGGATCGGGGCGCCTAGGAATCGGAAATCGAGCTTGCTGTGTGCGGCCGTATCCAATTGGTGAAACATAAATAAAACAGATCTTGACCGAGACGATTATTAACCTTGACAGCATCAACCCGATCGAGTTTTTCGGGGTCAACAACGGTAAATTAGATATACTCAAGAAAAAGTTCCCCTTGCTGAAGATTCTTTCCAGAGGCACCCAGATCAAACTGAGTGGCGCTCCGGAACAAATTGAATCCGCCCGAGAAAAGATTGACCTCCTGGTGCAATACCTCGAACGAAACGGAAACTTGAGCGAAAACTACTTCGAGCAGATCCTCGGCGGTGATGATGCCGAGACGATCGATCATTTCAGCGACCGAAACCCCAACGACATATTGGTGTTCGGACCCAACGGAAAAACCGTCAGGGCGAGAACCCACAATCAAAAGCGCCTGGTCCATGCCGCGGACAAGAACGACATCTTGTTTGCGGTAGGGCCGGCGGGTACGGGTAAAACGTATACCGCCGTCGCCCTGGCCGTACGCGCTCTCAAGAACAAATCCGTAAAGAAGATTATCCTTACCCGTCCGGCGGTGGAGGCAGGCGAAAGCCTTGGTTTCCTGCCGGGAGACCTCAAGGAAAAGATCGACCCCTACCTGAGGCCCCTGTACGATGCACTGGACGACATGATCCCCGCCGACAAGTTGGGCTATTACATGAGCACGCGGGTCATCGAGATCGCGCCCCTCGCCTACATGCGGGGCCGGACCCTGGACCATGCCTTCATTATCCTGGATGAAGCGCAGAATGCCACGGACCTCCAGTTGAAAATGTTCCTGACGCGCATAGGCGCCAACGCCAAGGCCATCATCACGGGTGATCTCACCCAGGTGGACCTGCCCAAGAACCAAAGAAGCGGGCTGGAAAAGGCCATGCGCATCCTGCGCAACATCGATGGGATCGCCCATATCGAGCTGGATGAAGAAGACGTGGTACGCCATAAACTGGTCAAGGCCATCATCAGGGCTTACGACAAGGAGCATCACGTGGAGCAAAGTCCGTTGACGCATAAGGGCGTTTGACCAGATGTGGCGGAGGCACATCAAAATCATTAGCTATCTTTGGTGGATGCGCACGCCACCCATGATATTCCTGCTTGCGGTTTTATTGGCCGCCTGCAACTCCAACTATCAAAAGCCCACCGACCCCACCGAAGCGGGCCGCGATTTCATCAACGCCACCCTGAAGGCGGACTACTCGGTTGCGGATAAGTATATCCCTTCGGATACCTTGAACGAGCACTTTTTCAAACGCTACAAGGAATGGTATGGCAATCTTCCCGATTCCCAAAAGGAGGGATACAGCCAGGCCAGCCTAACCATCTACTCGGTCAACAAACCCACCGACTCCACCGCTATCATCAATTTCTCCAATACCTACCGGAACCGTCACGATAACATCGCGATGGTGAAGAAGGGCGGAGAATGGTGGGTCGATTTCGGCTATATGTTCCGGGACACCTCTTCCAACGCGGCCGATACCTCGAAAATCGGCACGGTAAAATGACCATCTTAGTTTTCACGGGTATCATCCTTTCCGGGTCCTTCGTGGCGGGGTTGCTGGGCTCCCTGACGGGACTGGGCGGGGGTGTGGTGATCATTCCCATGCTGACCCTGCTCTTCGGGGTGGATATCCGGTATGCCATCGGGTCTTCCCTGGTAGCCGTCATAGCGACCTCCTCGGGGTCGGCCGTGGCTTATGTCAAGGAAGGGTTTTCGAATATCCGGCTGGGCATGTTCCTGGAAATCGCGACTACGACGGGCGCTATCCTGGGCGCTTTCCTTGCGATCTATGCGCCCACTCACCTGATTGCGGTCATCTTCGGGACCATCCTCATCCTGTCTTCGGCCGCCAACTACCTGAACCGCCGGGCCCTCCCCGAAGTCAAGGGCAGCGACCTGGCCATCCGCCTCAAACTGAACAGCCAGTACCCCGATGGCGAGGGCGGTTGGCACACCTATGGCGTACGACGCGTTTGGGGAGGCTTCTCCATGATGACCCTGGCCGGTGTGCTCAGCGGCCTGCTGGGGATCGGTTCCGGGGCGCTGAAGGTGCTCGCCATGGACAACATCATGCGCGTTCCCTTCAAGGTCTCCACGACCACGAGCAATTTCATGATCGGCGTGACCGCTGCGGCCAGCGCGGGGATTTACCTTTACCGGGGCTATATCGAACCCGGAATCTCGATGCCCGTCGTACTGGGGGTCCTGGGCGGCGCCTACTTCGGCTCCCGCATCCTCACCAATGCCAAATCTCCCGGGTTGAGGGTCGTATTCACCGTCGTGGTGATCATCCTGGCCGTGGAAATGATTTATAACGGCGTAACCGGAAAGATATGAGTCCCCACTGGAAAGATAAAGACCTGCAGCTCATCATCGGGAACCTCCTGAGGGGAGGGGTCCTGCTGTCCACTGCGATCGTCTTCGCGGGAGGCATCGTGTACCTTATCCGCCACGGGCAGCAGTTGCCTGCTTATAAGACCTTTCACCTGCAAGCCCCGGAGTTCACTACAATCTCAGGGATTTTTAAAGGGGTATGGGAAGGGCACGGCCGGGCGATCATCCAACTCGGTATCCTCGTCCTGATCGCCACGCCCATTGCCCGGGTGGCCTTTTCCATCCTGGGCTATTTCGTGGAAAAAGATTATTTATACATGGCCATCACCTTCCTCGTGCTGTGCATCATCCTGTTCAGCATGCTGGGAGGCTTTGGCGGCTAAAATCGAAAATATGCTTACTGTTTTACATCCCTGGCACGGGGCCAGCTACGGGGACAAGGTGCCCGAGGAAGTCAACGCCATGATCGAAATCCCCCAGGGGTCCCGGGCCAAATACGAGCTGGACAAGGAAACGGGTTTGCTTCGCCTGGACCGGGTGATTTACTCCTCCTTCTATTATCCCGTCAATTACGGATTTATTCCCCAAACCCTGGGTGACGACAAGGATCCCCTGGACATCCTGGTCATTTGCTCGCTGCCCGTTCAGCCCCTGTGCCTGATCGAAGCCCGGATTATCGGCGTTATGCAAATGATCGACCAGGGCGATGCGGACGACAAGATCCTGGCGGTAGCAGTCAACGACCCTTCGGTCAATTACATCCATTCCCTGGATAATATGCCGCAGCACTTCTTCAATGAGCTGCGCCACTTCTTCACAGAATACAAAACACTTGAAAACAAAATGGTTAAAGTGGAGGAATTTCAGGGAAAGGACATCGCCTACCGGGTTTTAAAGGACGCCATCAAGCTCTACCGCGATACCTACATTCGGAAATGAGCCCCCGGCCGGCTACCACAGCCGCTGAATAATGCGCAGCTTATGCGTGCGCTGCCCGTTTTCGCCGTTGATGATCCCATGGCTGTCGATCTTGTCCACGCGCACCTTTCCCGAGGCATGGATGATTTCGTTCTCGTTCAGGAGGATACCCACGTGGATGATCCTGCCCTCCTCATTGTCGAAAAAAGCCAGGTCTCCCGTCCGGGCCTGCTGCAGGAAGCCCACCGTTTCGCCCTGGGCGGCCTGCTGCGAAGAGTCCCGGTGAAGGCGGATCCCGAAAAAGCGATAGATCGACTGGGTAAAGCCGCTGCAATCGATCCCAAACACCGATTTACCTCCCCAGAGATAGGCGGTATTCAGGTATTGAAAGGACATTTGGCGAAGGGCCTTGGCTTCAGGGGGATGCGCCGAAGGTTCCCAGGCCTTACCCTGGTAGCGGAGGTCATTCCGCCTCCAGGCACCCCTGCCGTTTCGGATCCCCGTGAGGTGGCTGCCCAGGGGGATGTGCATGGGGTGGCCATTGTAGAGGATCTCACTGACCCAGTCCGCGCTCAGGTCCCGGGAGGCATGCTGGAAATCGTCCAGGTCGACTTCGGTGAGTTGTTGAATGGGCGCCCAGCCTTCGTAATCGTCGAATTGGCCCCGGACGTGAACCCATCCGTCGGGGGCGGTCTCGCTCACCGTGCAGCATTCCCCAAACAGCAGTTGGGTGACCAATTCGTTCCGGTGTCCCGGATGGGAGCGGAGCGAACAAACGGGAACGCAGCAGATGGCATAAACCATAACAATATTTTAAGCGTTGTAAAATATGGAAATTCGGGGGGCCTTGCATCTTAGTTATAGAATAAATTTGCATACAGACTGGTGGAAAAAAACAATTATCCTGAGCTCAGCGACCAGGATTTGCTGGATCGGTATTTCCTGACAAAGGACAGCCAGTATCTTGGCGTCCTGCTGGAAAGGCATACGCTGTTGTTGTATGGAATTTGCATGAAGTACCTGAAGAACGCCGAAGAAGCGCGGGATACGGTCCAGCGGGTGATGCTCAAGGTCATCGAGGAGGTAGGGAAATACAAAATCGACTATTTCCGCAGTTGGATGTACATGATCGCCGTGAATTGCTGTCATATGCAACTCCGGAGCCGCCAGCGCCTTTTCCGGGAGGTCGCCGAAACGGACAAGGTGATCACACCCGAAGACAGCCCGGCGCCGGACGAGCCTGAAGAGATGGAGCTGTTGTTCAACGCCATGAACCAATTGAAGACGGCCCAAAAGGTGTGCCTGCGGAAATTCTACCTGGAAAAGTTGAGTTATATTGAGATCGCCCGGGAGACCCGCTACACGCTGAACGAGGTCAAAACCCATATCCAGAATGGAAAACGAAACCTGAAGATCCTCATGGAACGGGAAAGAACAAAGGGAGAGAAATGAGCACGAATAAGGAACGGACCAATCCCCAGCAGTGGCTGGACTACCTCGATGGCAAGCTGCCTCCCGAGGAAATGGCCAGGCTGGAGGAGGAGATCGGACAATCCGAATTCCTCCGTGATGCTTTGGAAGGACTCCGACCCATCCACGGGAAAGAGGATTTGTCAAAGGTCGTGCGAGGCATCAACCGGGGACTGAGGAAGCAACTCGCCTCCAGGGAGCGGCGCCGCGGACGGGCCCTTCCGGGGCAACAACAGTGGGTTTTGATTACGATTCTCGTGTTGCTGGGCGTATGCCTCCTGGGATATTATCTGTACGTGCGTCTGCGCTAGAACCCAGGGTCTGCTCGGCGCTGATGCGGCGCGCCTGCCTAAGGAATATGCGTAGTCAGAACATTAATTGGAGGCAATTTTTAAGGACCCCTCAAGATGAATCGTTTTCTTACCATCGCAGTCGCAAACCATTTTTCTGAAACCTAGAAATATACATTAGTATGTCTGATGCTGTAGCGGCCCGAAAAAAGCATTACCCACACTATATTCTTATAGCTCTTGTAGGTTTAGTAATAATCATTGCAGCGGAATATTATAGAAAAGAGACCACGAATGTTTTTTGGGATACTTTAATTGATGTCGGTAAAGCATTGATCATTGGTCCGACGATATCTTGGATATTGGATTTACCTTCGATGATAAACTACTTCAAAAAAATTACCATCGAAAGTCTTGTTTCTGAAGAATACTTAACAACGTTGTCCAGAGAGAAATTACTCGATTTAAGAAAAAAGTGCACGGCTCGCATTCACCTTAAAGACACATCGACTGTCGAAACTGGTCTTATAAATATGGACGAAGCTATTTGCGAATTGCTAACGAAGCATTATCACGAGAGGTATAGGCAAAGTGTCGTTTGCAGGATTGAAGAAGATTTTGTAGTCAAAAAACACCACATAGAGGAATATATCAAGAATCCGCTAGCCATAAACAGCCACATGGTCAAATTTCCGGAGAATACCAGGAATTACATATATAAGAAGGCAAATGAGGATGTGAACGACGTTTTTAAGATGATCAAGTATGCAGTTTCGATTGATGATGGCCCTGAAGTGGATTACGTTAAAAATGGAATAAAAAATAAAGAGGCCATATCCGACGCCACGGACATGCCGTACAATTCTTTGGTAACTCTTGTTGACAAAGACAATAATCCTATTAATTTTGAGTTTTCTAGGAGTATCAAAATTGAAAAGATTTTTGAAGTTCGCGTTCCGAAAGATGATATTACCTTCTTAAAAAGAGTGAATATTCCTGTTAAAAGCTTCAGATTGGATTACAGTTTTCCTAATTCTGACGTCAAATTGGTTGCATCCTGTTTTGGAACTCTGGCTTTTTCGAATGAAGGAAACATGAAGATTATTCACGAGTCGGACCATATCAGTATAGAGTCTTACTCGTGGCTTTTGCCTGGGAATGGGGTTTTTGTTGTTGCGGCTAAGCAATAAGCCTTGAGTTGTCAAATTTTGGCGATAATTTTGCTAGTTATATAAAATAAAGTATTAATTTCAAAAAAATCATGACTGTATGAAAAGAGGTGTATCCATATCGTTAGAAGGTCAAGAAGGTTAAAAAATATTCCCTTTTATCTAAACCCCCTTTTGTGGGGTTTTTTGTTTTATAGTCTTACCCGAAAAGAGTGTTTTGCAATGTGATAGCCTCCTCTCTTATATTCATTCGACTAAAACTGCCTTAGAGCATTTGAGGAAAAGCTAGTACGTGCCTCTTCCTCCGAGCGCCACCCATTCCCTAAAAACTTCGACACCCTCCGCCAGAGGCACCCGTATAAATAGAATGCTTCGTTCATCCTCCTGCAGGACAATCTGCTCATAAATGAATGCATCATCGAACCCCGCGTCCGCGGCCTCCGCGCGCGAATTCACATAATACACCGCCTCAGGCCGCGCCCAATAGATGGCCCCCAGGCACATGGGACAGGGTTCACACGAGCTGAAAATAAAACACCCTTCCAACTGGAAGCTGCCCAGGCGACGGCAAGCCTCGCGGATGGCTACGATCTCAGCGTGGGCGGTAGGGTCCTTGTCGGAAAGCACTTGGTTGTATCCTTCGGAAAGTATGGCTCCATCCCGGACAATGACGCATCCGAAGGGACCTCCCCGGCCGCTGCTCATCCCTTCCCTGGAAAGAGTGACCGCCCGGAGGAGGTAGCGCCGGATGTCCGCTGGTTCCATTACTGATACTGAATGTAGATCGGAGACGGTTTTAGGGCCAGGACCTGCTGGGGCGACATCATCGTGGTTGCTGCATATTTCACCTTTGCGAGGGTTTTGACGTCATTCTTGTAAAACAACTTGAACCCTGTGAATTGCACGGGCTGGGCCCCTTCGTAATTCCGGTACGTGTCCATCTTCAACTGCTGGGGTCCCCAACCGTCCATGTCCATGACGATCTGCACCTCGGGATGCAATTTGATCTGCCGGTAGTTGGTGATCATTTTTTCGGTCCAGCGGTGGACGATGAATACTTTCGGAGGAAGGTTGTGGGCTTTCACCAGCTTGACGAGGTAATCGGCGCACCAGTTGACGTCGGAGGCATCGAAGGAACCCACATTTTTGCCCACGCGCATGCCGGGCTTCATGGCGAATTCAGCGTCGATGCCCAGGTGAACGTTCGGCATGACGAGGTATTTTTCAAGGAGGGGCACTTCGGCTTGAACAGTAGAAAAGCCTACCTGCACATCCAGGAAGACAATGGCGTTGATCCGGGCCGCCATGTGCAGGACCGAATCGATTTGTTTGAAGGGCATCCGTGCGCGGTATTTCCCGTCTCTTCCGGGGCTCCCCTGGGCGGTCACGCAGATATAGTGCAAGGCAGGCTGCACGGGGGTGGCCGTATCCGCCTTCGCCCACTGCTTGCAGACGTCTTTGAGCATGTTCAGCATCACATTGGGAGGATACTCCCCAAGGACGCCCATTCTTTTGGAATAAAGATTCCCGTAATAAGCTACGATCCGCTTGAAGGGCAGGATGGCTCCCGGAAGGGGGTAATCTTTATGGATCAGGAAACGGCTGGAGGAATCGTTGTGCGCCAGGTAGAGCAACTTGAGGTTGTAGGCAGCGGTGTCTATGGGAACCAGCGTCGCCGCCGGCAAGACCGTATCGTGAGCAGGTGCCCCCACCGAATCCTTTTTGGGTGTTGAGGAATGACCTCCTCCGCAGGCTTGAAGTATCAAAGGGGTACATAAGAAAAGAGCCATAACTTTGGCCAGGCGGGTCGTCAGTCTGAGCATCCAATTCAATTTGGTGCCAAAAATAGTGGTTTTTAGGTACCCTTTTTGTTGTTCTAAGTCTAAACCACCTATTATGAACGTCATACAACAATTCCAAACCCGGGTAGGCCACTGGCCTTCCCCCATCCTATTCCTGCTCAGGGTGGCCCTGGGCTGTATGCTGATGATTAAGGGGATAGGGTTTATCAGCCATATCCAGGCACTGGAAGCAATATTGGCCGAAAGCCATTTTCAGAATCTTTCCCAGTTCCTCATCTACTACATCCCCTATGCCCACATGCTGGGAGGCTTATTCATACTCCTGGGGCTATGGACGCGCTTCTTTTCCCTGATCCAGCTGCCCGTCCTCTTTGGGGCCGTCTTCCTCATCAACGTCCCCCACGCCACCTTTCAAGTACAGGCGGGAGAATTGGGGTTTTCCATCGTCGTGCTTTTATTACTGATATTCTTCAGCATCGAGGGCAACGGGCCTTATTCCATATCCAGGTTCGTACATACGCACGCTGTATAAATTATTTTTCGTTGCGGAACACCACGACCCCATCGAACACATCCACGAGTACGGGATGCGCCTTATCGATATCCCCCGCAAGGATTTTCCGCGACAACTGGTTGACGATCTGCTTTTGGATCAGCCGCTTCAGCGGACGCGCCCCAAACTGGGGATCGTAACCATTATCCGCCAGGTAAGCCACGAGGTACTCCGTAAATTCAAGTTCTACGCCATTCGAAGCCACCAACTTTTTGAGGCTATTCAATTGTATCGAAACGATGCTCTTGATATCCTTTTTCGTCAGGGGTTCGAACAGGATCACCTCGTCCACGCGGTTCAGGAATTCCGGCCGTATGGTTTGGCGAAGCAGGGTCATCACTTCGTCCCTGGTGGATTCCAGCACGCGTTCACGGTTACTTTCGGTAATGTCTTCAAAACGTTCCTGTATGATGTGACTTCCCAGGTTGCTCGTCATGATGATGATCGTATTCTTGAAGTTGACCACCCTGCCCTTGTTATCGGTCAGGCGTCCGTCGTCCAGCACCTGCAGGAGGATATTGAACACATCGGGGTGCGCTTTTTCGATTTCATCGAGCAGCACAACCGAATAGGGTTTGCGCCTCACGGCCTCGGTCAACTGTCCTCCCTCGTCATATCCGACGTATCCGGGAGGAGCGCCCACGAGACGGCTTACGGAATGCTTTTCCTGGTATTCGCTCATGTCGATGCGCGTCATCATGCTTTCGTCATCGAAGAGGTAATCGGCGAGCGCTTTGGCGAGCTCGGTCTTACCTACCCCCGTAGTTCCCAAAAATATAAAGGAACCGATGGGGCGTTTGGGGTCGCTGAGTCCTGCCCTGCTGCGGCGTATGGCATCGGATACGGCCTGTATGGCTTCCTCCTGGCCCACGACGCGCTTGTGCAGTTCATCTTCGAGGTGGAGCAATTTTTCCTTTTCCCCCTGCATCATTTTACTTAAAGGGATGCCCGTTGCTTTGGCGACACTTTCGGCAATATCTTCGGCATCCACTTCTTCTTTTAACAGGCGCTTTTCATGGACCTCACCCATTTGCCGCGAATATTCCTCGATCAGCTTTTCCTGCTCTTTCACTTTGCCGTAACGGATTTCGGCCACGCGACCGTATTCCCCGTTACGCTCGGCGCGTTCGGCCTCGGCTTTCAGGGCTTCGATCTGCGTCTTGGCGGTCTGGACCTTTTCGACCAACTCTTTCTCCTGGGTCCATTTGGCTTTCAAAGTGTCCCTGTCCACGGACAGGTTGGCGATTTCGGTGCTCAGCTCTTTCAGCTTCACCTCGTCTTTCTCCCTGCGTATGGCTTCGCGCTCGATTTCCAACTGGCGTATCCGGCGTTCCAGCTCATCCAGCTCCTCGGGCATGGAATTCATTTCCAGCCGCAGCTTGGCCGCGCTTTCATCGATCAGATCGATGGCTTTGTCAGGGAGAAAGCGATCAGTAATGTACCTTGAAGACAGCTCCACCGCTGCTATAATGGCTTCGTCCTTGATCCGCACGTGGTGGTGCGCTTCATAACGGTCTTTGATACCGCGAAGGATGGAAATGGCGTCCTCGACCGAGGGTTCATCGACCAGGACCTTCTGGAAGCGACGTTCGAGGGCCTTGTCCTTTTCAAAATATTTCTGGTATTCGTTGAGCGTGGTGGCTCCCACCGCCCTCAACTCTCCCCTGGCCAGCGCAGGCTTGAGGATATTGGCGGCATCCATGGCCCCTTCTCCTCCACCGGCACCCACGAGGGTGTGTATTTCGTCGATAAACAGGATCACCTCTCCCCCGCTTTCACTCACTTCCTGCACGACACCTTTGAGGCGTTCCTCGAATTCACCTTTGTATTTGGCCCCTGCAATCAGCAGGCCCATATCCAGGGCGAAAATGATTTTAGACTTCAGGTTTTCGGGTACGTCCCCGTTGACGATCCGGTGGGCGATGCCCTCCGCGATGGCCGTCTTACCCACGCCGGGTTCCCCGACGAGGATCGGGTTGTTTTTCGTACGGCGCGTAAGGATGTGCAGGGTCCTGCGGATTTCCTCGTCGCGGCCGATCACCGGGTCCAGTTTACCGGCCCGGGCAAGCTCGTTGAGGTTCTTGGCATATTTCTGTAAAGCATTAAAGGCCGCATCCTTGGTTTGTGAATCGACCGAAGATCCCTTCCTCAATTCCTTGATGGAGGCGATCAGGTCCTTTTTATTCAGGCCCGCATCCCTGAGCACATTGGCCGTGGCGTCCTTGCCATCCAGGAGGGCCAGGAGCAGGTGCTCGTTCGTCACGAATTCGTCGCCGAACTCTTTCAGGTAGGTGGGCGTTTTGAGCAATGCTCCGTTCAGATCCCGGCCCAGTCCCTGGGCGGGTTCCGTTCCGGAGA
>Ga0206875_1032_pt2 | contig 34609 bp, 39 predicted proteins | sample Alteio_BWOrgCont_9_FD_152616 | JGI IMG/M metagenome (GOLD analysis project Ga0206875, IMG submission 152616) | Enriched cells from forest soil in Barre Woods Harvard Forest LTER site, Petersham, Massachusetts, United States -... | ecosystem: Environmental > Terrestrial > Soil > Temperate forest > O... | reverse complement strand
TCCCCTTGAAGAGCAGCATTTCCGACAATTGCGCAAACTCTATATTCGTGAGTCTTCACCGTATGTGAAAAAAGTAATTCTCGCGTTGTTCCTCAAAGCTCCGCTTAAGATTAAACAGCCCGTCTTTCAAGATACAATTACAGAGCCAGAGGAAGAAACCAACCGATTCCGCAAGTTCATCTGGTCACTAGGCCAAAGCCCAGAACATTGCAAACCAACTCTGAAAACCATCGGCAACATCGAATATGACCCGGCAAGACTCCTGGTGTCACTCCATGGCGCACTTCAATCTCGCGACTTGAACGTGCTCCGACAGGTGGCAAAAATAGCAGGCAAGCGTTCGCAAAATGCGCCAACAGAATTAGCCAGGTTATCCTTTAGCGAGATCGCAACGACCGCGCAGCAAAAAATAGTGGCCGTGACAAAATCAAAAACCAAAAAGAAGAACCAGCCGACATGATGCCACTGGATACCAACGCTAAGTCAAACGGCTGTCGCCAAAAAGAACTTATTCATGATGGCCTCGCAATCAATTCGGTTTGAGTCAAACGAACCGGATTTCCACCCACGCATTTTTTATACGCACGAAACATTATCGGAGTGGCGTCTGGATGATCTGATGCGTGAACCATGAAATACATCATCTTGCCACCATCTTTTCTTCCAAAAATTGGAAATGGATAGGCATATTTGTAGCCCAGTTCTTTTTTGAAACGCTCGGCAAGAAATAAGCCGCGCTCGATACCACGACGCTCAATCAATTGTTTCCAAGTTGCGTCACCCCACCATTTTTTCATTTCTTTTTCCGGGTCGTTAAATCCAGAAATGCTTCTATCCATCCAACTGTTTGCCAAAAAATAAAATAATTCGATTTTGTTTCCACCACGTTTGTGAGCGGCAACGGCTTTAACAGAAGACCATTTGCATTCAAATGTGCGTTGGTCTAAAAGACAAAAAGCGGCTTCCTTATCAGGAACGGGAAACTCTGAAAGCATTTCATGAATCTTGGTGTTAAAATCACCGGGATAAATCTTAAACGTCCGCTTCGGTTCTTTCTTGGCACGTTTCGGCTGTGTGGCCGTCATCCGCTCCAATGTTTTAACTTCCGACTGATTTTGTTCAAAAAAGAAAAAATGCCGAAGCCAACGTGGGCGATTTTCCACGACAAGTTTTGCTGCCCACATTTTATGTTTGTTCGGATTTTGAGGCCCGGCAAATCCATCAATATAAGTTCCGTGTTTGGTTACGAAAACGAATCCTTGAAGGTAGTGCTGAATTAAATTCGCTTTGCTTTCAGTCCATATATGATGTTCGAGTTGTCGGAATGTCCGCTTTGCCTCTTGCGGATTTGCCGGCGGCATATCATCGAATAGGTATTCTTTCATGCAGGCTGCGGCAACTCATCCCATGTAACACCATCTAAACGCCTTCCAGCTTCTTTTTTTCCTTTTGCCTCCATGAACACTTCCTCACCAGTGACGTTATCCCAAAATTGTTTTACAGCCGAAGACAATGTTACTTTCTTTACCTGCACAGGAGACCAGTGTCCCCATTGCTTAAAGTGAAATGGAATTCCTGCAGTGTTGCACTGGTCGCGCAATTGACGCGCCCAGCCGGGAAACATTGGCCTGGCTTTTGCGCCACTTTCTCCGCCCGCAATTACCCAATCAATCTGATGAAGAGATTTTGGCCTCTTTGTTATCCACGGAGATAAATCAACACCATCCACAAGCGGCTCACATGAAAGGAATCGCCGTTTTGCCGGATGTTGTAGCAAATGCGGCAGTCGTTCATTTGCGCGCTGTTGATCTTCAACGGTCGTTCCTAGCCATACATTTTCCGGCCAGTCATTTTCCCATGGAACCATGCGACCAATATTTTGCGGACGTTTGGTCAACAAAAGCCAATCCAACCAAGGCGTGGATTCAATTAACAGCCAGAGTTTTTTCCGTTGCGAGTTCAGTTCGGTTCTTGCTTCAAATACATCAGCCATCGAAGCACAAAAAACGCGCTTTCGTTTTTTTTCAGAAGCCGACGACGCATTCCATTTAAGAGGCTCGTCCCAATGTTTCTCTCCGAACATCCGACGATCAGCATCTTTACCCCAAACAGCAGCACCCACGCGTCGCGCCCATGTCTCGGCATAACAATTGACACACCCGGGCGAAACCTTTGTGCAACCCCACCACGGGTTGAAAGTGTGGTCTGTCCATTCAATTGACGAATCTTTGCCCATTATCTTTGTCGAAAGATTGCAGGTCGGCTAAAAAATGAGAAGCATTTTTGAGGAAAAAATTCTCGCCAAGACCAATGTGCGTTCCGTTTCAATTTTTCGTGTGTTCGTCGCGGGCGGAAAACCAGAAACGCAGCCGTATGTGCTTCCGTCTTGAGCTTGGCGTCGTCGCTCCGCCAACTCAAGACGGAAACCTCGTCAGACAGAACCATGCTTATATTTAATAGCTATCGCACGAAAGGACGAAGCAGGCTCAACTTGAGTGGACGCGGCCAGTGACTTGGCGTTGTAATTGCCGCATCAGCTTGGTCGCCATGTCCGATGATTTTTCCACAGTTGCATAAAGATGTTCGCTTCCGGTTGATAACCGTGAAACCAAATTGCGGCTGGCCGATGTCGAATTGAAATCGTGAATGAGGCAAATCACTTGTTCCAGCGAGCCAGTTAATCGCATAGCCAGCCGCAAGACTTCCCGCACTCGTGGTGAGATAACCAACCGTGGGAAGTTGTGGAATGTCGCCGCCCCAATACAACGTGCCATCCTCGCCACGTTTAGCCGCTTCTGCTGCCGCCTCTTTCCGCTGCTTTCGTTCATCGTCCGTCATGCACTCAACAGTAATCGGCCATGTGCTCACGGCGTCAGAACAAAAAGCACATGGCAACTCGGATGAGTAGCGCGTTATTTCCACGAGTTGAGTCGTCACTTTGCCATCACGACCCTCTGGCATCACTCCAACATCAATGGAAGGAACGAGATACCGTGTAGCAATGTCACTGAGTGCTGCCCGCCCATGATGCGTATCGGTGCAGCCGAGCAACAAATCGCAACGCAAAAGTTCGCCGAGAACTTCGTCATCAAGAATGTTTCCGACAAACACTGTGATTCGTGCAGCCGGATTGATTTCCCAAATCATTTCCGCCATCACTGCCACTTTGTAAGGCAGCGGTTTTCTTTGAGCGTGTGCGAATCGGCTGCCGTGCATTCGTTCCAAATTGGAGCGTCCAAATCGTTGATAATCCACAATCACAAAATCACTGATGCCCGCGCGTGCAAGACATTCAATCGCGGGGGATCCAGTTCCCGAACACCCGATAATTCCCACGCGCGACCCACGCAATTTCTTCGCCGCATCAGTGCCATACAACTGTTCGAGACGAGCGGTGACAGATTCTTCGCCTTCACTTTCTAAAGCCGAAACCGTCGTTTTGGAGATTTCGATTTCATCGTTTTGTAATCGGGCATACGGAAAAGTCGGCGTGATGAATTCAGTAATTGGAAACCATTTTCCCGAATCGAATGCGCGACCGCTGAAAACGAGTCCACCATCATCTTGGCGGTTAAGAATGAGACTGCAATATGGCCGCGACTTGCCAAACGGTTCAAACAAATCCGCGAAGTAATCGTCCATGTCATCGTCAGATGAACTTGGTGAAACACCCCAGCCATGCGGGTGTGAATGAGCAATGCCGATTCCGAATGGAGTTCCTTCCAATTCTTTCAATGCCCGCGAAATATATTGCGGACGAAACGAAACGATTGAACTTTGTCTGTCTAGATCGCCCGGCAATGGAGGAATTGCGCTGACAAATGTTGCTGCCAGACCCCATTGCGTTCGCCGATAACCGAAGCGAAAGAAGCTGCCCCATTCGCGCGCCGGATGGCGCTGGAATAAAAGTTTTTCAAATTTCTTCCGCTCCGGTTCGGCAATGCGAAACAGACATGACCGCCTTGAATCAAATTCAGGGAATTTCATGTTTAGTTTGCCTTGTGAAGCCACGACAGAATTTCGTCGTAATAAGTATGGAAACCGTAACGGTCTTTGTTCCATGCCGCTCCGTTACCGCTATACGGATGGATGCTGATTTGTCGCCACATACGACCACCGAATGTTTCGACTCCTTGAACGCCGCCCGGCACATGATTCAAAAGTGGAGAACCTTCCGGCAAAAATGCGTTATCAATGAACGCCGCTGGATAACCGCCCGGCACTTTCACGAGCACATCCGAACTGCCAACCGGATGTCCCGGTTTCACTGGCACTCCTAAATAAACAACTGCGGGCACTGGCTCAGCAAGCAGCGTCACATTTACTCCATTGTCGCGCAGTTGCGCGAGTTCGCGTTCAACCCGATTCGACTGAAAACCCGCATTCACGTTTTTCCGAATGACTTTGAATTCCTCGCATTCGTGAATTTTTATTTTTTCAGCCAGACCGACTGGAATTTCATTTGTGCCTTCGATTTTGAAAACAACCGTGTCTTCCGGCTTGTCATAAACCAGCGTGGCAATTTCCAAACCCGTCATTTCAGGTTTAACCCCTTGAGTCGTGTTGAACTTCTTTTTGTTCACGATAATCGTCAGCAAGTCCGTCCGCTTACGTGTGCGAAATACTTCCCCATCCGCAAGATTCACTGAAGTGTCATCGCTGATGACTTCATCCGTTGGCGACTCAAAATCTTTGAGGAGTTCGACCTCGCCCGATAGATTGAACAAATCCCGAATGGAGCGACCGTTCTGGTCTGGCTTCACGACGATTTCCCAACGGTCGTCAACGTCCACGACACGCTTGGCTGGCGCGTCACAAGCAGAACGCGGCTTCACGTCGCACGCAGGCATGGAATAAAAAACCGTGCCTCCCGCCAAATCCGCCACGCCGTTCTCCGGCATGATTTCGTCATGCGGAGAATTGTGGTCACGAATCAAGGTGTGGTCTTTTGGAATGTTCGCCTGCTCCTTGATCGCGGCCACTTTGACGAAGCGACCGGGCATCGGGAAAAGTTGGTCATTCACGATAATCGCCCGTTTTGGCGCAGGGCGGCAATCTTGCGCATGTTTCGCCACAACATTGTCGTGGCCCGTTTGTTCTGAACTGGTGTTCATATTATTTTTTGCAAAAACCCTAGCGACACGCCATGTTCTTGCTCGGAGCCGCGCCAGGCGTTTACGCAGCGCCGAAAGCGAAGTTCGCTATACAATTACTTCTCGCTATTGCGAACGTCAACTATTTTCTTTGCGATTATTTCGTGCTTGCAAGTATCGCCCAGTTTTGGCAAAAACGCACGATATGCAAAAAACACAATTATGAACACTGTAGGCGAAAGAATCAAAGAACGTCGCCAGCAGATGGGCTGGACGCAAGAACAGCTCGCGGAGAAAGCAGGCATCAGCAAAGGCTTTCTTTCCGATTTGGAAACCGGCACGCGCAACGTGAGTGCCGAGTATCTACTCAAAATTGCACAAGCTCTGAAAGTCACGCTCGACTTTTTGATGAAGGGAGATTCCAGCAAACTTAAGACGAGCGAGGTTCAGATTCCGGCAAGATTGTCGGACTTAGCGAAGCAACAACATCTTAGTTTCGCACAAACACTCATGTTGCTCGATATGCGACTCCAAATCAAAGCGCATCGCAGCAACACTCAAACCGACGACCTTGAAAAATTCGATTGGGAACGATTCTACGAGGCCGTGAAACAATTTCTCAAATGAATGCACTAAGCCTTGACCCTAAAATCATCGGAATGGCAAGAGCCCTGAAGCTCAATGGAGACGATTCCGTGCAAAGCATCTTAGCCTTTTGCCGCAAGCGCATAACCAAAATTTTGAAGTCGGCGGCTTCAATTCAAACGATTTGGGATTTTGAAAAAATCGTTTGTGCGCATCTTAATTTGGTAGTCCACGAAATCTGGAACGATGATGAATTGCGTGAATTCAGCACGCGATACGCAAGGGATGAAGGCGATCCTAAATTTGGAGCCTTGAGCATGGAATTGGAAGGCGATGATACGTTTGGTGTTCTTTACCAGCGCAACGTGCCAAATGAGGCTGGTGAATTTCAATATGTGGCGTTTGTGGATTGTCGAGGCGACAAAAAGCTTAAGCGGTTTTTTACACGCTGGCACGAAATCGCTCATTGTTTAACAACGTATGAACAGTTCGAGTTTCCGTTCAAGCGGACGAATACCGCCGACATCGAAAAAGATTCTGTTGAAAAATTGATGGACATGATTGCAGGAGACTTGGGGTTTTTAGAACCTTTGTTTCGTCCTGTCCTCAATGGAGAACTTGGTAACGGGAGGCTTACTTTTGATGCCGTTGAAAACATTCGCGGGCAGTTCTGCCCGGATGCAAGTTATCAAGCGACGCTTAATGCCTGCGTGACTCATGCAGGCACGCCGATTATTCTGGTGGAAGCTGGCCTTGGTCTCAAGCAAAGCCAGAAACGTGAATTGCGCAGCGCGCAACTTCAGTTGTTGCCGGTGCAGCCGCCAAAACCTTGCTTACGCGTGCTTCGGGCAATATCCAATGAGACGGCCCGAAGGACGGGATTGCTCGTTCACAAAAATTGGCGTGTCCCCAGCCATTCAATTATTGCGAAGGTTTTCAACGCGGATGCTGAAATTAACGGCGAGGCGTTTGAAAACCTTGGATCATGGAAATCTTCTAGCGGAGACTCGCTCAAATATGTGAACGTCTTGATTCAGGCAAAGAAAATTCAGGGTCGAGTCTTCGCAATCATTAGTTTGACGGAGTGATTCTCTTTTTGCGCCTTTTAGCGCGCGAAGCTGATGATCAGCGCAACATCATTTTTCACCATGCTTGGCTGCGAGGAAGGTGAATAGGCTTGCCAGCGATTTTTATCAACATATTATGACTTCTAGCAACAATTTGATAGAAATGGTTAGAAATTCATAGAAATTTGCCGAACGCTTCGCGGCAGAGGAATTGTATTTCATCTCCTCGAACACCGACGATATGACTCAAGAACGACTCAAATGACTCATCTTAATACCTTGTGACGCAACCGCGTTGGAGTTGTGCGCGTAAATCGAAACTTTAATTGTTTGTCGCCGGTCGTCGCGTCAAGGTAAGACTCTCCGAGTTCCACCGTTGACCCGCCGCCCGGCTCCGGGAGTTTTGCTTTTAGGATTTCGCGCACGAAGGAATTTTTTACGGCAGAAAGCTGAATCCAATCAAGAGGATTTCACCCGCCTTTTTGTTCATTCTGCTTGGGTCACATTTCAATCCTCGAAATTCTGTTTTCATTCGCAATAAAAAGGCTGGGCGCGACGTCAAGCCGATTGCGAATTTGAACGACATTTGTTCAATCACTCAAACACAACGGAAATATGGAAAACGAACAAAAAACAGAAAAAACACCAACCACCGAACGGTTAGCTTATTCGCTTCAAGAATCAGCCGATATGCTCGGCGTGAATTATTACACTGTTTATCGAATGGTTCAACGAGGCAAACTTAAGACGTGTCGGGTGTTGAGAGGCAAACACCTAGTGCCACGCTCCGAGTTGATCAAACTCCTGAACACTGCTGAATAAAGATCAGTCACGCATGGCAGTATCAAATTTTTGATGCTGCCTTTTTTACGCCTCCAATCCCACCATTCGCCCGCTGAAGTGTCGTTTTTTCGGAAATAAATCGCCCACTTCCAAGCCGAAGACCTCTGCAAAATACTCGATTCGTTTGTCGCTTACAGAGGAGCGACGAGTTTCAATATTGGCAATAATTTGGCGGGTTATGTGACAACCCAACAATTGCATTTTTGCAGCAAGTTTCTCTTGAGTCCAACCGTTTTGATACCGAAATTTACCCACGTTTCGGCCAATGATATTTGCATTGTAGTTCATATCAATTTAAGACGCAAAATCTGAACGGCCGATTTTTATTTTGTCGGGCTTGCGTTTTAATTCGGCTGTGCTATTGGTTTTCTTGAGGCAGGACGAAAGCGCCTGATTCTCCGAATTATCTATATCTTGGCTAGGTCGGCGAAAGCCGATGCGATAATGCCCTTCATCCCATAATGGGTCAGGCAATTTTGCCTGTTTTCTACCTCTCTTGAGGCTAATTGGCGAGAACTGACGCCGGTTTGCTGTCAGTTTGATGACCCCCACTTCCCAAAACATGGCCGTGCCATGCCTTGGGAAGTCGGTTTTTCAATCAAAAAAGTTGTAACGATTTCATTACACATGGCACGGGCGGATTGAGGCAAAATCGCCGGAAAAACTTTGGCGGATGCCTAAAAGCCGGAAGTGAAAAGTTGTGATGATTTCATCACAACCCGCATAGGCGGATTAAAGCAAAATTGCCCGGTGAAAACTTGACAGAGGCCGAAAGGCCGGAATGAAAAGTTGTTATGTTTTCATAACAACCTAGTGAAAGGAATTGCAGTAAAAACGTCGGCAAAATTTTGTTCCAAACGGTAACAATGAAAAAAAGCCGCAAGATATAGTAACGCCGAACGTCATTTTGTTCTGAATTCAGGCCAAAATTTCGGCGCGCAAATGAGAAATTGAGCCGGTTGAAAATGAATGTGTCGAACAATCTGGTCGGCAGACAGGTCGGCAAGTTCCGCGATGAGCAGAACTGGACGCAGGGCGATCTGGCCGATGCGTTGCAGCAGAGGGGCTGGATGATTTCGCGCAGCGGCGTTTCCAAAATCGAAAGCCGGTTGGTTCACGTTTATGACTATCAGGTGTGCTGGTTGGCCAGCGTGCTGGACGTTCCAAAAGACGCTTTGTATCCGAAATTTGATGCCAGCAAATCAGTGGAGGAAATGATTCTCAAACATATCCACAATGAAAAACTCGGCCTCGTGTTAAAACCGGATTCATTTGATCCCGCCTTGCTGACCAAAAAATATTTTTAATGGAGGACACATGGAAACCACACCAACAAATGAAGAACAACAAACAACCATCGCACCACCCACTGAACGGCTGGCCTATTCCGTGCAGGAAGCCGCCGATATGCTGGGCGTGCATTATTTCAGCATTTATCGGCTGATTCAGCGCGGCAAACTCAAAACGTGCCGCGCGCTCCGGGGCAAATTGCTCGTGCCTAAAACTGAACTGTTAAAACTTCTGGAAACTAATTGAGGTGATTTATGAACTACTACGAAAGACCAACCCAGCTTCACGAAACGGCCAACGCCGAGGCCATGACCGTTTTTGCGGAACACATGAAACAATTCAAGTCCGACTGTGAGAACCTTCATAATCTTGAGCGCAATCTGACAACGACGGCAAACGACGCTTTCAAAGCCGCCCTGCAATCGTCAGGCCATCAAATTCAGACCGACGACGGCGAGGAATGGCAGCACGGCGTCAAGTTGATGGAAAACGCTTCCCTCTGCCATCGGCGCACAGCCACGGGTTTGGAATTTGCCGTTGTGGAAACATTGCCATTGAATTCAGGCGCGAAGAACGATGTCGTGAACAGCGGCCACGACGTGCGGGAAGTTTTGCAAGCGTTCACGCGCGACCAGCGACAGACTTTCAAGTTTTGGAAAGACGACCTGACCGAACAGGTGCGAGAACATCTTGCGGAAAAATATCCCCACCAAGATATGAGCATCGTGGCCGAGTCTTTTGAAATTAAACTGGATCGCGCCATTTCTAAAAGACCGACGCAGACCCAAAATCAAAGTCGCGGCGTTAGAATTTGAAAAAACTTGCACCCGCTTTTTAATCAGCAATTACCGGGGTCGAACTGATCTCCGGGTGCAAGTCGCCTTCAAATTTGGGTGCAGAAAGTGCCTTAAAGGCACCAAAAAAACTTGCACCCGACTTGTAACCCGAAAGAATTTTTTTGGATTTTATGAGAAGACAAGAGATGACATCGAAACAACGAGAGCAGTCAATGAAATCAAGGCTTCTGTAATGATGGCAAGGGAGAATTAAAAACTGATAAAAATGGCTAAAATCGGCCTTTTTGAATTAAAAGGGCACTGCTCTACCGACTGAGCTACCAACCCATTTTTGCAAAAAGCAAAACGAAACAGTCTCGTAAAATAACGACCTCTTCGCCCTCACGCAAGATTTTTCACCCCATTCTCGTTGTCTTGTGGTGGGGCGAGACTCTGTCGAGCCCTGACTTCATTAGTCATTATGGTTTAGGAATTAGTCATTTTCCCCGCCTTACCCCATCACCCGCAATCGTTCCCGTTCCACCCCAAACCTCACCGGCAGCGCGCCGATCAATTCGCCGTCCAACTCGAAATTGGCCTTTGATTCAGCCGTCAGATCGAAACTCGACGCGCGAAAACGCTTCACCGTCTTCTCCGGCAATTTTCGCCGCAACAGAAAATCCGGTGCGCACCGCAACAACGTCCCCAAGTCCGTCCGGGGAAAGATGCACACATCCAAAATCCCGTCGCACAAGTCCGCCGACGGAAAAACCTCGAACGGCCCGCCGTAATATTTCCCGTTGCCGACCAGGATCAATTCGCCCGTGTAACTGGAACCGTTGGCCGTGGCTTTGATCTGCAATTTTTTTTCGAACAAAGCTTTTAATCCGGCCACGATGTACGCCAGCGGCCCGATCTTCTTTTTCATCGAAAAATCCACCAGCTCGATCGCTCGCACATCGAGTCCCGCGCCGCCGAGTTGGACAAAATAGACTCGTTTTCCCGTGGCCAAAAATTCCGCGTACGGCAGGTCAATTTTTCGCTCGCGCCCACGCGTCAGATGTTCCCACGCGCTTTCCATTTTCAGCGGCATCCTCAATTCGCGGGCGAACACGTTCACCGTGCCCAGCGGCAAAACTCCCAGGCGCGCCTTCTCGAACCCGCCCGGCGCGTCGCCGATGCCATTGAGCACCTCGTTTACCGTACCATCGCCGCCAGCCGCCACGATCACATCGAACCCGTCCTTTACCGCCTCCGCCGCCAGCCGGCGGGCGTCCCCCGGCGCCGCCGTCGCCTTCAACGCACTTTGCCCGCCGATCTGCGCCAGGTGACGGCGAAAATGTCGCGCCTTATTGCCGCGGGCCGCAGGATTGAAGATGACGCAAATGCGCACCGGCTAATGATTTTGCCCCCGCCTCCCTTAGTCGAGCAGAAACTCCGTGTTACCGGGCGGTGTCCTAATTTGGGTAATTATCCCTTGACAGCAAGTAACGATTATGGTATGTTTTAGGCATGAACGAGACAAAAACGAAATACACGGTTAAAGATTTCAACGCCCAATTCCCCGATGACCGAGCCTGTTTGGACTTCATTTTCACGACGCGCTGGCCTGACGGCGGCAAATGCAAATGCGGCAAGACGAATTGCTTTCATCCCGTTCAAGGCCGTCGCACTTATGCTTGCGCTTGGTGCGGGACGCAGATTTCGCCGACCGCCGGAACGATTTTTCACAAATCGGAAACCAGCCTCAAAACTTGGTTCTTTGCCATGTTCCTTATGTCCAGTTCTAAGAATGGCGTTGCCGCTATGGAATTGATGCGGCAAACGGGAGTGACCTACAAGACGGCTCACCGCATGGGTCATAAAATCCGCCAGCTTATGCAGAATGATGGAAACTTGCTGACTGGCATCGTTGAGGCTGATGAGACTTTCATCGGTGGACTTTCCAAGAATATGCACAAAGCAAAACGTAAAGCGGTCATCAAAGGAACTGGCGGTCTTGGCAAAACTCCGGTTATTGGTCTTTTGGAACGTGGGGGAAACGTCCAAGCGAAGGTTGTTGAAAGCGTCGGCAGCAAAGACGTTATTCCTAACATCGTTGCCAACGTGGATAAGAGTGCAACAATTTGCACGGACGAATGGTGCGGTTACAACGCCGTCAAGCGCGCCGGATTTAAACATCAACGTGTGAGTCACAGTAGAAAACAATATGTTATTAATGATGCTCACACTAATTCGATTGAAGGTTTTTGGTCACAGTTGAAACGCTCCATTAACGGGACTTTCCACCACGTTTCGCGCCAGCACTTGCAGAGCTATGTGAATGAGTTTGTATATCGCTACAATCTGAGACGGTCTGAGCATCCGATTTTTGATGACTTGTCGGGTCGGGTGTCACAGCAGCACGCCTGAGTGTGCTGAAAAATGCAGCTTTATTTGTTGAATTAATTTTCTGTTTTTTCTTCATGTTTAATCAGGTGTTGGTGAATTTTCAGAAAGGTATGAATCATCTGCTTTTTTTTGAGCAGCTTTCATTTCATCGCAATTAATTATATCCAGAATTTTTTGAGCGGGGGTCACTATTGCAATTCCGACATTCTCTCTCGCCTTTATTTTCCCATCCTGCTCTATAGCATCAATCATCGTCTCTGGGCTTGTATTCCAATGTCCTTGAATAAATCCAATTAAATAGAAAACAGCTTCTTCAGCACCAACCCGTTTCATAGCAAAAACAGGCGATCCGCTTAACCCTCCAATAGACCATACTTCAATGAGATACGCATCCATGTCCCCGAAATCGGAAGTTGAAATGCGTTCGTCTGGAATCATGGCGATATTTCCACTTCTGACAATCGGGATATTTTTTGAATTTCCCTTATGATAGGCAAAAAGACCAATAACAAAAACTTCATCACCAGCACCTATCCCTCGCGTCTCCATTAATTCAGGGGTGGCAAATGCAGATGTTGGGATTGTTGAAATGTCCACAACGGATGCATCTATCGAAAATGTAAACATGGCAATGTCGGCAGCGGTATCCGTTGGATGAAACCACCATTTTATTTCACCGCTATTAATTTTTACCTCAATTGATTTTCCCTGCGGTGAATTTGCTCTGAATATAAAATGTCCAGTTTTTTCCAGCTTTACCTGCACGTGCTTTGCCGTAACAAAATATATATAATTCAAACCTGGCCTTCTGGATGGGTGAGATACTAAAAAACCTGTTCCAGAATAAATTAAGCTTTGAGTTGTCCCGTCAGAAATTTCTATTCCTAAATAAAAAACACATTTTTTAACTTTTTCTGAAATTCTCATATTTGCGTCTTTTGGCTCAATAAAATAATAATCAACTGTATTTGCCAAACGCCTATCTGCAAAAGGAAATTTTTTCATGCATTCCCCCGTTCGATTGGAAAATGCTCATTTTTGTGATTACTTGCCGTGAAGGGATAATTACCCTAATTTGGTTTTGATGTTCATTGCTCATTGTTGTGTTGGTGATAAAATCGGGCTGTGAACGACGTTAAACTGCTCAAAGAGACGGTTGAAAGATTGCATAACTGCAAAGCCAATCACCGCAATACGGTTCGCGTTCAAGAGAAGTTTCGTGGCGAAGTTGTCTGGGATGGCTTCGTGGAAGTATTTGAACTGGTCAATTCCGATCCTGCAGCCCGTTGCTACGCCTGGCAGCATTCCGAGGATGATACCGACACGCGGACGCGAGTTGTGACCGTTTTGGAGAAGCCGCCGGTCACTTCGGCGCAAACGGCGGTCAAGGCCGCTATCGTGGCCGAATACAAGGAAAAGCAATCGAATTGAACAGCTTACCAGTTTGAACCAAACACCCATTTTACGGCTGCGAAAATCACCCAAAGAACGCCTAAGAAAAACAGCAGAAAAAAAACGGGGGACAATATCGCCAGCAGGACTTCTACAATCGCCGACACAATCTGGCCGACCATAGCCGCCTTCTCTTTGTATTCGTCCAATTTTCCCATTGCTGGAAATTGAATCCATTCTTTTATTATCGTCAATCATTTACTTTGATTTTTCATTTTGCCAAGTGGCTACAACGCTGTTGAGCATTTCGTAGATTTTTTTGTTTCGTTCAGCCTTAGCCGGTTCGTCTAATTCGACCAGCATCTTGACGACATCGGCAATTCTCTTTTCATTGCCCAAGCCGCATTTGCCCTCATCAGTGGCAACGCCAAGTCTCGTTTTGCCGCCGCAACCGTTGACAAAATCTTTGACTTTCTCCACCACATAAACGGCAAGCGCCATCCCAAAATCGCCGTCATTTTCGGGGCTGTAACCGGCATATTCAGCCAACAGAAAATCGCCCAATTCCCTGCCAATTCCAATGGTTACATGATTTTTTATTGCCGTCGCCGTGGCGCGGTAGATTTCAGCTACGTAAAGATGCGGCTGGTCTTTGTAATAATAGCCGACAAGCAATTCCAGTGGATTGTTCTCCCAAAAGAATTTTACCCAATCGGTCACAATGTCTTTATTCAATGCGACTTGATAAAGCCTTACTTCGCGCACGGTTTCTTGCGCGACGACCATGATCGTTTCCGGCTTGTCAACGATGGTATCAGCCGCCTTGCGGCGTAAAATGTCAATCGCCATTTCGCCAAGTGCAACCGAGCCAGCATAGGTAACGAGTGCTTTAGCATTGGCAAATTCAATGACGTTGATTTTAAGCGAGTCTTTCCGCTTAATTTTGTCCTCCGTGGTCTGGCTGTCAGCCGCTAGGATAACGCAGCCTTTGCGAATCATGCCGATTGCGATAGTCACGTTTTTGACGTGATTTTGCCGGTCAAAAAAAGATTTTCCAGCCATTTCCGCTTTTTCTTGTAAATCATTCATGGAGTGTTACTTGGAAGTTTTATGGGTTTGGCAGTTGTTTATTCCCCGCATCGTTCAATCAGTTCCGCAACTGTCCAATGGCTGTTCTCAACGCCAGCGGCCATAGCGGGAGTCATTCTCAACGTGCTATGAGTTTTGCAGAAATTGTAGTAAGCAAAATTCAGCGCGACAGCGGCTTGAAAGTTTTCAAACTTGCGGCTAAATGCATTGGTGAGCCGGGTCAATCTGCGACAGTGCATACGCAACGTCAGGTTTTGGGATTCGATATGAGACGTGCAAATGCGATTCACGTCCGGCTTGCCTGAAATGATGGTCTTTTCGGCTTTGACCACTTCGGCAGGGCTATACCGAACGGATGCCGCCGCAGTACCGAGCGTAACGAATGAATAGGTTTTTACCACTTGCCCGTAATCCACTTCCGCGCCAAAGGCGCAATCCGCCGCCTCAACGTAACTCCGCAACGAATCCGAACTGATTTGAACTCGATGCAATAGTCGTCCAGCCAAGTCCTGCATGAAAGCGCGTGTGTGATAAAGGTCACGCTTGCCGACAACGAAAGAAGGAATCAACTTCGTATCAGCGTCCAGGGCGATGAACGTCCAGACATCGCCGTATGCGCCAACGCGGTCAGCGTTCTTGCGTTTTGCCCCGATGAATCCCCATATTTCGTCCACTTCGATTTGTTTGCAGGATAGACCGCGCATTTTAGTGTCCATGATCTGCCGACAGCCTTCGCCCACGCGGATGCCAAGCCGCATGACGGTATCACGGTGAACGCCAGTCATGCGTTCAATGGAGCGTATGGAATTGCCTTCGCAGAGCGCGGAAATGACCATCGTTTTATTTTCAGTTGATAAATTATTTGCCATAAGGTATTAGTTTTTTGTGTAGGCGGCGGGAATCGAACCCGCAATGTTTCGGTGTAGCCCGACCACGATTACCAAATCCGCCCACGCTGTTTCGGCTGATGAGCGTATGCTTGTCAGCCGATTTCGTTTTACCAGCGTTGGGCGTGTTTTCATAAGAAATGGGAACGGTTATTTCTGCTTGGTTTTTCTTGATGCACGAATGGCTATTTGCATTTGTTTGCAAATGCGCCGCAATGCTGAAAACCCATCAGCGGCATGGTGCTTTAGCAGTCTCTTATCATAAACCCGTTCAGCTATTTGCCTGATTGTGAATTTGCGAGGAACCGCCAGCCGGGAACGGAATTTGATTTTCAGCAGCTTATCACGCAAACGGTCAGCCGGTATGTAATCATCCTTGTCCTTCAAAAAATCTGCGGCATCGGCCAGCCGAATAATGGCCTCCTTGTCGCCTTTCAAAACGGCTTCGATAAAACGATTGCTGACTATTTCCTTCCAATGAAGAAATTCCTGTTCTTCCGGACTGACTTGCCTTGAAATGAAAGGCGTATATAGAGATTGTAGCGTGGCTGATTTGCTCATCTTGAACCTCCTGAAAGCACGCCGCAATCGTTGCAAAATAAGTTCATCAAGCGACAATATCCTGCCGTAAATGGCAAGCTGTCTGGCGTCCAGATCGGAAAAGTCGTTAGGGCTGGCAAGCGCGTCGTTAATCTTGGTTGCCGTTGGCTTGAAAGGTTTTCGGGGTTTTGGTTTGATTTCATAAGGAAATGGTCAAAATTCAGGAAAGTAAATTCAAATTAGGACACCGCCTGTTACCGCCTTTGCTTGCGCCCGCGCCCTTTTTTTCCGAAAATGTCATCGTGAATGACTCAAAGCTTTGGAAGGCTTCTAAATGGCCCTTTCTGCTCGCCGACGCCGCGTTGCTTGCCGTCGCCTGGATTCTGATCCAGCGCGCTTCGCATCCCATTGATCAATCGCAGATCATCGCCGCTTCCGCCTGCGTCGCCCTCGGCTCCATCCTCGGTTGCCTCCCGTTCATCTTCGATTACCGTGTTTCGGTAAAATCCATTGATGCTGCCGCCCTGGGTTCCATCACCGAAAAAATCCAGAACCTCGAGAAACTCGCTGCCCAGATCTCCGCCGCCACCAATGAATGGATGAACGCGCAGACCCAGGCCGAAAAAACCTCCGCCCTTGCCAAGGACATCGCCGATGGCATGGCCGGCGAAGTCCAGCGCTTCTCCGTCTTCATGCAAAAAATGAATGAGAGCGAGAAAGCCGCGCTCCGGCTGGAAGTGGACAAACTCCGCCGCGGCGAGGCGGAGTGGCTGCAAATCCTCGTCCGGATCCTGGATCATATCTTTCTTCTGCACACCGCCGCCGTCCGCTCCGGCCAGCCCAAAGTCATCGACCAGATCACCCATTTTCAAAACGCCTGCCGCGATACCGTCCGCCGCATTGGTCTGACCCCGTTTTCCGCCGAACCCGGCGAGCCGTTCGATCCCCCAAAACATCAGGACGTCGAAGGCAAGGCCCAGGCCGTTGACGGCGGTGTGATCGTAGAGACCGCCGCTTGCGGCTTCACTTTCCAGGGCAAACTGCTGCGCCCGGCCTTGGTCCGCGTCAAATCTCCCGATGCCGAACCGGAACCATTGCTTGAAGCTGCCGAAGAAAAATCCGAAGAACTGCCGCTCCAGGAGCCGGATTAACTGATTGCGAATGCGATCAAACCATTTCCGTCCGACCCGCCGCTAAAAAATGCAGCCAGCATTTCGTGACCGGGCGCGAATAAATTTTCTCCAACGCCTGCGCGTACAATTTCAACTGCGGCGTATAAAATTTTGTTTTCTTCGGCAAATCGGCCGGCTGCGCCTCGTCGGTCTTGAAATCCACCACCCAGATTTCTTTGGGCAACAACACCGCCAAATCCACGACTCCCTGCACAACCACAAATTCATCCTCCAAGTCCCCTGATTTCGTCCCGAGAATCTCATCCAGTTCGCGCGGCGTGAACCTGGCCGTGAACGGCAATTCCCGCCGCACCGACCCCGCCTGTTCCCGAATCTTTTTTCCGATGTCCGAACCCCAAAACGTCGCGATGTTTTTCAACTCTACCGCCGCGCGTTCCTCCTGCGTCAAATAATTTTCCTTTTCCAGCCGCCGCCCTTCCTTCTCGAGCGCTTCCATGCCGGCCGCTTTTTCAAAATCGAAATGTTGCAGAAATTTATGGTGCGCCAACCCCGTGTCGGCGGCGGACAATTTCGTCCGCGCCCTCCGCTTCGCCACCGGGAAAATTGTCTCTGCTTCCTCCTCCAACCCTTCATTCACCGTCCGTCGCAGCGCGGTGACCGATGATTTCGCCGCGCGCTTCGTCGCCGCGTCATACCCATACCGCCATTCCAAAACCTCCTGCAACCGGCGACTGGTCTTCGCGTCCAACGCCGGTCCTCCGGCCTTTTCTTCTGTATCGCTCGTATCGCCACCCTTCAATTCCTCATCCTCCACAAAACGCCAGCGCAACTGTGGCAATTCGCCTTTCCGCGCATCCGTCTTCATTCCCGGTTGCCCCTGAAGCCAAAGCGCCAGCCAATCCAGGTAGCTTCTTGCTGACACAATCTCGCGTGTTGCGATGGAATCCGATTTGTCATTGATGGTCTTCCATTTTTTTTCTGAAACGGTACCGCTTAAAAGCAAGTTGTCGCGCGCGCGCGTCAAGGCGACATACAGCAGTCGCATCTCTTCCCCGCGAAGCTCCCGTCGCTGGTTTTTCTTCGCCAGCCAGTTCGCGAAGGATGGATACCGCCCGCCGGCGCCCGGCGGTTTCACGCGCGGACAAAGGCCAAAACGCTCATCCAAAATGATTTCACCATGCAGGTCCCGCTCGTTGAAATTTTTCGCCAGGTCGGCCACCGCCACGATCGGGAACTCCAGCCCTTTGCTTTGGTGAATGCTCATCAACCGCACGGCGTTTTCATCGGCCACCGGGGCCACTTCCGGTTCCGCATCAACTTCGCGTTGCGCCTCCACAAATTTCAAAAAACGAAACAACCCCTGCCGCTGGTACTGGTCGAACTGTTCTGCCAGGCTTAAAAACCGCCGCACATTCGCGCGCTGCTGCGCGCCGCGGAGGCGTGGGAGCAGCCAATCATCGTAATGCGTCTCCGCCAGGATCTCTTCCAGGCATTGTGACAGCGACATCTGTTTTACGGTCTTCCGCCAGCGCGAAAATCTTTCGAGAAATTTTTCAATCTTTCGTTTTGTCCCGGCAGCCGTCGCCCTGGCGCCCGCCTGATTTAACGCGAACCAGAATTTTCCGCCCCCCAACATCCGGATCTCCGCTAGCTCATCCAGGGAGCAGCCAGCCATCGGTGAACGCAACACGGCGATCAAAGGCACGTCCTGCAGCGAGTTGTCGAGCAATTGCAGCAGGCTCAACAGGTCCGCGACCTCGCTGCTGTCATAGAAGCCGCCGCGTTCGACGAGCAAGGGAACGCCGGCCGACGCAAATTGTTTTGCAAAAATTTCCGCTTTACCCGAAGGGGACCGGAGTAAAACCACCATGTCGCGCCATTCGACCACGCGAAACGTCCCAATCCTTTCATCCCAGACCTGATGCGAGGATTTTTGCATCTCAATCAATCGCAGCGCGAGCATTCGCGCTTCTTTTTCCGATTCCTCCAGGTCGGCCAATTCGTCATCGCCATCGGGGCGTTCGTCGCGCCCGGCTTTTAAACGCAATAACAATTCAGTCCGCGGCCCGGCGTTTTCCTTCAAGCTCAACATCGCCCGCGTTTCGGGAGAGCCGAATCTCAAGGCGGCTTCGTCGTCGTAATCCACACCGCCGGTTTCCTCCCGCATCAATGGCGCAAAAAAGGAGTTCACAAAGCCCAGCAATGCCTCGTGGCTGCGGAAATTCTCGGTCAGCGGAATCGTCTGCCCATTTTTGCCGCGCCAGGCGTGCGCATAACCCCGGAAAATTTTCGGATCGGCAAGGCGAAAACGATAGATGCTCTGTTTGATGTCACCCACGAGAAAACGGTTCGCCTCCTTGCCCTCGTGCGCTAGCGCATGGATGATTCTGTCCTGCACGGCGTTGATATCCTGGTATTCGTCCACAAAAATAAAGCGCAGTCGCGAGCGCCAGTGGGCGGCGGTCTTCGTCGGACGATTGCTTTGGTGGTCCCACAATAGTTTCAACGCGTACTGCTCAAGGTCATGAAAATCCAGGACGCCATCGGCGCGTTTACGATCGGAAAATCTTTCGGTAAATTCCGCCGCAAGCCGTAAAAGCGCCGTCATATGGCCCCGGGTCCAATCCCAGTCCTCGGTTAATGGGTTATTTGACCCTGTCGCGATGAGCGAATTCAAAAACTGAGCCTCTTCAAAAAGTTTTTTGAGCGGTTCGCGTAGCGCCGTGTACTTCCCGGATGGGTAGTTGTCTTTGCCGTCGGCGCCGAGAACCTTTTGAAACAATTCCTGGGTTTTGAATTTTTGAAGGAGTTGCCGGCATTCGGCGGCCTTCGGATTTTCCTTCTCCAAATGCGCCAGTACCGGCAGCCATTCATTCCACCAGTCCGAAATCGCTTCGCCAAACCATTCACGCCATTGGACCGGTTCTGCGGAGGAAAACATTTTGATTTGCTGCGTCAGCCAGTCATTCGCGTCGGCGCGGGTTTGCATGTAATCGTTCAAGCGCCGGATGAGCACGCGGATCTTCTCGTCGTTCCCGCCGCCATAGACTTTGACCAACTCCTGGGCAGCAAGAGAAAACTCATCCTGCCCTTCGTAATGCGAGCTGAACTGCTCTTCCAGCATTTCATCCGCCAGCAGGCGCGCCTGGGCCTCATCAAGCACGGCCAATTGCGGGTGGAGGGCGAGTTCGTGGAAATGTTCACGCACCAGCTTGAAACAAAAGCCGTGCAGGGTGCCAATGTGCGCGGCATCAAAAAGCGCCAGTTGCTCCGCGCTATGCGGGTCGTCGGAATTTTCCAACGCCGCGCGAAGACGCCGCTTCATTTCGGTGGCAGCGGCCTCAGTGAACGTGACAATCAATATCTCATCGAGCGAAACCCGTTCCTTTTGTATCAAATCCACGCAACGGGCAATGAGGGTGTGCGTCTTACCCGTACCCGCGCCTGCCACAACCAACACGTTTCCACGGGCGTCGATGGCATGCCGCTGCGAGGTCGTCAGGAGATTGGTTTCGCGCGGCGATTCCATGTGGAATTTGATTACGATCCGGGTTTCAACGCGGTTGACGTCGAAATTTCGCTTTCCATCGTAAAACTTTAATCGTAAATGGTAAACAATCATGTCGGCAGGAATGCGCCTTAAAGACCAACCCGCCGGCGAGCGTCCTCGCGAACGGCTCGCCGCCCTGGGCGCCGATGCGCTGAGCAATCCCGAATTGATCGCCATTCTGTTGCGTACCGGCCTCAAAGGAGCCAATGCCGTCGAGATCGGCAGGCAATTGTTGCAACGATTCGGGACCCTCAATGCGCTCGCGCGCGCTTCCATTGCCGACCTGCAAAAAGTCCGCGGAATCGGACGGGATAAAGCCGTGACCCTCGTGGCCGCCTTTGCGCTGGCCCAGAAAATGGCGCTCGAACTCCAGATGGATTCGCCGGTGTTGGACAATCCGGAAAATGTCGTGGCGTTGTTACGCGCCCGGAATCTGGTCAAAGACGTGGAAAGCCTGCAAGTGCTACTGCTGAACACGCGATACAAATTGATTCGCGTGGTGGATGAGAATACCGATGGCACACTTGACACGTTGCTGGTGCATCCGCGAGAAGTATTCAAGAGCGCCATCGCCGCCAATGCCGCCGCCGTGGTGCTGGTGCATAATCATCCCAGCGGCGTTATACCGCATCCCGTTTTATGCCGCATGGCTTGCGATTTGCCCTGGTTTTCTGCGGTTAACCTCTGGCTCGATGCGGCATAAAATGGAGGCTGTATCACAGCCCTTTGAGATAGCTCAATAGTTTGTCATCAGGCCGGTATCGTCCCGGCCTGTTTTGTATTGGGGTGATTTTGTCGAGCACGGTTTTCTTCAACTGGAGGTCGGCATCCAAATATATCTGTGTTGTGTCGAGTGATTCATGACCCAGCCAGATGGCGATCACAGCTCGATCAACGCCGGCTTGAAGCAACTCCATCGCAGCGGTGTGGCGTAGCACGTGCGGCGTCACACGCTTTTTCGCGAGCGAGGGGCATTTGCGTTGAGCGGCTGTGACGTGTGTGTTTAAAGCGTGCTGCACGGCATCGGCGCTGAGTCTGCCGCCGCTGCTGCTGGGGAACAGGAAGCGCGATTCGTCATGACCATGTTCATTGATCCAGGCTTTCAGCACCGTTACCGTCGGTTTGGCCAGTGGTGTGCATCGTTCCTTTCGTCCTTTGCCTTCGCAGCGGACGTAGGCACCGTGGCCAAGCATCAAATCTTTTTGCCGCAACCCAGTAATTTCGGAGAGGCGCAGCCCTGTTTGCACAGCCAGCAGCAACAAGGCGTGGTTTCTTCGTCCCAGCCAGGTGGATTTATCCACGCTGCCCAATATGGCCTCCACTTCCGGCCGAGTGAGATAGGAGACAAGCCGGCGGGTGAGCCGTTTATATGGTATCGCCAGCACCCGCTGGATCAAACCCGCGTGCTGCGGTGCTTCCAATGCGGCGTAGTGATAGAAGGCACGAAGTGATGCAAGCCGGGCATTGCGACTGCGCGCACCGTTGGAACGGTTTGATTCCAAGTCGTCCAAAAACGTTGCCAGGAAGGGCGCGTCGAGTTGTGCCAGTGATAGTTGTGATGGCGGGGTGCCAAGCCGTTTCTGGGCATACGCCGTCAGCAATCGGAAGGTCTGGGCATAGGCCGAGATGGTATGCGGACTGGCGTTGCGTTGCATGATCAGCCGCTTTGAAAAGAACGACTGGCACAGTGGTGAGAAGTCGGGGATCGGCTTCATCAGGCGACTCCTTTCCATCGGGCTTCAATCAGTTTGCTGGCGGCCACTATCAACTCCGGCGTGCTGCCCAGATACCAATACGTCCCGCTCACGTTCCCATGTCCGAGATAGGTTGATAGCACCGGCATGCGCTGGGGCACTGATTCACCACAACGATACCAGCGAAGGAGTGTCTCGATGGCGAACCGGTGTCGGAAGTCATGCAGTCGCGGGCCATTTCGCACCTTTGGTTTGCGGATGCCGATCTGTCGCGACAGCTCACGGAAGATACGGCTGAGGTTCGTTTTCTCCAGCTTCGTCCCATGACTCGTCACCAAGAACGTCGGCAGGATGCGCCTGGCGAAGATTCTGTCGCGCAGATCGGCGTAGTTGCGTAGCACCGCGAGCGTCGAAGCATGCAACGGGACAAGGCGTGTCTTACCGAACTTCGCGCCACGGATCGTAAGCACCCCCTCTGACCAGTCCACATCCTGCGGCTGAAAGTTGATCGCTTCGCCCAACCTCAAACCACTGACTGCCAGCAGACCAAATAGGCAGTGATAGGTATGTGGTTGCAACTTGTGCGGCGATTCGATTTTCAGCGCCGCTTGGAGGAGGCTGCGGATTTCATCCTCAGAGTAAAGATAGGGCCGCGCTCGCCGGGAACGAAACCTCAGCAAGCCGATGGGTGGGATTTCGGTTCTGGGATCAGCACCAATGCGGTAACGTGCAAAACCACGGATGATGATGAGCCGGCGTGTCCAGGAGACAGGCTTTTCGTTCTGGCGTTGGGTGGCATATTCCACCGCAAACTTGTTGGTGACGTGCGCCATCCTGTTCTTCGCTAAAAACGACACGAACTCGTGCAGGCAATCGCCATACTCCCGAAGCTTGAAGCCGAGGCTGCGACGGAGCGCAAGATAATCATCAACGGCATGAGTCAGGGATTTCATCGGGCACCTCCCGGCCACGGCAGGGCCAGCGTCCGCAGGGCGTCGAGAGCGACTTTGGCGTAGATCGCGGTCGTGTCAGGACTCCTATGGCGGAGCACTTCGCCAATCTCATCAAGCGAAGCGCCCTTACGCAGCATGTCGGTCGCCAGACTGTGGCGCAGGAGATGCGCGCCTTTCCGGGCTGACTCCACTCCTGCATTAGCTAGGGCGCGTTTCACCACACTGGCAATCGCACCAGCACCGCAGAAGCCGCCGATGGGAGCATAATCGCGAATGAACAGGCGGCGACTCTCACATCGAGGCCGGTCACGACGCAAGTAATGAGCGATGGCTCGCGTGACATCCGCCGGCATCGGCAACTGTGCCCATTTTCCCTTTCCATAGACGGTGACGACTCCGTTCTCCCAATCGATGTCGTCAAGGTTGAGCCTGACGACTTCACCCGCCCGCAGGCCGAGACGTGCGAGTAAAATCAGGATGGAGTAATCGCGTCTCCCCATCGGCGTATTCCGGCTGCAGTGGCGCAACACTCGCCGCACTTGTGCTGCCGGCAGATGTTTCGGCAGATTTGAGAGCGACCAACGTGCCACGGTCGGAACGGCCAGCGAAAGATCGGTATCGGTTAGACCCTTATAGTGCAGATAGCGTAGGAATAATCGCATCCCCGTCGTCAGATGCCTCGCATGGAACGGCCCGTGATCACGTGCATGCCGCTGCACAAACGTGGTTACGTCGGGCGCGCGCAGTTTGGAGAGATTCAGCGGACCACCACCGAACTTCTCCGACAGGAACCTGCTGGCGGTCAGCCGCCGATGAGCAACTGTCTGCGGCACCAGATTGCGTTCATCCAAAAGGAAGCGCTCATAAGCACGCGTCATTTGCTCGGATGGGCTTGGACGCACTGGTTTAGCTTCGGGCGTAACTCCAATGCGCCGGAGCATCGCAAGCAGCCGCCGCAACGTTGACACCCCAGCATTTTTCCCGTAGCCGCCCTTGATTACTCGCCGCAAACATTCGCACACAACGGATTCATCTAAGTCGCTCACCTCCCGACCAGTTCGTTTAAGCCAGCGATCACACACCTTGAGAACATGAACCTGCTCGTAGTGCGATCCCACGGCATATCCCTGTTTTTTGATCTGGGTCAGGTAAAGGTTGAAGTATGGAAAAAGCGGCCCCGAAGAGCCGCCCGACAGAATGGGTTTTATTTTCATCCATCCCAAAATGCCACCCGTCGTCCGTCAACACCTCCCATTTTTATGCCGTGCCCAAATGCTCAAATAGAGCGTTTCAAAGGTGAATCACACTCACATGCGGCATAAAACGGGATGCGGTATAACGCCCGTTATGCCGCTAACGGCATAAGTGGCGACCCGACTCCCAGCGAAGCGGACATCAAGGCTACCCGCGATTTGATCCGCGCCGGGCAATTACTGAAAATCGAAGTGCTCGATCATATCATCATCGGCCGTGCCACCCCGGAACGCCCAAAGGATTATGTGTCGTTGCGGGAATTGGGATATTTTGCGGGATCGTAATACTGAATTCTGCTGACAAAACGGCCCGTTTCACGGCATTCTTCCTGAGTGATTCATCCGACCGCCATCATTCACCCAAAGGCTAAACTGGACGCCACCGTACGCGTCGGACCATACGCCGTCATTGACGAGGGAGTCGAATTGGGTGCGGATTGCGTGGTCGGCCCGCATGTCTATCTGACTGGACAAACAAAGATCGGCGCGAAGAACATCTTCCATGCCGGATGCGTCATTGGCGATGCCCCGCAAGACCTGAAATATAAAAACGAGCCGACGCGGCTGCGCATCGGCGAGGGGAATGTTTTCCGTGAACACGTCACCATCCATCGCTCGACCAAAATGGACGCGGAGACCGTGGTCGGTTCAAATAATTTTTTGATGGCCAGTTCGCATGTGGGACACAATTGCACCGTTGGCGACCATGTGATCATTGCCAATGGGGCCATGCTGGGAGGCCATGCCACCGTGCAGGACCGGGCGTTCATCTCGGGCAGTTGCCTGGTACACCAGTTTTGCCGGGTCGGCACACTGGCAATCATGCAGGGCGGCTCAGCCATCAGCAAAGATGTGCCACCCTTTTGCGTGGCGATGGAGGTAAACCAAATATGCGGATTGAATGTCGTCGGCCTGCGGCGCGCAAATTTCCCGGCCAGGGACCGGATGGAGCTTAAACAACTTTACCGGGAGTTGTTCCGCGGCAATAAAAACCTGAGCGAAGCGGTGTCGTCGGCGCAGAAAAATTTTAGCAGCGCGCCGGCGAAAATGCTGTTAGAGTTTCTGGCGCATGCCAAACGCGGCGTGTGCGCGGATGTCGGCCAAACGACTTCCGAAGACGAATAACTGCCATGTATAAAATTGTGGGAGCAGATAGCCGGGTTTACGGCCCGGTTCCGGCGGAGCAGATCCAGAAGTGGATCGCCGAGGGCCGCGCCAATGCCCAAACCCAAACCCTGGCCGAAGGCGCCCCCGCCTGGAAGCCGCTGAGTTCGCTTCCGGAATTCGCCCAATATTTCACGGCACAGGTTCCGCCGATCGCGCCCATTTCGCAGCCGATATCGCCCTTGGCCGCTTCAGGTGTGCGCAAAATCAGCGGTTGGGCTCTGGCCGGGTTGTTGTTTGGGCTTCTCTCAATCCTCATGGTGTGTTGCTGCCCGTGCTTGTTCAGCGTGCCCGGATTGATCTTTTCGCTGATCGGACTCTCGCAGATCAGCAACCATCCCCATCTTTATGAAGGCCGGAGCATGGCCATCGCAGGACTGGCGCTCTCGATTGTCGGGTTTGTCCTGGGAATCATTTTGATCATTGTCTCCTTACTACACGGCAATCTTCATTATCATTCGAACTTCAACGTTTTTAATCCATGACCTCCGCCGGATCCCAGGCTGTTCCGCCGAGAATAAAAAGCACCTCGCCGTTGACACTCTTCACCGGCGCTGTCCTGGCGTTCATCATCGGTTGCGGGCTGGTTTTCATCTATTTTTTCAATCCCAGTACGCACGGATTTTATCCCGTGTGTTTGTTCCACCAATTGACCGGTTTGAACTGTCCGGGATGCGGCGCCACCCGCGCACTGTATGCCATGGTACATGGACATGTCCTGACCGCGTTGCATGACAATGCCTTGTTCATACTTTCGCTGGCCGGCGGCACGATCTGGGGCGCGCATTTCCTCCTCCAAAAACGAAAAAATCCGGCGGCACGCCTTCACCTTTCGACAAAATTCGTCTGGGCGTATCTGGCGGTGGCCATCCTGTTCAGCATCCTGCGAAACCTGCCGGCCTTTTCTTTCCTTTCGCCATAGGATTTTTGGCTTTTGCCGCTTCCTTCGCTGGTGTTCAATTCCTGAAGCATGAGCCTGACACATCCATTGACAACAACCACATTCGAACTGCCGGGTTATCGCATCACCAAATCGTTTGGGGTGGTGCGCGGCATCATCGTGCGCTCACGGTCTGTCATCGGCAACATCGGCGCGAGCATCCAAAGTCTCTTCGGCGGAAATATTTCGCTCTACACCAACCTGTGCGAGCGGGCCCGCGAGGATACCTTCAACCTCATGCTCACCCATGCCGGCCAGCTCGGCGCCAATGCCGTCGTCGGTGTCCGCTATGACGCCACCGAGATCGCTCCGGGCATCACGGAAGTGCTTTGCTATGGCACGGCGGTCTATGTCGAGGCGGAAACACGCTGATCATGGCCGGTCATAGTAAATGGTCAAAGGTCAAGCGCATCAAGGCGGTCGTGGATGCGAAGCGCGGCAAGATCTTTTCGAAGCTCGCGCGTGAGATCACTGTCGCCGCGAAAATCGGCGGCGGCGATCCCGGGATGAATCCGCGCCTGCGCATGGTGCTGCTCAAGTGCCGCGCTGTCAATTTGCCCGCCGAGAACATCGACCGGGCCATCAAAAAGGGCTTGGGCGGCGGCGAAGGCGTGAATTTCGAGGATTTGTCCTACGAAATTTACGCGCCGCATGGCGTCGTGCTGCTCGTCGAACTCAGCACCGACAACCGGAACCGCACCGCCGCCGAAATCCGCAGCATCGTCACCAAAAACGGCGGTTCGATCGCCATGCCCGGCTCCGTCAGCCGATTGTTTCATCGCAAGGGGCAAATCATCGTCTCCCGCGAGGTGGTCCCGGAAGACAAATTGATGGAACTCGCGCTCGAAACCGGCGCGGAAGACTTTAAGAGCGACGAACAAGGATTTGAAATTTTGACAGAACCGGCGATCTTTGAAGCCGTGCATCAAAAAATGGAGAGTGCGGGCATCAAAGCCGAGGCTGCGGAAATCACCTCGCACCCCACTGTTACCGTCCCGCTGGCCGGCGCCGCAGCCATCGCGGACGCCAGTAAATTGATCGACGCGCTCGAAGAACACGATGATGTCAAAGAGGTCTATTCCAACGCGGAATTTCCCGAGGTTGCTTGACGCATGAAGCCATTGACCGGCGATACTTTATTAGCGCGGGTGCTGGCCAAACTTGCCGCGATCATCATCCGTTACCCTCGTTGGTTCGTTTGGCCGCAGGCATGCCTTTTCTTTGTTGGAGTCCTGATCACGGTCTTTTTTTTGCAGTTCGACACCAACCAGAATGACCTCGTGGGCCATAACTTCCCGGACGAACGGAATTTTCTCGAATTACAGAAAGAATTTCCTCAACAGGGAAATGACCTGGTCGTGGTCGTCGAAAGCGACGACATAGAAAAAAACCGGCAGTATGTCGAACGGCTGGCAGCCAGAATGGTTGCAGAGACCAACCTGTTTCGGGATGTGTTTTACCAGCAGGACCCGGCAGCCGCGGGGACCAAGGCGCTATTTTTCGCATCGGATGACGACCTCACCAACATCGATGACGCGCTGCATGAAGACATCCCCTTTATCCGGCAATTCACCCAAACGACCAATCTCATCACGTTCTTCGAGCAGATCAACACTGACTTCCGGACGGCGTCCGCCGGAACCAATGCCCAAACCGAATCCATGCTCCAGGCGCTGCCGGTTCTCGGCCATATTCTGACCCAGGCCACTTCCGCCCTTCAGATGCCGGGCAAGCCGCCCTCTCCGGGGGTCGCTTCATTATTCGGCTCGACCGACGTTTCCGACATTTATATCACCGCCAACCATGGGCGGATCTTTCTCCTGACCACTCATCCCCCGTCAGACGAATTAGTCGGCGATGCCACCGAAGAACTGCGGCGGCTCATGGCGCAAACACAATATGAAGTCCAGGGAGTGAACGTTGGCCTGACCGGTGAACCGGTTTTGGACTACGACGAAATGGTCCAGTCGCAAAAGGACATGACCAAAGCCACCATTGTATCATTGTTCCTGTGCGCATTGATTTTCATTTATGGTTATAACGAAACGGGCCGGCCGGTCAAAGCGACCCTCTGCCTGATCATCGGATTGGGATACACCATGGCGTTTACCACCCTGGCAGTCGGGCATTTGAACATTCTGACCATCAGCTTTGCGCCCATGCTGGTGGGACTGGCGATCGATTTTGGCGTCCATCTGATCACCCGTTTTGAGGAAGAACTACGCAAGGGAAGCACCAGTGCTGTGGCATTGACGAGAGCCATGGTCTATACCGGGCAGGGTATTTTCACCGGAGCGCTGACCACCGCCGCGGCGTTCATCGCCATGGCGTTTACGCATTTCAAAGGCATCCAGGAAATGGGCATCATTTGCGGCGGCGGCCTGCTGCTTTGTCTGGTGCCAATGATGACCATGTTGCCGGCGCTGCTCCTGCGCGGACGTCAAAATGTCATCGACCGGCACATGAAGGAAGACCTCACGCGCGCGCATATCGAAAACATCTGGTTAAGCCGGCCCCTGGCCGTCATCGTGGTCGTCCTCTTACTTTGCGGGCTGGCCGGCGTGGAAATCGGAAGGGGAACAGTCAAATTTGACTACAACCTCATCCGGATGAACAGCCCCAAACTGCCCTCGGTCGTGTTCATGCACAAATTGATCGATTCGGCCGATCGTTCGGTTTTGTCGGGAGCTATTGTCGCCACCAATCTTCAGCAGGCAATTTCTCTAGTACCAAAAATTGAAAAACTGCCGACCGTTGCCGATGTCGAGCCTCCGATGGATATCCTTGAAGATTTTTTGCCTGAAAATCAGGGTAAAAAATTGGACCTGATCCGCCGGATCAAAAACGAGGTGGCCCCGTTGCATTTCAGCCCGCCGGACACACGCCCGGTGGACATCGATAATTTGAGCGCTACCCTTTATTCGCTGGGAGGCTACTGCGGCATGGCGGTGAGCCAAATCGGGACCAATGACCCGGCGTTGTCCGCGCAACTTGCCACCCTGCAGCAAACGATCGACTCTTTTCGCAAAGCCATGCTGACCGGTGACGATACAGCGCAAGCAGCGCACGCGCGCAAATTGTCGGAATTCCAACAAGCCCTTTTCAACGATGTCCGCGATACCTTTCAATCACTTCAGAACCAAAATGTGACGTCACCATTGCGCCCCGACGATTTGCCCCCCAATCTCCGCGACCAATTCATCGGCCAGAGCGGAAAATTCCTGCTGCAAGTTTTCCCAAAGGACGACGTCTGGCAACGCGCCAACCAGGAAAGGTTTGTCGCTGATCTGAGAAAAGTGGATCCGAATGCCACGGGCACGCCGGTGCAGTTGTTGGAATATGAAACACTGCTTAAAAACAGTTATGTTCAAGCCGCATGGTATGCGCTGATCGCCATTGCGTTGCTGGTGCTATTGCATTTTCGCAGCTTTCTGGCGATTGTTTTGGCATTGTTGCCGGTGGCCGTTGGCACACTGTGGCTGTCGGGCCTGATGGGGGCGCTGAATATATCGTTCAATCTGGCGAATATCATGACCCTCCCGTTGGTCATTGGTATCGGAGTGACCAACGGCATTCAGGTGCTGAACCGTTATGCGGAAGAGCGGACACCGGGAATTTTATCGCGCAGCACCGGCAAAGCCGTGCTGGTGTCGGGATTGACGGCAATTGCCGGATTCGGCAGCATGATTCTCGCCCAACATCGCGGCATTCACAGTTTGGGTTGCGTGATGTCCATAGGAATTGCCACGTGTATGATTGCCGGGTTGACGTTTCTGCCGGCAGTGCTGAATTTGGTCAGCCGATGGTATCTGATAATTAAAGAACCCAGTGCCGACAAATTGCCGACACCGGGTCAGGAGGAACCGAGGTGAAAACCTCGAGTAAAACAAGAGTAGAGGAAATCCTTGGAAAGTCAACAATGAATTAACACTATCAATGTTAAACCTGGTGTAAATATGGTTCAAATAGTGTAAATATGGTTATCATTAACGTTAACGAAAAAACATTCTGTTCAAATAATAATTGAAATTTAATCAAAAAAACCAATTTTGTTGGGCCCGAAGTGAAATTTTTTCATTTTTCCGAAAATTTCCTTTGGAAATCAGTAATTTTACCCATTTTAACGAAATTGGCCTGAGCCAGTTTGCCAGTCCCAAGAAGTTTGCAACTTACAATGACTTTACCCGGCGCAGCGTGTTCTCCGCTGTCAGTTGGTTTACTCCCTGGAGCAGATTTGTCAAATTGATCAGGTTTACCGACCCTAAGAAATCTGCGACCCTTAACAGATCAATCAATGTCAGCGGGGGGTTAGGTCGCATCCGTAGTATTGGCAACCCACGACGGTTTGCTGCGTTCACAGGTTTTGGCGGCCTCAACAGTTTTGTTTACTGTTTTTGGCTCTGTTTTTGCTTTTACTTTTGCATGCCGGTTTTGGGCCAGGACGATTTTCACGCCGGACCGCTTTTTGATGGTTTTCAACTGACGCTTGCTCCCGGCCACCGCACGGAAGTACTCGGACCGCTCTATTATAATCAACAGAGCGAATCGGACCGGCTCTGGGCGCTGCCGCCGTTCTATGCGCATGAGGCTGATCCCACGATCGAAATGGTTCAGGATGATTACTTATATCCCATCATGACGTACCGGCGGTATGGCACGGAATATCGCTGGCAATTCATTGAATTATTTTCATTTGCCGGAGGCAAGGAGCCAAGCGAGTTTCAAGATGTGAGGCGTTTCACCATTTTTCCGATTTATTTTCAACAACGCTCACCGGTGACGAATGACAATTATACCGCTTTTGTTCCGTTTTATGGTCATCTCAAGGAAAGATTGTTCCGCGATGACATCTTCTTCGCCATGTTCCCAATCTATAGTGAGACGCGTAAAAAGGACGTTATCAATGACAATTACCTTTATCCGTTCTTCAACACGCGGCATGGAGACGGAATGCATGGCTGGCAATTCTGGCCGATCGTCGGCGTGGAACATAAAGTGGTGACGATGCAAACCAATAATTGGGGCGACGTCATCACCAATGCCGGGCACGACCATTTGTTCGTGCTCTGGCCCATTCATTTCCGGCAGAACAACGGCATCGGCACCGACAACCCGGAAAAAATCCGCGCCGACATTCCGTTCTATTTCCTGCAACGCTCGCCACAGCGCGATTCCACGTCCGCGCTTTGGCCGCTTTTCATGTGGATCAACGACCGGGGCCAGAAATATCGCGAATGGCAAATGCCCTGGCCGATCATCATCGTCGCACGCGGCGAAGGCAAGACCACCACCCGGGTCTTTCCGTTGTTCAGCCGGGCGCACAACGATACGTTCGAAGACAATTTTTACTTGTGGCCCCTTTATAAATTCAATGCCGTCCACAGCCCGCCGCTGGACCGGCAGCGCACGCGTATCCTGTTCTTTTTGTACCAGAATACAAAGGACAAGAACACCGAGACCGGCAAAGAGAAGCATCGGGTGGACTTCTGGCCGTTCTTTGTCTATCACCGTGATTTTGAAGGAAATAACCGGTTGCAAATCCTGGCGCCGGTTGAGACTTTTGTGCCGGACAATCCGTATGTGGAGCGGGACTGGTCGCCCTTATGGTCGTTGTGGCGCGCCGAGAACAACGCGAAGACGGGTGCGAGCAGCCAATCGTTATTATGGAACCTGTACCGCCGGGACACCGCGCCGGACGCAAAAAAAATCTCGCTCTTGTTCGGGCTTTTCCAGTATCAATCCGATGCGAAGGCGAACAAAATGCGCCTGTTTTTCATTCCGGTGATACACTCGCACAAACAAACGGCCGCGTCGGCCAATTGACTTTGAACTATGTTTGAAAACATCGGCGAAATGGTGTTGCTGTTCTGGCGCACGCTTCTGGCGCTGCCGCTGGCGTGGCGGCAGCGTTATAAGATTTTCGACCAGTTTTTTGAGATCGGCAATGCAAGCCTGTTGATGGTTTGCATCCTTTCATTCTTTCTGGGCGGCGTCTTGTCCCTGCAAATCGGCCCGTTCATGGCGGACAAGGGCCTGACCAGTTACCTCGGCGGGATCGTGGGGTACGCCCATGCGCGTGAGCTTGCTCCCATCATGATGGCCATCCTCATCGCGGGGCGCATCGGTTCGGCGATGGCGGCGGAAATCGGCTCGATGCGCGTTTACCAGGAAATCGACGCGCTGCGGACGATGAACATCAATCCCATCCATTACCTGGTGCTGCCACGGATGGTGGCCCTGGCCATTGCCCTGCCGATGCTCGTGATCATCTCCATTCTGGTGGGCTGGTTTGGCGGAGCGGTGGTGGCGGCGGTGAACAACCATATCGACACCTCCTACCAGGGGTTTTTTGCCGACCTGCAAAATGTAGTGCAAATCAAGGATGTGGCGAACGGCGTTTTCAAGAGTTTTTGTTTCGCGCTCATCATCGGCGTGGTCAGTTGCCACCAGGGGCTGGTGACCATCGGCGGGCCGCGGGGCATCGGGCGGTCCGTGACCAAGGCGGTCGTCAATTCCATCGTCCTGATCGTGATTTTTGACTATATCCTGACGAGGATCCTTTTGAAATGAACAGCGGCGCCAACCATCATTCGGGAGTGAGCCTGCAAGTGCGCGGGCTGCGCAAGAGTTTTGAAGGGCAGGAAGTGCTCAAAGGCATCGATTTTGAAGTACAGCCCGGGGAAATCTTTGTCATCATGGGACCCAGCGGCAGCGGCAAGAGCATTCTGCTGAAACATTTGATCGGGCTTGAGATGCCGGATGCCGGGGAAATCGTCATTAACGGGGAAGCGATCCATCCGGACGAAATCGCGGCGAAATATCGCACGGCGCTGGTTTTTCAGTCCGGCGCGCTGCTGAATTCACTCACCGTGGGCGAGAATGTGGGGCTTTATTTGACCGAACACCGGCTCAAACCGCCGGAAGAGATCGAGAAAATCGTTTCTGAAAAACTGGAAGACGTCGGCCTGAGGGACGTGGTCGATAAGATGCCCGGTGAACTTTCCGGCGGCATGAAAAAGCGCGTGGCCATCGCCCGGGCGCTCGTGATCGAGCCGCAATTGATCCTTTACGACGAACCGACCAGCGAATTGGACCCGATTTCATCGGTAGTCGTTGGCGAGGAGATCCTGAAATTACAGGAGCGCACCGGGGTCACCTCGGTGGTGGTTTCCCACGACCGCGACCTGGCTTTCGGCATCGCCAACCGGATCGCGGTCATCGCCGAAGGCCAAATCCTGAAGATCGGGACGCCGGATGAGATCAAGAATTTCAACGATCCGTTGGTCCAGAAATTTCTGAATGCGGATTTTAAACATCAAAAGAAATAGCTTATGAAAAATTCACTCGAAACCAGATTGGGTATCTTTGTGGTCTTTGTCATCCTGGCGGCGTATTTCATTGTTGAGACCGTCGGCGGTCTGGAAGTGTTCCAGGGCGGCTACCGTGTCAGCGCGCTGTTCGACACCGTGCAGGATCTAAAAGTCGGCGACAGCGCCAAAATGGCCGGCGTGGAGATCGGGAAGGTCGAGAACATCGCTCTTGAAAGCACGAACAATAAAGTCCGCGTGATCCTCAAGATCCATAACGGCGTCCAAATCAAGACCGATAGCGCCGCCACCATCAAATTCACCGGCCTGATGGGGCAAAATTTTGTTTCAATCGACTTTGGGACTCCGGGTGCGCCGCTGGCCGTCGATGGGACCGTTCTCCAATCCGTGGAACAGCCGGACTTGAATGCCGTCATGTCCAAGCTAAACGACGCCGCGACGGGGATTGAAAATTTCGGCCACAGTTTCAGCGGTCAAAAGATCCAGGATCTGATCGGGCCGTTGATGGATTTCGTGAAGCAGAACAGTGGAAATCTCAGCGGCTCCATCACCAATATTGAGAACATCACCGCCCAAATCGCCAGCGGTCAAGGCACGGTCGGAAAACTGATTTATGACCAGTCTCTTTATAATTCCGCCAT
>Ga0206875_1039_pt1 | contig 34695 bp, 32 predicted proteins | sample Alteio_BWOrgCont_9_FD_152616 | JGI IMG/M metagenome (GOLD analysis project Ga0206875, IMG submission 152616) | Enriched cells from forest soil in Barre Woods Harvard Forest LTER site, Petersham, Massachusetts, United States -... | ecosystem: Environmental > Terrestrial > Soil > Temperate forest > O... | reverse complement strand
TTTTAAAAAGCATAATTGAAAAAACCATTCTTTCTATTGAATACTTTGCCAACCACAGTCAGGAGAAAACTAAAAGAAATGTTGAACCCGTAGGTATTTTTTTTATGCGCAATTACTGGCACCTGGTTGCATATTGCCACTTGCGGAAAGATTACCGCAATTTCAGGATCGACCGTATATCTCACATTTCGCCTACCACTCAAACATTTGAAAAAGAGCATCCCGAACTGAAATCATTCTTAAAGAAAGTTTCTAAAGAAGAAGCATTATATACTGTAGTTATGAGGGTAGATAAGAAAATAATGCGGCACTTCGGCGACCAGGTATATTACAATGGCTTTGTTTCGCAAAAAGAAATAAAAGACAAAGTTGAAATGACCTTTTTAACATCATCTATTGAAGGTTTTTCCCGCTGGTATATGATGTTTGGCGACCAGGCAGAGATCATCAGCCCGACTAATCTCAAGGCCAAAATAAAACAGTTGGCTACCACAATAGCCAAAAAACAAAAATAATTTTTGGACTACTGACATAGGGTTGTCACTCGGTGGTAGTTAGTTTGTATTAAATTAAAAAACTAACACTATGAAAATGACAGAAATGTTCCTGAAAGAAATGGCCCAGGAGGCCGAAACTACCCGCAAGATGTTATCGCGTATACCGGAAGACAAGTATGACTGGAAGCCGCACACAAAAAGTATGAGTGTAAGGCAATTGGCCTGCCACATTGCCGAATTACCTGAATGGGTAAGCATGGCTATAAACTCTGACGAGCTTGATTTTGCAAAGATTCCTTATGCACCTAAAGAAGTAAAAACCAATAAGGAAGTATTGGCAATACTTGAAAAAGCTTTAGCCGGCGCTAAAACAGACCTGGAAAAAGCAAAGGATGATATTATGGGAAAAGAATGGGTAATGCGCAGCGGAAAAGACATTTATTATACAGCTTCAAAAGGGGATGTAATACGTATGACTTTTTCCCAAATTGTTCACCACCGTGCACAAATGGGTGTATTTTTACGCTTGTTGAATGTGCCTATTCCTGCCAGTTATGGACCAAGTGCTGATGAGCATTGATAGATTTATTAACTTAGCTTAATACATTAATAATAATCATATGAGACACGACTTAAAAGTATCGGAATCGGTAGAAATAAATGCCAGCCCTGAAAAAGTCTGGAAAGTATTAACCCAACCGGAATTCATTAAAGAATACCTGTTTGGAACTGAAACTATAACTGACTGGAAGGTAGGAAGCGAAGTGATCTTCCAGGGAGAATACCAGGGACATAAGTACAAAGACAAAGGTGTAATAAAGGAAAATGTTACTCACAAACGTATAAGTTATAGCTATTGGAGTGGTTTTTCCGGAACAGAAGACAAGCCGGAAAACTATTCTATTGTAAGCTACGATCTGGAATCGAAAGATGGTAAGCATACAACCTTCACCTGGTCACAAGTCGGTTTTGCCAATGAAGAAGGCCAAAAACATTCGCAAAGTGGAATGGCAGGGCTTTTGAAACAGATAAAAGAAATAGCAGAGAGACAGTAATTCTTTATGCTGCCAAAAAGATTCACCTATCCTTCGCCCGGTTTTTCACACTATTGGCAACATGGTGCGGGCAGAGGAATGCTGAAGAAACTGGATAGTGTTCCAACTAAAGAATCGATTGAAGAGAATGGAAAACTATTGATGGAGTATGATGAACTGGGCGACAGAGTTATAAAAGAAGTCTTTGAAAAATTCGGATTCCATAAAGCGAGTACACTGATTGATGAAGCCCTTAACAAAGGGCTTCACTCAGTTAATGATGTACCTGATTCTGTTCGGCAACTCTTTGCACAAACCGATACAGTGCCTGATTGGGCTAATAAAGATCTGCTACACGCAGGCTCATTATTTTGCAGAAGATCGGGAACCCTTGGGCTTATTGTTTTGCGCGATTATTGTTTAATGGGTGGTTATGAATCTTCTGCCATCAACAAACCACTTATTTATACGCAGGCATTAAAAAAAGGGGCGGCCAAACGAATGGCTGAGACCATTGAGTTTTGGGTTAATGTAACCGGAGAAAATGCTATGGAGCGATTTTCTATTGGTTATAAAAGCGCTATTAAAGTCAGGTTGATGCATGCGTACGCCAGGGCATCGATACAGAAAATGCCCGACTGGAGTAATGACCATTGGGGTGTACCTATTAACCAATGCGACATGGTTGCAACCAATTTAGGTTTCTCATTAGTATTTATGGAAGGACTGAAACGGGTTGGACTGAAACCAACTGAGAAAGAAATAAATGGAGTTCTTCATCTTTGGAAATACATTGGCTATTTATTAGGCATACCTCCCTTCTACCTTCCCGACACAGAAAAACAAGCCATTGAGAGTTTATACAAATGGACCATCACACAATCCGCTGCCGATGAGGATACCAAAGCCTTGGCGAATGCTTTATTAAAAGAACCTTTATCAGCTGCATTTGCAAAACATATTTGGCAAAAGAAATTTGTTGCCGGGGCACATTTGGCATACAATCATTACTTCCTCGGTAATCGTGCTTGTGAAGCAATGGGCCTGCCAAAAACTATTTTCAAATATTATCCCTATTCGGTAAAAGTGCTTAATGGCCTTTTCGAATTTTTCACTCCTTATAACACATCAGTAAATATTGGTAGAAAGAGGCAGGAATTAATTAAAACGCTGTACTTAAAAAGCCACGGATATTTGTAGAAATAAATTACGATTCTTTCTCTTCAAACTTTATATCCATTTCTTCCAACTCAGCCAAAAGCGGATTATAAATTTCCTTTACAATAGGTATGCAAACACCTTTCAGTTTTATTTGATCGGTTATAATAAGTTTGGTTAAGATACCTATAGGCAAGCCGACCGTCTTTGCCATAGCGGTATGTATGGCATTATCTCCTTTTACTACTAAAGAAGATGTAAGGAATTTTTTCTTGCCGCCCAGTTCATATTCGAATTGGTGTTGCATAACTATCATATCAATATCACCCGCTTTCAATTTCCACTTTTCTTCCAGCAAATCTTGTAACACCTGCGCAGGAGAAGCATCTTTCAAAATAATAGGAGTATTTGCAAAAATACCCACCCATTCCAGCATATCCATTATTTTACCTTTGGCTGGTATACCCACATAATCTGCCAATCTTTGCTTTATATCACCCGCCCCAAAAGGTAAAAATGATTCTGTAAACTCCAGCCAGGTCATTTTTTCAGAACCCTCTAGGTGATACGAGTCATCCGTCATGCCTAATTGCACAAATACATTCCATGCTTCGCAATAGCCCGGCATACGTAATGTACCACGAATAAGTGTGGGTATATTTTCAATACCATATATAGGGCGATAACTCAATGAATCGCGGTTGGCATAACCTTCAAAATCACCCCAGCCTTCGACATGAGTTTTTTCTATACGTGTAAAAAGTTTGTGGTAAGGTATATAAGAGTACTTTCCTTTTTCAATATACTTTGCTGTGCCCTGCCCTGCTAATACAACATTACGCGGGTTCCAGGTAAACTTATATCCCCATGGGTTATCGTTAGACTCAGGTGCAATCAATCCGCCGGTATATGATTTAAAGCTTAGCAGTTTTCCGCCCTGAACTTTTATGTGATCAATTATCTTCATTGCCGATGCATGATCAATACCCGGGTCGAGCCCTGCCTCGTTCATCAATATTATTCCGGCTTTGCGTGCATCGGCATCTAATGCTTTCATTTCGGGCGATACGTAGGATGCAGTCACCATTGATTTTTTTAAGCTAACACATTCGCTTGCGATTTTGGGATGCAAAAAAGCAGGCAGCATAGATATAACTATATCTGCTTTGCTTATCTCTTCATGTGTTTGCTTTTCATCAGAAATATCCAATTCAATTGCCCTTGCGGAAGAATACCCTGCCGTCTTTTGCTTAGCAGCTTCAATAGAAGTATCGGCAACAGTAACTTCGTAGTTATACTTTTTTGCGCCGCTTAATAAATATGTTATCAGTGAAGATGCTGAACGTCCTGCACCAAGGATCAGGATTTTTTTCATTTTACTTCAAAATCCAAAAGTTTATCATTCTCCAAATATGCTTCTAAACGGTCGCCGACATTTACAGGGCCAACCCCTACAGGTGTGCCTGTATAAATCAAATCACCGGTGCGCAGTGTAACAAACTGAGAAACATATTCAATAATAGCATCAAAAGAAAATATCACATCTTTTGTATTGCCTTGCTGAACAGTTTTACCATTTATATCCAGCCTGAAAGAAAGATTACTTAAATTTTTGTAATGTTCTATCGACCTCATTTCGCCTACCACACCCGAACTATCAAATGCTTTGGCTTTTTCCCATGGCAGGCCCTTTGCTTTACAAGCGGCCTGCAGATCGCGGGCGGTAAAGTCTATACCCACACTTATTTTATCGTAATACTTATGTGCAAATTGCTTTTGAATGTTCTTGCCATTTTTATGTATACGCAATACTACTTCTACTTCGTGATGGATTTCTTTCGAGAATTTCGGATAGTAGAAAGGATCATTGTTCAGCAAAAGCGCTGTATCGGGTTTCATAAAAAAAACAGGCTCGGTTGGGGTTTCGGCCTTCATTTCTTTGGCGTGCTCGGCATAGTTGCGGCCAATGCAAAGTATTTTCATACAATTTTATTTATGCAGTTTAGCTTTCACTTCATTATACGATTCCTGCGCAGCTTTAATATCAGGGTTCTGCTTAATAGTTTTGGTGTAATCATCAAGAGCCTTGTTCAGGTCATTTAGTTGCTCATAACAATTTCCTCTTGCGTAATATGCCATAGTATATGTAGAATCGCTTTTTAACGTGCGGCTAAAATAATAAATGCCTTTATTATAATCTTCTTTTAAGAAACTAATAAAGCCCATATTATATAATGCATGGCTATTGGTGGAATCTATCTGTAAGAGCTGGCTGTAGGAATTCATGGCATTATCATAATCACCAACCGATTGATAGAACATACCTTTCTCATAATATGGTTGTATACTATGCGGATCAATATTCTGGGCTGAATTAAAATAATCGAGGGCATGTATGCTATGCTTGCTTGAATATATAAGCCCCATTTGTATATAGGCATTGAAGTACGATGACTTTTGCTCCACAGCAGTCTGCATACTCGACAAAGCTTTTCCTGTATCACCTTCCTCCAGGAATATCAGCCCCTTCATAAAGTATGCCTGTGCTAAATGTATATTTACCTTCAGCGCCCTGTCTGCCAGATCCTTAGCTTCTTTATATTTTTTTACATAAAAATAAATCTCACCCAGCTTGAGCATTGCATCAGTATTACCGGGGTTAAGCGAAATACATTTTTCGAATCCGGCTTTCGCTTCGCGGGTATGCCCCAAAATAAAATCAACATCAGCAAGACTACTATAATAATTGTCTTTGGTGCTGTCTATTTTAACAGTCTTTGTAAAATCATTAAATGCAGGGCCATAATTTTTTTGAAGCACTTCCAATTTTCCACGGTTCCAATATGCATCAGCATCATTGGCGTTGGAATTTATGCGCCCTGTATATACAGTTATCTTAGGGCCAATAGTATCAACAGCAACATGGCTCGTGTCTTTGCCATGCTGCTGTTGTACTTGTGTATTACTATTTCTGCAGGCGTTAAGAAAAAACAGTGATCCTAACAGCCCGAAGGTAATTGTCCGGGTTACTAAACTCATACTTTTTGTACGAGGGCATCTTTAATTTTCTGTTCAATTTCTTCAGCCAGTTCAGGGTTGTCGTTAAATATTTGTTTAACTGAATCCCTTCCTTGTCCGAGGCGTGTTTCGCCATAACTAAACCATGCGCCGGCTTTCTTTACTACGTTCTTCTCTACTCCAAGGTCAACTATCTCGCCAACTTTCGAAATGCCTTCGCCGTAAATTATATCAAACTCGGCAATACCAAATGGAGGGCAAACTTTATTCTTAACCACTTTTACGCGGGTGCGGTTACCTACTACTTGTTCGCCATCTTTAATTTGTGCTATACGGCGGATATCTAAACGTACTGAAGCATAGAACTTAAGTGCATTACCACCGGTTGTTGTTTCAGGATTACCAAACATTACACCGATCTTTTCTCTTAATTGATTGATAAACACGCAGCAGCAGCCGGTTTTATTAATAGTTCCGGTAAGCTTACGCAGAGCCTGAGACATTAACCTTGCCTGTAAACCCATTACTGAGTCACCCATTTCTCCTTCAATTTCAGCGCGTGGGGTAAGTGCAGCTACTGAGTCAATTACCACCATATCAACAGCACCGGAACGAATCAGGTTATCTGCTATTTCAAGAGCCTGTTCGCCATTATCAGGTTGCGATATAAGTAAGTTGCCGATATCTACACCCAGCTTTGCAGCGTAAAAACGATCAAAAGCATGTTCCGCGTCAATAAAAGCAGCAATGCCGCCAGCACGTTGTACGTTAGCAATAGCGTGCAATGCCAGGGTTGTTTTACCCGATGATTCTGGGCCATATATTTCTACTACGCGGCCTTTAGGGTATCCGCCTACGCCCAATGCTATATCGAGTGTAAGTGAGCCGGTTGGTATTACTTCTATAGCATCGCCCGGGGTATCACCCATTTTCATAATGGTGCCTTTGCCATACGTTTTTTCAATTTTGTCTAGTGTTAATGCTAAGGCTTTCAGTTTTTCCTTGTTTGCCTCTTTTGCAGGGTCTCTCTTCTCTACTTTTTCTGGTTTTTCTGCTACTTTTTCCATGGTGTTTTGCTTTTGTTGATTATGAATTATTAAAATTAAAGGTATGTATTTATGTATTGAATATGCTGTAAAGTTTTGAACAATCTGGGCCTTTTTGACTGAATCTCATTGTTAATATCGTTTTATTATCTCTTAATTCTTTCAAATTCAATTTTCATTTCCCTGAGCATAGCCATTATGCTTTCCAGATTCAATTCCTCGGGTTTATTTTTCGACGTATTTATAGCACACTGGTATTCCCAAACTTCTAAAATATCTTCTGCCTTCACTTTATAAGGCTCATATATCTTATTATCAGAATGCAGGCTGAGGGTTCCATCTTCCTTAACATTAGAATATACGCGCTTGTAAACCAGTCCTTCATCGCGGGTTACTAATACATAGGTCTGTCCGTCTTTTACATCTTGTAACGATTCCATGTACTTACCAATAACAAAGCTGCCATCGCTAAGCGGAGGCATAGAATCTCCTTTTATAGGAAAGGCCCTGTGTTTGCCAACGGGCAAAAACGGAAAGTTCATATGCTGGAGGCTTTCAATATATTCCGGGTCAGCGTAACCATTAAGATACCCCGCCTGCGCTTTAATGGGTACTACTTCAACTAGGTCATTACCATCTTTATCTACCATAATAGGAAACAGAATTCGGTTTTCACCAACTTTCATTAAATCTTCCGGTTTTGTTTTAGACAAGTTGGCGCGCAGGAGGGCATCTATGGCAACATGAAAATAATCGGCAAACTTTATTAATAGATCATATGGTGGTTCGCAACGGCCTTCTTCATATGAAGCTAAACGTGCACGTTGGATGCTCATTTCATCTGCAAGAGACTCCTGCGAGAGATTTCGCAGTTTCCTGAGTGTTTTGATATTTGTATCTATGAGCGACATTGATGATTTATTTAGCACAAAACTACTACATATTTCATCATTACAAATAAATAAATGCAAGTATTTTTAGCAATACATTATAATATATTGATTATCAATTAATTAAAATTAAATACAATTGATGAGAAAATCATCATTTTAGATAATAGAGAATAAAAATGCGGACGTTCTGCTAAAATAAATAGCATTATACCTGCATATATAGATAGAATAAAGGATACTTATATATAATAGTATACCCAATAATTTCTCTTTAAGGATTTTTAACACCCACTCTATTCTTCTTCACCTCTTCTTCATTCTGCCGGCGTAATTTTGTTCTCATAAATAACCAATAACAATAAACGTCATGAAAAACTTAAGTTTAGTTCTCGCTTCGCTGGTTCTGTTTGTAGGTGTATCTTTTGCAAACCCAGTTGCCAAGAAAGTTGTAAAACAAGACAAGGCAAAAACAGAAAAGAAAGAAACCAAGAAGGCTGACAAGAAAGCTCCTGCTAAAGACAGCAAGAAAGCTGACACTAAGAAAGCTGCTGACAAGAAATAATCAGCCTTTTTCAGCACATTATATAAAAGCCCGGCAATATTGCCGGGCTTTTATTATTTACCCCAACCTCCAAAGGGGCTTTGAACTATAAGAATTAGATTCCTCACTTTGTTCGGAATGACACCTTTATATAAGACTGATGGGAAGAGGTAAGGCGGGCAAAGCCCGCCTTACCTCTTCCCAAAAATATCCTTTTATACTGTCATTCCGAGTGTAACGAGGAATCCTGTTAATACCCCTTTAGGGGTTTGGAGCTAACAGAATCAATGTATATTTATCGTTCCAATTTTACCGACATTGAAAACCCTGCCCCTGGTAATTGTCATATTTCTTTGTTCAATAAGTAATGTGTTTGCCCAAAACCACCAGGCAGATTCGTTAAAGGTGGCATTAACGCGAGCTAAGCAGGATACCGAAAAAATAAATACACTTATAAGGCTTGCAGGTGCGGTTGAAGGTAATAACCCCGATACTGCTGTAATCCTCTGTAACCAGTCATTGGCAATGTCGCGTGCCATTTCATGGCAAAAGGGTATTATATACTCTCAATACGATTTGGGTATATTTTACGAAATAAAGGGATCCGTAAACACTGCCCTGGCTTATGAAGACAGTGCATTGGCATTAAGTGAAAAAGAGAATATAAAAGGGAAATTAAGTTCAATTTATAATATACTGGGTAATATTTATTCCGACCAGAATAACTACTCAGTGGGCCTTGACTACTATTTTAAAGCCCTTGCGCTTGATACCCTTGTATTAAACCATGCAGTAGCTGATGTATACAGCAATATAGGTTTAAATTACCAGGAAATGGGCAATTATGTAAAGGCCGAGGACTATTATTTTAAGGCACAAAGAATATATGAAACCGAAAACAATAAAGAGGGGCTTGCAACAGTGGCCAGCAACCTGGGCAATTTATATAATTTGCAGGGAGATTATAAAAAAGGGCTCGAAAGCAATTTTGCAGCAGAACAAATTGATAGCAGTATAAATAATGAAGAAAACCTTATTCTCGATTATCAAAACATTGGTAATGAATATTTGCCTTTACACAATTATAAAAAAGCACTGGAATATGGCTTTAAAGGGATATCTCTGAGCAAGAAGATTGGCATTTTAAATAACTTTTACAGTGGCCTTTCTAACGTAGGCTTAACGTTTATATATATTTATGAAGCTGATTCTACAGCTAAAGGATTTACATATACATTAAACAATAAACAAGTCTACATACCACGTGCTGCTTTGCTCGATTCAGCACTTAAATACGAACAAACCAGTATAATATATGCCAATGCTGTACATAATAAGGTTGGACTTTTAACGGCAACCAGGGAGATTGGCGATATTTTCAACCTGAGAAAAGATTACAAGCAGGCAATTTTATTTTACCAGCGCGCCTACGACCTTGCAGATAGTATAAATGTATTGCAGGAAAAAATGGAAAACGCCAGGGTACTGGGGCATACCTTTGCTAAGGTAGGTAATTATCCATTGGCTTATAAATACCTCGACTATGCAATAAGCCTTAAGGATTCCCTATACGGGGAAGATAAAGAGAAAGCTATCGGAAAGATAGAAGCTCAGTTTGATTATGACAAGAAGTTCCTGGAGCAAAAGAAAGAGCATGAAAAAGAAGTAGCTGTTGCTACAGAACAGGAGAAACGCCAGAAATATGTTATTGCTACTATTTCACTTGGCTTGGGCGTAGTATTGATCTTCCTGACCCTTCTTTTCAGGCGTTATAAATTAACAAACAGGCAAAAGAAAATTATTGAGGAGCAAAAGAAAGATGTTGATGCCGCCTACGGCCAGCTAAATACTACGCATGCATTATTACAGGAAAAAGATAAAGACATTACCGACAGTATTGCCTATGCACGAAAAATACAAAACGCTATTTTACCTTCAGCCGATACATTGAATGAATGTTTGGGAGAAGGGTTTGTATTATATAAACCCCGCGATGTAGTGAGCGGAGATTTTTACTGGTGCCATAAAGTGGGTAACAAATCAATATTTGCAGTAGTGGATTGTACTGGACACGGTGTACCCGGTGCATTTATGAGTATGATAGGCAGCAGTATACTTAACCAGGTGGTTATTGAAAACAAAACTTACATTGCATCTGATATATTAAATGAAATGCGCGCCAACCTGTTAAAGCAGCTACAACAAAAAGGACAGGAAGCCGTTTCGCGCGATGGTATGGACATTTCATTATGTATTTGGGACAAGGATAAAAACACATTGCAATATGCAGGTGCTAATAGTCCGCTTTACCTTGTAAGGAAGGGTATAAACAGTTCTCCTCCACAAGATCCAAAACTCAGGGCACATGGCAATGATATGCTGGAAATACTCCCCGATAAACAACCAATAGGATACCAGGAAGGTAAAATGGAATCGGGCTTCACAGCACAAAATATAAAACTGCAAAAAGGCGATTACATTTATATTTCTTCTGATGGTTACCATGATCAGTTTGGCGGCGAGAGGAATAAAAAATTCACTTCACGGGCATTCCGCGATTTACTTATTTCTATAAATGATAAATCTGTAGACCAGCAAAAACAAATTCTCGATGGCACCATTGAAACATGGAAAGCCACTTATGCCCAGACAGATGATATTTGTGTGATGGGCATTAAAATCTCTTGATTATTTCCTTGGTTGCTTAAAGAAGCCTTTATCATAAGCTTCGCAATAGTCTTTGTAGTATTTATAAGTATTCTGCAAAGTCAGCACGGAGTATTCTATAAGCATTTTCTTTACCTCTTTATCTCCTGCCTTTGCAAAATCAATTAGTTCATCGGCTATAGCAGAGCCATCGCGGCCTGTGCTTCTTAAATTGCTCCATGCACAAATAGCAGCCATATCTTCTAAAATGTTTTTCAGTTTTTTTGTGTTCCCACTAAATAAGACATAATCAATTCTGTCGGCAGAAGGCTGCAATTCCTTTAATACAAAATTTCGTTTACCTATATTAATGCTTGCCAGTAATGCAGGTGGAGCCGATAATGTTCTTCTCTGTACCTCTACTATACGCTCAGCTTCGGTTTTCCAGTTAGGTTGTGCAACCCTGCATTGTTTCTCAAGGCACGATGGCAGGGTTTCCTTCAGGTCGACTAAAAAATACCCGTCAGGCTTACCCCTACCCTCAACCAGTATAGCATAGCGCCTAAGTCCAAGGCTCGATGTTCCGGCGATACGGAAAGTAATATCCTTTACTTTATAAAATTCAGGGTTCTCTGTTGTTTTCGCCCATTGCAAAAAATGTTTTTCAACTTCTTTCTTTTCAGATTGCGGAATAGCCACAGTGTGTGTATTATCAATCTTCAACTTTAGCTTCCCTTTTCTCTTCTCTGTTTTTTCTCCAATAAATTCTTTTCTCGAACGGTTTTGCACTTTCTCCAAAAACTTTTTCATAATGCCACGTGTAGTTTCGGGCTCTAATTCTCGTATATAGCCTTCGGCCAGTTTTTCAAAGTAAGTATCTATAAATACATTACAAAGTGCATGTGCCTCGCTTGGTTTTAATTCAAGATTATCGGCAGAAACATAAATACTTGTGAGCAGTCTAGTTATATCAAATAACACGGGGCCTAAAACACACTCATCAAAATCGTTTACGCCAAAATATGTTAAGCGGTTATCTGCTTTATAGCTTCCTAAATTTTCTAAATGCAAATCTCCGCACAACCATACATTAGGTGAATCATGCAAAAATGATTTTTTAGGTATATCGTTATACAATAAATGCGGTATAGCACGGTAAAACCTATACCTGTCATCGCGCATCGCCTTATACTTTAGCTTTAGTATCTCCGGCAAGCGGCCACTGTTATATGCTTTTATTTTCTCTGCAATCGGGTTCATGGGTTAATTATTTATCGGTATATAATTGGCTGGCCGGTATTGCTTGTTTGTATTGGTGAGGGCTATCCCAGTATAAAGTTACCGTGGCTTTATTTTCAATTTTATTATGGTATTCTACTTTCAATTTATATTTTTTACCTGCCTGCAAATTTATTTTTACAGATTCTTCATCAAATTTATTTTTACTTGCTGTAGAACTAATCACTAAGGTATCATTTATCCATACAGATATGTTTTTATCGGCATGGGTATACAGCGTATACGTTTCTGAATACAACGGCTCTATATATCCAGTCCATCGCACCGAATAGGTTTTGGCTGTAACAATTGTATCATGCCATGGCGGGCCCCAGCGGTAATTCACGGCAGGGTCAATGCGTATTTTCTTGTTGAGAGTGAAATTTTCATCATCGTAATATTCACCTTCTAGTCCATTACCATTACCCGAAGGCAAAAAATCTACCATATAAATTGAGCCCTCTTGTTTTAAAAGGCTGTATTGTACTCCGCCAATAAATCGCTTACAATCGGGGCTAAAGCTGGTAAGGCCGGTCCATTTTTTATGTCCTGTATACTCAGGGTTACCGGGTTCATTAAAATAGGTTAACCTTTGTTTGTATGAACCATCCGTTCGCATCATCCACCAGTCGGTACCAGCTTCGGTAGCCATGGTATTACTCATCCACACAATACATTTACCATCGGGTGAACAAACAGCATGTTCATTATAATCGTTAGTTGTAAGTTGTTTTACATCATTTCCGTTTGCCGCATCAATAGTAAATATTCCTGATGACCACCAGGCACTTACATTCATATCGCTACAAAAAATTATTCTTTTGTCATCGGCAGTAAAGCCATAGGTTTCATAAAAAGCATCTCCTCCGGGCTCAAATGTTTTTTCATTTTCCAGTTTCGGAATTCCTGAATCACCAACAAAATCTGCTGTTTTAATTACCCAGTAACCAAAAAACTGTTTCATATTAACCACATCAGGTGCTTTTTTTCTCTCCACCCAAACTACGTGCTTTCCATCGTGCGAAAAGCGAGGGCCAATTATACCATAATCATTATCTCCCGGTATATTAGTAAGTTTATAAGCATGCTTATAATCACGAGTCATTACCCATATATCGGTATAAGTACCTAAACCCGGTATAGCACCGGTCGAGCCACCCGGGTGCTGTGCCTGCTCAGCCACAAACATTATATACTTGCCCGACGGATGCCAGTCGGGGCTTCCGGTATGGCGGTGAGGAATATCGGGGTTTAATACGCTTATACAGGTATCGTGTAACCCATTAGTATCTGCAATATGCATTTCGTAATACTCATTGGGCTTTGCTCCTTTGGTATCGTACACTATCTGTTTTCCATCGGGCGACCATGATACACCTTCACCCTGCGAACGAAACATAATAACCTTTATATCTTGGCCATTTAGCCGGTTGATTATGCCCGAAAAAATCAATAAAATGAATATGCGGTATTTCATTTATCAGCCTTGCAATATGCCTTAGTGCGAATTTAACAAAAAGCTGTTGGCAATGGCTTATTCTGGGCGGGCAGAAGTATATAAATTTCAGTAACTTTGACAGTCAATAAATTCAATTATAGTTTTGAGCTATCGCATTGTAATAGAGCCCGGTGCAAAGAGTAAAAATTACTGGAAAGATTTGTGGGCATACCGTGGGCTTTTTTATTTTTTGGCATGGCGAGATGTATTGGTAAGATACAAACAAGCTGCCATAGGTATTGGCTGGAGTGTCATACGCCCATTGCTAACAATTGCGGCTATGTGGTTTATAGGCGCTTTATTTAACTCTAAAGTACCCGATGGGGTTCCGAGAGTTTTACTGGTTTCGGCGGCCACACTGCCATGGACATTCTTTTCAACCGCTTTCAGCGAAGCAAGCAACTCATTGATAGCCAATTCAAATTTATTGAGCAAGGTTTATTTTCCACGGCTTATAGTCCCTGTAAGTACTATCATGGTCTGCTTAATTGATTTTTTCATTTCATTTATCCTTCTTGCTTTGCTTATGGTTGTTTACAGGTACGTACCCGATTGGAGAATACTTTTAATGCCATTATTCCTATTGCTTGCTGTGGTTACTGCATTGGGTACAGGTTTACTTATTGCTGCACTTAACGTTAAGTATCGCGACTTCAGATACATAGTTTCGTTTATTGTACAGTTTGGCCTGTATGCCTCACCGGTTGCTTTTAGCAGCGAAGATGTTTACCATAAGCTTGCACAATTAGGGCAAGCCGGTATGGTATTAAAAGTAATTTATTCTCTCAACCCTGTGGTGGGAGTAATTGATGGCTTTCGGTGGTCGATATTAGGCAGTAACGTAAGCATTTATATGCCGGGGTTTCTGTGTTCAATTGCTATTAGTTTTTTCTTTTTGTTTTTGGGAGTATGGTATTTCCGTAGAACAGAAAGAGCATTTGCAGATGTAATTTAATGGAGCCATTAATTAAAGTAGAAAACCTGGGTAAGAAATATGTGCTTAGCCATAAGCGCCCGGAACGCTATGTTGCGCTGCGTGATGTATTATCAAATAAAGTCAAATCAATTTTCCGACCTAAAGACAATACCTTTCACCCAACTGAAGAATTCTGGGCACTGAATGATATTTCATTTGATGTAAACCCGGGAGACAGGGTTGGCATTATAGGTCGTAACGGTGCGGGTAAGTCGACATTGCTTAAAATACTAAGCCGCATTACTGAGCCTACCAAGGGCCGTGTAACTATCGATGGCCGTGTAAGCAGCCTGCTTGAGGTTGGTACAGGTTTTCACCCCGAACTTACAGGCAGAGAAAATATCTTTCTGAATGGTTCTATTTTAGGTATGGGCAGAAAAGAAATTGAGGCCAAGTTCGATGAAATTGTTGCTTTTGCCGAGGTAGAAAAATTTTTAGATACACCTGTAAAGCGCTATAGTAGCGGTATGTATGTGCGGCTAGCTTTTGCAGTGGCAGCTCATTTAGAACCTGAAATACTTATTGTAGATGAAGTGCTTGCGGTTGGTGATTCTGCTTTTCAGAAAAAATGCCTTGGCAAAATGGAAGAGGTATCAGGCCAGGGGCGTACCATTCTTTTTGTAAGCCATAATATGCAAGCAGTTCAAACACTTTGCAATAAAGGAATATTATTACATAAAGGAAACCTTATTCATTCGGGCCCTATGCATTCTGTTCTCGAAAAATATTTAGAGGCTCATGCTTCCGCTGATTCTTCATACGAAATTCCGTTGCCTAAAAACATAGCCGATATTTCAGGATATGCGTATAAATTGCAAATTGAAGATATAAATTCCAATTCAGTTTCTGAAGTCCCTATGGGAGAGCACTGGCAAGTACGTATATTTTTTAACATCACCAAAGCCACTCCCCATTTTGTAATTGCTTTGGGCGTTTCCACTATGTTCGATATGCCTTTGCAGACCACATGGAGCGCTCCCAAGGATTTGGAAACAGGCGAATATGAGGTTGTTTTTAAAAACAGCGACATAATTTATACCGAAGGGCAATATAAGTTAGTGGTAGGCCTCTCATCAGAAAAAAGAGTTATGCAATATACAGAAGGTGCCGGGTTAATCACAATTTCAGATGTTAGCGCAGTTGCCAATGATGAAAGGATTATAAATACAAAAAGCGGCCTGTTGATCAACCAGATGGAAACTATTATTACAAAAAAATAAAAGGATAGATGTTTTTTGCCGAACGAATAAAAAATATTGCAGCTACCGATAAAGTATTGGAAATTGGCCCCGGCGCAAGCCCACACCCGCGCTCTGATATATTACTGGAACTTGAATACACAAATGAAGCAGACAGAAGTGCACAGTTCGGGCATGGTGAGAAATTAGTAAGTGATAAAAAAATAGTTTACTACGATGGTAAAAAATTTCCTTTTAAAGATAAGGAGTTCGATTATATAATCTGTTCACACGTTTTAGAGCATGTTGAAGATGTACCTGGTTTTTTACAAGAGGTTTTTCGTATAGCAAACAAAGGTTATTTTGAATACCCAATGGTCTATTACGATTACATCTATAATTTTGATGTGCATGTCAATTTTTTAAAATACGACGATGGTTGTTTAAAATTCATGAAGAAAAATAAAACAGGGCTCAATGAATTTAAACCGGTGCAACAGTTTTTTAATGCATCACTCCAGAAAGGTTATTTCTCGTTGGTAAATGAACTATCGGCATTTTTAATGGAAGGGTTTGAATGGGACAAACCTTTTAAAATAGAAGAAGCAAAAAAACTGGAAGAAGTTTGCCATGCGAATTTTGTTATACCGGAGCCTAAAACGCCATTATCTCCATCGAGTATGCAATTATTGAAACAATTAGTAAAAAGAATTATAAAATAAAACGTTATGAAATTACATTTAGGCTGCGGAGAACAACATTTTGAAGGCTATGTTAATATTGACTATCCACCTTCGGAACATAGTGTGCAACAGACAAGCGGGGCAGATGAATTTGCTAACCTGCTTGAACTAAAATATAAAGCCGACACTATTGATGAGGTTCGCCTGCATCACGTATTTGAACATTTTCCGCGTGCAACCGCATGTGCCCTTTTGGCAAGCTGGAATTCGTGGTTAAAACAAGGAGGAGTGCTAGAAATTGAAGTACCCGATTTTGAAAGAACAGCGAAAGTTGCATTAAGCATGTTTAGCAGCAAACAAACAAAGACTATCGCCCTCAGGCATATTTTTGGCTCACAGGAAGCGCACTGGGCAGTGCATTACCATGGCTATACACCTGCCATATTATCGGCTTTAATGGAACAATTTGGTTTTAAAGTAAAAGAGGTAAAAAGAAAAAACAGCAGGGGTATTTTACATAACATAGATATTATTGCGATTAAAGTAGCTTCAAAAACAAAGAAAGAAGCAGAACTTGAAGCCACTGCATATTTAAATGGTTATATGGCTGCCGATGCTGATAGTGAAAGGTTAATGGTACAAACCTGGCTTAAAGAATACAGGCAGCAAATTGAAAAAACATTCGCAACAGAATAATTAAACCGGTATGAGCAACCATTTTACAATTACAATAAACACCTGCAATCATGAAATTTGGGTTGAAAGATGCATAAACAGCTGCTTGGTTCAGAAGTACGATAATTTCGATGTTGTTTTAGTAGATGCCCATTCTGACGATAAAAGTTTTGAAATAGCGATGGAATACGAAGCCACATTCACAAATTTTAAAGCACACCATAATGAAGTTCGTTTACCTGCTGTTGCCAACCTGTTTTTACTTGCTAAGCTATCAAAGCCAAACTCTATTATTGTAATGGTTGATGGTGATGATTTTTTAAAAGGACCAAACGTTTTACAGAAATTAAATAAGTATTACGGCGATAATAATGATGTGTGGATGACCTATGGCTCTTATGTTGAATGGCCAAGCCTTCGTTCGGTAGTTGCACATTACCGGGCGCATACTGCTGAAGAAATTGCAAACAATACTTTCCGTGAAGCACCATGGCTTGCCTCTCATTTAAGAACCTACAGGAGGGAGCTTGTAATGAGAATAGATGAAAATGATGCCAAGGACGAACGGGGTAATTGGCTATATGCGGCAGACCAGGCTATTATGTTGCCATGCTTAGAAATGGCCGGGGTGCATAGCAGGTTTATACCCGATATTCTTTATTATTATAATATTGGCGATCCTAACAGGGAAACTGTGCATCATCTCTCCGAGCAGGTAAAACATGCAAAATATATCCGCATGAAAAAGAAATACCAGGCCCTGGAAACATTGTAATTATAAAACTTAGTTTACACGGAGTTTCATGAATCTTGCACGAAGAATACAAAACAGGCTAAAACTCTATCCAAAGGTTTCCCGTGTAATAAAAAGAAACAGGTTTTCATATAATGAAATTGAAAAAAAATCTATTGTGTCTCTTTTAAATAATGCCGAGTACACAATAAACACAATAATTGGTTTTCGGGGAAGACCGGAATTCCATGCCTCCATTATTGAATCATTTCACAATGCTTTTAAGTACTATCAAAATAAACATCCTGACAATAAACATACTTTCTGCTTAACTTTTGTTGAACACAGCCGCGAAACAACATCGCGCGAAAAGCTGCAAGGACAGGTAAACTATTTATGGACTCCCGGAAATATAGTTGACCAATACAGCAGAAGCTTTGCTTATAATTTTGGGGTTAAATATTCCAACAAAGCAAAGTATTACCTGCTTCACGACCTTGACATACTTGTAAAGGAAAACTTTTTCGAAGAACTGTTCAACAATCTTGGTAGTCATAAATGCATGCAGCCCTATGGCAAAAAACGGGTTCTATATATGTCAAAAGAATTGTCAGAGAAGGTTTTAAAAAAAGAAGTTGATTACAATACGTTTTCGGAAAATACTCCCGGGGTTTCGCCGCCTAAAATACTTGGTTCAAAAGGTGGCTCAATTTTAGTAGAGCACGACTTATATTATAAGATTGGCGGATTTGATCCTGAAATATTTTGGGGCTACGCTACCGAAGATCAGTTTTTCTGGGAGAAACTTTTAATCGTCAACGGAGATGTCCCTTTTGCAGATAATCCTCCTATTGATATGTTTCATATGTGGCATCCCTTAACTATTGCCTCAAATCCGTTTTTGGGTGCAATGAATCATTATTTTAAGGAATTTAAAACAATGCCACAAATAAGAAAATTAAAAATTATAGAACTGCAACATAATTCTTTTACAGCAAATAGTTAATTGCAATAATATTTATTAAGTAATGATCATAGTAAGGCTTATGGGCGGGTTAGGTAATCAAATGTTCCAGTATGCACTGGGCAGGAGGCTCTCTTTATTACATAATACTGAACTAAAGATCGATATTTCCTTGTTAGGGAATGAAACCAGTATCGATACTAAGAGAAAATATGAGTTGGGAATTTTTGGCATTGATACCATTGCAAATAACAATGACCTTAAGCCATACAGGGTAATACAAAGCAGTAGCTTTAAGCGAAGGCTGCATTACAGGTTGCCTCAATGGTGCTTTTCTCATCATATAATACCCGAGCCATCGCATGCATTTAATCCCGGCATTTTTAAATCGCCCGATAATTCTTTCTTTACTGGCTTTTGGCAAACACAAAAATATTTTATCGATATAGCACAAACCATACTTGATGATTTTTCATTTAACCCATCACTGGATGATGTAAATAGGAAAATTGCAGAAAAAATAAACTCAGGTAATTCAGTAAGCATACATATACGCAGAGGTGATTATGTCTCAAATCCAACAACGCAAAAATATCACGGTATTTGCAGTATAGAATACTATCAATCTGCTGTAAAACAATTATTAGCAAACCAATCTGACCTGCAGCTTTTTGTGTTTTCTGATGATACGGAATGGGTAAAACGAAATCTGCACTTTGATTTGCCAACCGAATACATAAAAGGCAACACAGGGAATAAGAGCTATATTGATATGCAATTAATGAGCTTATGCAAGCACAACATTATTGCTAACAGTAGTTTTAGCTGGTGGGCGGCATGGCTGAATAAGAATAAAGGGAAAATGGTTATTGCCCCTATTAAGTGGTTTGAAGACAGTACAGTAGATACTAAAGACGTAATTCCGGAAAGCTGGATTAAACTATGAGCATGCCCAAAGTAACAGTATTAATGCCGGTTTATAATGGCGAACGCTACCTGCGCGATGCTATTGCAAGCATACTTGGGCAAACATTTACCGATTTTGAGCTATTACTAATTGATGATGGATCAACTGATAAAAGTTGTGAAATAATTTCTTCATTTACCGATGCACGTATACGCCTGGTAAAAAACGATGGCAATATCGGGCTTATAAGAACATTGAATAAAGGAATTGATCTTGCCGCCGGAGAATATATTGCACGTATGGATTGCGATGATATTTCTCTTCCACAACGTTTTGAAAAACAAGTTTCGTTTCTTGACAAGCATCCTGAAACTATAATGGTTGCTAGCTATATTGTTCAATTAAACGCAGATGGAGACGAAACCGGAAGTTGGGCAGATGATATCGACACAAAAACATCTGCTGAAATTCATGAAATGATTCCAAGAGCGAATTGTATTGCACACCCATCCATAATGATGCGGAAAGCTATTGCTCAAAATTATAGATACAATGAAAAACAAAAAGGTTCAGAGGACTGGGACCTTTGGCTACGTATTTCCCAGGATGGGTTAAAAATTGAGAAGATAAATGAGGTATTATTAAAATACCGGGTGCATCCGCAATCGGCAACTAACGCCGGCAACTCGGGAATGCGATCACAGAAAAAGATAATAAAGGTTAAAAGAACATTTTTATTTTCAAGCCTGTTACGTTTCAAAATAAATTCATTTTTCTTTCTTGTCTTCTATTCATGGATTAGAAGTGTAGCGAGATATATCAAAGTGTATTCGCTGCCATTGTTTCTCAGATCAACTAAAAGAATATTGACCACGAACCCATTCAGGGTTTTTTCTGATCACTCAAAACTGAAGGAATATCTTTCTTCCAATACACATAACTTATTTCTCTTTTTCCCTTACACTATTATCGGCGGTGCCGAGCGGGTACATGCTGATATTGCTGCCTGCCTTGCAGACCAAAAACCACTTGTATTCTTCACCGGGTTTTCAAAGAACAATGCTTTTTTAAGCTTATATGAAAACAATGCAAAGGTTTTTAATATTCCACATGTTCTTAATTACCCCTTAACAGGTAAAAAAGCAATGGCCCTGCTTGCAGATTATATTAACAAACAAAAAGATTCTAAAACGCTGGGTAGTAACTCCATATTCTATGACGAACTCCTTGGTTTCTTATCGCCAAATGTGTTCTGCACCGATCTTAAACATTCATTCATTTACCCGGGAAACCAGGAAGAATATACTTCTATTCCCAAAATACTTCGCCTTAATAAAAGGATATTTATTGGTAAAAATGCTATTGAAAAAGCCCGCAGGTTTTATTTTGATAATAATATACCTAAAGAATACGCCGGACGTATTATACATATAGGTAATTATATAAACGTACCGGCAGCTTATCCACAGAAAATACAAAATGAAAAGCTAAAAGTAATTTATACGGGCCGTGCCACACCCGAAAAGAGAGTCCATATTGTTGCAAGGGTTGCCGAAGAATGTAAAAAACAAAATATAGCCGCCATATTTCAAATTGTGGGAGATATGGGCACTGTTATTAATAAAACCCAATATCCGTTTATAGAATTTACCGGCGAGGTTATCGATAAAGAAGTATTAAAGAATATTTATTTGTCGGCAGACATTTTACTCATCACCTCTGATACTGAAGGTTTCCCAATGTCAATTATGGAGGCGCTGGCATTTGGCGTAGTACCAGTTTCTACTCCTGTAGGCGATGTTCCTTTACATATTATAAATAATGAAACAGGTTTTGTTACTTCTACTATTGATGGGGAAAAAGTAATATTTGAAATGACAGGGTTTATAAAAATGCTTACCGAAAACAGGCAATTAATTCAATCTATCTCAGTAAAAGGTTTTGAATATGCAGGCAAAAATTTCCAATATGCCAACTTCTATAATTCGTACCGTAAATTATTTGGCTTTTAATACTGTTTTATAGCAAGCGTCTTTAAATTGTTCTGCCCAACTGTCCCAATTAAATTTTGATTCGAACAGTTCTCTCGAGCTTTTTACCAAGTTGTAATATTTTTCATCGTCCTTAAAAATTTCCGATATTACTTTGGCATATTCTGCCCCTTTTGCTGGTAATGGTAATAAAACTCCACTTTTACCTTCTATTAAAGCCGAAGAAACACCACCTGTATCGGTGGCTATAGAAGGAACTCCAAATGCACTTGCTTCACAGAATGTAATTCCAAAAGCATCTATCCGTGTAGGTAGAACAAAAAAACTCGCATTAGTAAATAGTTTAGTAAATAGTTCAAATCCGTTACTATCATTCTTATTTAAAAAGGGGATCACCTTTAGGTTTTCATGTTTATATTCTGTCGGAGGGACACAACCACATACCGTTAAAGAGGTATTTATACCCATACGGTTTAACTCTAAAAATGCTTCATAGGCTATTGGGCCACCCTTACCTTCCCAATTAACACCAATAAATAGCAAATTGCATTTCGTGGTTTTCCTTTTGTTCAATGCAATTTCTTTGGGCGGTGGATTATCCATATTAGCTCCAAAAGGAATAGTGAACACCTTATCGGGGGCAATTTTAAAATCGTTTATTGCCGATTGGCTAGCCCAGGCAGAAGGATAAACTATAAGTGAAGCTTTGTTTAAAGCCATTTTTTCAACATCAAACGTTTCTTTCCACGAAAAATCATATAACCCGGTAAGCGATTTATGGTAATTATGTGAGTTTATCACTGTTGCATCGCCTAAATATGCAATAGGAACATCGGTTTTGAGGTAAGGAATAAACGCACTGGTGGCCGGAACCACAATCAAATCATATTTTTTAGACTTAAGCCGTTTATTAGCAATTCGGGCATAACCCTTAGCCAACATTTTACTATGCCTGTAGTTATATCTTTTACCCAATATCTTCTGCGAAAGGCCAGTTATTAGCTGGCCCATTATAAATTCGGGAAAAGGCTTTATCGGGCCCAGTAAATCTACATCTCCGAGACTTTGCTGCAAGGCCTTTTGCATATAATAGTGGGTACCCGACCAGGAATGCCTGTCGTTAGGGTCGGTAAGGGTTAAATATGCAATTTTAAGCCTGAAAGAAGTATTGTCCATTGTTTTACTGAATTTTCAAAAATAGTTAATATTTGGTGCTTAAATGCCTGTAACGGCCATGCCACTTGCCCATATTGAGCAATTAAATGCGGGTATTAAAGTATTTTTTCTTTTTTAGGGTTGAAATATCCCGAAATCATTATCTTTGCGCCCTTCATAAAAAGTTCTATCTGTAAAAATCGGGGTGTAGCGTAGTCTGGTTATCGCGCCTGCTTTGGGAGCAGGAGGTCGTCAGTTCGAATCTGGCCACCCCGACTGAGACAATAAAAAGGAACCTGATCCCGTAGCTCAGCTGGATAGAGCAACAGATTTCTAATCTGTCGGTCGTGGGTTCGAATCTCGCCGGGATCACTTACCTCTAAGCCACTAATTTTAGTCCAAAAAGTGAAAACCTACACACGCAAAGAGTTTTTTAAGGTAGCTACTGCAACGGGCATTACATTTTTTCTTGCTGCTTGCGGAATAAGTAACAAAAAGAAAGAAAAAGAAACATCTGCACAGGTCCCAGATTCGTCAAAAAAAGTTATTCCCGAAAAAGTTCCTTCAACCAATTTAGATCTAGTTGACAAGAAAGATCCGCGCTATGAAACCCTCAGAAAAGGGTTCAATAAACGATTCGATAAGTATCCAGCTATTATAGCTCTTTGTTCTTCAACCGAAGAAGTTGCAGCAGCCATCCGTTACGGGCATGAAAAAAGTTTGCCCATTGCAATTAAAAGTGGCGGCCATAGTACTGAAGGATTTTCTGTCAATGATGGTGGTATGGTTATTAACCTTTCGAAATTAAATAAGGTAGAAATACTCGACGGTGGTAAAATTAAAGTCGGCCCGGGTTGTACTTTATCTGATTTAAATGATACTATCCTACCACAAGGACGCCTTCTTCCGGCGGGTTCATGCGCTACCGTGGGTATTGGAGGCTTAACACTTGGTGGCGGTTATGGGCTATTCTCACGGAAATTCGGCCTTACCTGCGACCACATGATAGAAGCTACCATGGTAGATGGCCAGGGCAACATTCATTCTACCAAAGATGATGATGAGTTACTATGGGCACTTAGAGGTGGCGGAGCAGGAAATTTTGGGGTGATTACCGAAATGATATTCAATACACATCCGGCACCTACAGTTATGCAGGGCCATTATTTTAAAGCCCGTAAGTTAACTGCAGAAAAAGCAGCTTCAATTTTGCAAACATGGATGGAACTGTGCACACAACTGCCTGATTCCTGCCTTTCAGGATATGTGCTTAATGGAAGCACCCTAAATATTATAATTACAAACTACGAGCCAGCCAATGATAGCAAGTTGCAACCACTAATAACCAAATTAGCCGCAGTTACCGATGAATCGAAAAGCAGTCATTGGGGCAAACTTGCCATAATGCTTAAAAACCATTATGGTTCTGACAAGCCTGTAAATCTGAGAAATTCATCTGCGGGTTTATATAAAGGCTATAATGATATCTCTTCGTGCATTACGCAGGTTTTAGAAAAAGTAATTACTACACCAGGAATGATCTACCAGGTAGATACACTGGGAGGGAAAGTTGATGATGAAGAATTTAAAAAGCTTTCTTCGTACCCACACAGGGGCTTTGATTTCCTTTCAGAATTGCAGGCCTATTGGGATACTCCGGCCCAGGAAAAAAGGCTTGCCGACTCAACTACCCATATATTAAAAATTATTCAACAGAATGGCATTACCCGGCAATATGTAAATTATTGCAGCATTGAATTTAACGATTGGGAGAATGCCTATTACGGAGAAAATTATAAACGACTACAGGCAGTAAAACAAAAGTACGACCCCGATAATAATATACGCCACCCTCAAAGTATTAAAGCATAATGGCGGAAACGAAAATAAATACGGCAAGAAAAATTTCAGATATAATCAGGCTGTCACTTAACGGAGAAGAGCAGGATTATACACAGGGCAGCATCCGGAAGGCAGTATTTTTGCTTGCTATTCCTATGATATTGGAATTAAGTTTGGAGAGTGTATTTGCACTGGTAGATATGTTTTTCGTAGGTAAACTGGGACAAAACGCAATTGCTACTGTTGGTTTAACCGAATCGGTAATTACGCTAATTTATTCAATTGCAATTGGGTTAAGTACCGCAGCAACGGCAATTGTCGCCAGAAGAATAGGAGAAAAGAAACCCGAAGATGCAGCGCATTCAGGGGCACAGGCATTGATAATATGTTTGTTTGTAACAGTCTTTATAAGCACCTTTGGAGTAGTTTTTGCAGGAAATATTTTATCGCTTATGGGGGCAAACAAAGATGTGGTAAATCAGGGAGCAATATTTACGCGCATTATGTTTGGAGGAAGCCTGGGAATTATGCTTTTGTTTTTAATAAATGGCATTTTCCGCGGTGCAGGCGATGCAGCAATAGCTATGCGAAGTTTGTGGGTTGCGAGCATTATTAATATCATTTTATGTCCCATTTTTATTCATTTATTCGGATTAAAAGGTGCTGCTATTGCAACTGTTATTGGCAGAAGCACGGGAGTGCTGTATCAGTGTTATCATTTATTTAACGGGAAGGGAATTTTAAAATTCAGAATACATCATTTTAAGATTGACGGGGAAATAATCAGATCGGTTATAACTATTGCATGGCCCGCAACATTACAATTTATTATTGCGAGTGGCAGTTGGATTGCATTAACAAGATTGGTTGCCGAAACCGGGGGAACATCTGCATCGGCCGGATACCAGGTAGCTATACGATGTGTGGTCTTTTTTATTTTACCGGCCTGGGGATTAAGCAATGCCGCAGCAACACTGGTAGGGCAAAACCTTGGAGCCAAACAACTGGAAAGAGCCAGGCAAAGTGTTATGCTAACTGCTAAATACAATGCCATTTTTATGAGCTTAGTAATGATACTGTTCTTGTTTTTTTCGAGCCCTATTGTGCATTTTTTTACCAAGGATGAAATTATTGCTGCATACGGAGTTCAATCCTTGCAGATTTTCGGGGCAGGATATATTTTTTATGGCATTGCCATGGTAATGACACAAGCATTGAATGGTGCCGGAGATACAAGAACTCCCACTATTATTAATTTCGTTTGTTTCTGGCTATTTCAAATTCCTTTTGCATACTTTTTGGCTAAAGTTTTGGATATGAAAGCCACAGGTGCATTTATTGCCACACCCGTTGCTGAAACCGTTATTGCAATTATTGCCTGGTACTACTTTAAAAAAGGCAAATGGATGGAACAAAAAGTATAAGCTCTTCATTCATTCTTCATCCTACAATAGTTATTTCGTAGTATGAAAAACATCACTCTTATACTCTGTCTCGCTTTAACATCCTCCATGTTTGCACAGGATAAGGAAATAAACTTCCAGAAAGCAGGCAGCACAAAAACATTCTCTATACTAATGTCTGACGCAAATATGATTCAATTGAAGAATCATAAAGTAATGCAAGGAATAATAACGAGCTATACTGATTCTTCGATAGTATTCAAAGAATTTAAGATCACCAAAGAAAATACACCTGCATTAAAAATGCTTAAATTTGATAAAACCCTAAACAAAGAACAAAAAGAAGCAGCTTTTATGGATATAACACATCCTGATGCGGTTACCATATCCTACGATTCTATCAAAAAAATAAAATTCAATCTTACCGGAGATAAAAAGTACAGCCTTCAGACAAAAAGTGCTTTCGCTCTTTTCCTGGCATTAGATATTCTTACTATTGCCGATATTGGTGTAATATCAAACCCTGATAATGGTATGAATGATAATTCAATTGCAAAGAACAATAAAGTCGGAGTTGAAATTGTTCCGCTTGCGTTTGTAATAAGCGACTGGTACTATATGGCTTCTATTACAAAAACCATTAAAACAGATAAGTGGAAACTCAAAGCAAAAGTTAGTTAACTATTACCACCCGGGAAACACTCAGTAAAACATCTTTACTATATAATTGTACCAGGTAAGTCCCGGAATTCAAATCGTTGCACCTGACCTGCTTCTCTTCTTCCTGCATTGTTTCTTCTTTCACCAATCGGCCAGACAGATCAAATATTCTAACATTAACCGGATTTTGCAAAGGCTGAGAAAGCTTAATTGTAAATACACCATTATTAGGGTTAGGATAAACAACCACCGGGTTCTCACTTACGATAGATTCCTCAATACCGGTTAATGTTGCTTTATTACCGAAAAAGAAAATCAAAACATCCTTCATAACTGTATCGCGAGTAGTAGATGGATAAATGGTTTCAAATGGATAAGACATATAAACAAGCTTACCGGTTTTTATACCTCCGTTAAATACTCCTACATAATGTATGCAAGCATATTCCGTATCGAGTGTATTGTAATGCAAATCGGCTTGGGCACCATTAATCGGTGAAATGGCATCAGGATAACTTACATTGTATGTACCATGTGTGCCATTATCAAAATCTACGGTATCCTTATTTTCAAATATGGAAGTCGCAATAGGGCTAACCATACTTGAATAGTATGTATTTGCCTTACCATTTGGTGCATCAGATATATATCTTGCTTTTAAGTAATTGCTGTAAAATAGCTTGTCACTAGCACTTCCAAAAGCATATAGATCATAGCCGATTTCAGAACCTGAAGTAAATAGGTATCCGCCCTTTTGCAAGTAAGCAGTAATGTATACTTGTTCACTGGGAGTAAAACTACTGTCAATTGTACTTTCTTCTCCCAATATCCAATCAACTGCAGCATAGTTTTGCAGTGAAACCAATTTATCAGTAATTGCTTTATGTGTGCAACTTTCTGTAAACCTGTTATTATTATATAATGCCGAGCCGTGTTGTATAGTAAAGTTGTAAGTATTGCCTGCAATTGCACGTTCAAAACCACTTACAAGCAAAGTACTGTCATTCCTGCTTGTGGGTACTGCAACCAATACTTCCGACATAGCTGATGTTGTTCCGCTCATTGAATCATATGCCATTATCTTTACATAATATAATTTATCTGTTTGCAATCCGGCTATAACCAAATTGCTTTTGGGCACTCTCACCATCTCACTATAATTAACACCATCAGTACTTGTATAAATATTGTAGTGCGTAACCGAATCATCATTCTTTACAACTACTTTTAATGATGTGGGAGTGTTTCGCAACACCGCAAATGATGTTGGAGTCTTTTGTGTTATTCCGTACGGGTACCAGGGCTGAGCAATAACGCCTTCATCACTCAACAAGGTATCTTCAGCAGAAGATTCCAAAATAGATTGTATGGTAGTGGGAGTAGTATCATTCAGCCAGCAGTTGTTTTGCACCAACCTAATGCCATGACTATAATCCATATAAGTGTCGGCATGCACATTGGTCATGGGTTGTATATAGGTACCGGTAGTATAGTACCATCCGAAAATAATTACACGATTAGCAATTGAGTATATCAGGTTTGATATAATTACATCTTTCTGGTCACCACTTACTAGCTGGCCAAGCGGATGAGCAGGTAAAAATGTATCCCTCAAACTATCAACCAAAGAATCGTGATGATAGAAAAAAGGCACAGTACTCATTAGCGGACCGGGGGGCAAAGTTTGCGGGCTAAGTTTCACTTTAGCTGCCGACCAAACCTCTCCCACCATTCTGCGCGTACAAAGAGTAGTGCCGGTAAGACTGACAATCTTTGTAGCCAGCATAGGGCTCATGGGGCATAGGTAATAATCGCTATCGCAACCTATAGTTACATAATCGGGTGCCACGTAATATGTAACGCTTTGCTTTACCGATTTTACAGTTACAGATACATTTACGGTATCGAGCTTACGGTAAAAATCGGGTACATTGCCTTTTAAAATCTGTGCATATATCATATTCTCCCTATTGGTAAGGCTTAAGGAAGAAGATGCTATAGTTGCTTCAAACTGGCTACCCGAAAGTGCAGTTTTTGAACGTACAGGTAAATTAAGGGTTTGAGAAACTCCAATAAAAGGCAAGGCGCAAAAAAGCAGAAGTAATATTTTTTTCATTTACCAGGGAGATAAACAGATAAGCTAATATAAGATATTTTCCATTCCCTTGCCCTAATCAGTTTTAGTTATTGTTTAAGCGTTTTTTATTACCTTGGTAATCAATAAATATAGTTATGGCAGAAAACAAGCCCCAGATTTTAATTATTTCCGCCAGTGTGCGTGAAGGAAGAAAAAGCCACCGTGTGGCTTTATTCTTCAAGAAATTTATTGAAGAAAAAGGCCTTGCAAATGTCGAAATAGCAGACCTGAACGAATATAAGTTCCCTGTATTTAATGAACGCCTGCAGTATCAAAAGAATCCTGATGCAAAGGTGCTTGAATTTGCAGGAAGAGTAAAAAGTGCCGACGGAGTGATTATTGTTACTCCCGAATATAATGGCGGCTACCCTGCAAGTTTAAAAAACATAGTCGACCTACTTTATGATGAATGGCACCATAAACCCATAGCTATTTCAACTGTTTCTAATGGGGTATTTGGCGGTTCGCAGGTAATTACTTCTTTGCAGTTCTCACTTTGGAAAATACGTGCCTTGGTTGTTACTGCTACTTTTCCTGCACCAACTATTGATAAGGGCTTTACCGAAGATGGTAATTCTAACAATAAAGAATTCGATGATAAGCGTGCAACAGGGTTTGTAAACGAATTGCTTTGGTTTATGGAAGCCACAAAAAGAATGAAGGCTTAGTCTTTCGTCAGCAGTTCAACAATATCTGATAAAGTCTTTTCATTTGTTTTTACAAATGCTTCGCCTGCCTTAGCCAGCGAAGTAATATTTTCCATCGAAACATTATCCATCTCTTTATTCAAGCCATGCAATGAAGGCTGCAAGCGAGTGTATGTAGATTGGGGCTTATTCTTAAATATATCTTCTAACTGAAAATTCACCATATCGCTATGCGCATCAAAAGCAATATTAGCCAACATACGTGCCCAGTTCTTTTCGCTGCTATCATCTGTTTCGGCATCGGTATAGGCTGATGTAGCCAAGCCTGTACCTAATGAAAGTAAAAAGAAACTATCCGCCTCAGGAAAGGTTAACCTTGCCTGCATGTATGCAAAGAAAGCGGGGTTGTATGCAAAAATACTTCCGTCAATAAATGTATATGGCCTTTCGGCCATGTTATGCGCTTTAGCTGGAGGAAATACTCCAGGTAGGGCCGATGTAGAGCGGATTACTGAACGCACAAAAAAATCTGATCGTGGATCACCCACAGCTTTGTGCGATAAAAACAAATATGGTTCGGTATGCACAAGATCATATGCGGTAATACAACTTGGTTTTATAAGTTGGCTGAGTTTTAAGTCTTTAAAGAACAATCTCAATTGCGCCTCTAATCCTTCAGGAGAATATTTATGAAACCCTGCATTCTCCATCACCGTAAAGGAATGGCCACCATAAGCAAAATAAAACTCCACAGCCTGTCTTGCTGTAAACCTGGGACGCTTGGCATCAGTCTCATCCGGTGCAAGATACACGCATGTAAGTAATCCTCCGGTACTTGTTCCGGTAATAAAATCAAAATAATCTGACAGGCGAATATTCGGATCGCTCTTAACCTCTTGCAGTCTTTCTTCCAATACAGCTAAAAAAGTCGCGGGTAGTATTCCACGAATACCACCTCCGTCAATTGATAATATTCTAACTGTCTTACTCATTAATTTTTACTCCCTTACCATTCATTGCTGATATCAAAAGCCCTATAAAGGTAATCAAAGCATTCATTATAAGCAATTCGAAGCCAAACTGATAGCCATTGAACCATACTTTTGATTGCGAATCAAGCACATAACTTATAACAGGTGCCAGTATACAAATTATGGGAATCCATGTATCATTTGCCTTAATTTTGGTAAGTAAACCAAACGAATATAATCCCAGCAAAGGGCCATAGGTATAGCCTGCAACCTTATATACCACATTAATTATACTGGGGTCATTTATCAGTCGATATATTATAATCACTAAAATCAAAACCACTGCCATTAGGGCATGAACATTCTTCCGTGTTCTTTCCTGTTTATCTTTTTCTTTGCGGTTTATATCCAAAATATCTACACAAAACGAAGTAGTGAGTGCTGTAAGTGCAGAATCAGCACTGGCAAATGAAGCTGCTGTTATTCCCATTACGAACAGAAACGCAACAACGGTTCCGAAATGCCCTTGTGTAGCAAGCATTGGGTAAAGGTCATCTGCTTTGGCAGGTATTGCAATATGGTTTAATTCTACATAAGCATATAAAAGCGAACCCAGTGCTAAAAACACAAGCACAACAGCAGCGTATATAATACTGAATGAAAAAATATTTTTTTGCGATTCGCCTATTGTTTTACAGGTAAGATTTTTCTGCATCATATCCTGGTCAAGGCCGGTCATGGCAATAGCTATAAATACGCCGCTAAAGAATTGCTTGAAGAAATAATATTTACTTTTATAATCCCAATCGAACATTTTAGAGTATGGCGAATCAGTAACTGTTTTAGCCAGATCGCTAATATGCAAATGCATAGCCTGGCTGATGAGAATTATACTTCCAACTAATGCAGCCAATAAAAAGAATGTTTGCAAGGCATCGGTCCAAATAATTGTTTTCATACCCCCGCTTCGTGTATAGAGCCATATCAGTATCACTATTAACGATGCACTTACCACAAAATTTATGTTCCATTGGTTAAAGATGCAGTTCTGCAATACATCAACCGCTACATAAATACGGAATGATGCTCCAATAATACGCGATAGAAGAAAGTACGATGCACCGGTTTTATAACCATAATTACCAAAACGGGTTTTTAAATAAGTATATATAGATGTAAGCTGCAACTTATAATAAACAGGCATAAGCACCCAGGCAATTACCCAGTAGCCAAGTACAAGGCCAAGTACAAGTTCGTAATAAGTAAAACCACCTGCTTTAACTGCACCGGGCACTGATACAAAGGTTACTCCCGATATGGAAGAACCTATCATACCAAATGCTATAAGGTACCATGGCGATTTACGGTTAGCCAGGAAAAATCCTTCGTTGGTGCTGTTACGGCCTGTAATATACGATACCAACATGAGCACAGCAAAGTATGAGATAAGGCAAATAAGTATGGCAGTGGCTGACACTATTCTATCTTTTTACCGGAATAAGCCTTCCGGGTAATTACCTTTTGTATTGTTCTTTTCAGCACCATTTCGGCCATGCAGCGGTAATAAATATCAACCGGCATGCCTTTAAGCGATTCTATATGCTTCTCGCCAATATCAATCCTGTAGAGTATTTCAGAAAGTTGAGGAGTTATTTCAGGCAAATATTTTTCTAAGGACAATACTACTAATTCAGCCACATTATCACCCTTCAGCATTTCTTCGGCAATCTTTATAACGTCTTCTTTGCCCAAATCTTTATTCAGTTGTGCAAGCACTTCTTTCCAAAAATCAGGGTTAGCGGTATACTGGTTATACTGCTCTAAATACGAAAAATCGTTTTGAATAATATCTGTCATAGGCCTGTCTGTATTTCTCTTCAAACTTAGCAATTTTGTTTTGACGGGCTGATGCCTTTTCAATATACATTTGCATTATGAACGACTTTTATGATATGATTTATGAGGTGGTACGACATGTACCCAAAGGCAGGGTCACAAGTTATGGAGCTATTGCCAAATACCTCGGTTCGGCACAATCATCGCGAGTAGTTGGTTGGGCCATGAACCAGGCACACGGAAAAAAGCCACCCGTACCTGCTCATAGGGTGGTTAACCGCCTGGGTATGTTATCAGGCAAGCACCATTTTGGGCATCCGAAGCTTATGGAGCAAATGCTGGCAAAAGAAGGTATAAAAGTCAAGAAGGATATGGTGCAGAACTTCAAGAAAGTGTTCTGGGACCCTGCAATTGAGCTGGTATTATAATCCAGTGCCTTTCGCGTTAGGGATTGGAGTGAAAAGCCCGCAGCGAAGCGAGGACTTGTGGTGTAAAGCCCGACCCGACGAAGGAGGGGAACGCCCTGATAAATATGATATAAATTCATAACTTTACCTAAATTTTAGTGATATGATAACCCAAGAACAAGTAATAGAAGCGCTTAAAAACGTAATAGATCCCGATTTCGATAAAGATATTGTTACCCTTGGCATGGTAAAAGATGTTGTGGTTGATGGTAAAAAAGTAAATTTTACCGTTGTACTAACTACACCAGCATGCCCAATGAAGGAAATGATACACAAGGCATGTATCAACGCTATCATATATTATGTAGATAAAGAAGCAGAGGTAAACGTAAATATGACTGCCAAAGTAACTACCAGAAGAGAAGCTAAAGGAGCAGGCTCGGTGTTATCAGGAGTTAAAAATATTATTGCTGTTGCATCGGGTAAAGGCGGCGTGGGAAAATCTACCGTTGCTGCTAACCTGGCTGTTGCGCTTGCACTGCAGGGTGCAAAAGTTGGTTTGTTGGATGCCGATATTTATGGCCCATCGATACCCATGATGTTTGATGTAATAGACGAAAAGCCATTGTTAGAGGATATTAATGGCAAGACCTATATGAAGCCCATTGAAAACTACGGAGTGAAAATGCTCTCAATAGGTTTCTTTGTTACCAATGCGCAGGCAGTAGTGTGGAGAGGCCCAATGGCATCAAAAGCTTTCCAACAACTTATTAATGATGCTATTTGGGGCGACCTTGATTATATGATCATTGATCTGCCTCCGGGAACAGGAGATATACAGCTCTCCTTGGTTTCCAGCGCGACCATTACAGGTGCAGTGGTAGTAAGTACTCCGCAAAATATTTCGTTAATGGATGTACGCAAAGCTGTGAGTATGTTCGGCCATAAAGATATTCATGTACCTGTTTTAGGAATAGTGGAAAACATGGCATACTTCACCCCTGCTGAATTACCCAACAATAAATATTTTATCTTCGGTAAAGACGGGGCTAAGAACTTAGCTGATGAATTAAAGGTTCCTTTCCTTGGGCAAATACCAATTGTACAAAGCATTTGCGAAGCAGGCGATGCAGGCCGCCCGGCAGTATTGCAAAAAGACACTCCGCAGGCTAAAGCATTTTTAGATTTGGCAAGCAACGTTGCACAGCAAGTTGCAATTGCTAATCATAAGAAAGAAGAGAAGCAGTTGGAGACGGTTTAATAAAGAAGCTTTACTCCTTTATAAACTTATCATTATAAGTACTGCCGTCAGTGCCTGTAATCTGGACCATGTATAAGCCATCGGCATAATCACGGGCATCTATAGAAAAGGTATTATTCCCTTTAGCAGCATTAAAAGAGTAAGTGTTTAGCTGCCTGCCCGTACTTAGCTCTAAAACTTTCAACACCACTACTCCGGCTAAACTTGAGTTATAATTAACACCTAAGCTGGTGCGCACAGGGTTTGGGAATACACTGGTACTTTGTGCTGCAGTAATAGTAACAGGTACCACATCTGAATAGGTGAAGTTCCCATCAAAGTCAGTTTGCTTTAACCTGTAATAATCTATTCCAATAACAGGTTTAGTGTCGATAGAAGCATAATTAAGTGTTTCCGAACTGCTACCTGCGCCTGCTACAGTTGCAATTTCTGTATAAGTTACACCGTCAATTGAGCGTTCAACAGTAAACGACTTATTATTTTTTTCACTTGCTGTGATCCAATTAAGGTTTACAATATTCTCATCATTATTATACACAGCAGTAAAATCTACCAGTTTAATTGGCAATGGTGAAGCAAACAAACCAAGCACCCATGGCGAGAAAGTACTTATTCCGGAAGCAGTAACATTACCTGTCGCACCTGTTGAAGTAACTGCCG
>Ga0206875_1038_pt1 | contig 35131 bp, 50 predicted proteins | sample Alteio_BWOrgCont_9_FD_152616 | JGI IMG/M metagenome (GOLD analysis project Ga0206875, IMG submission 152616) | Enriched cells from forest soil in Barre Woods Harvard Forest LTER site, Petersham, Massachusetts, United States -... | ecosystem: Environmental > Terrestrial > Soil > Temperate forest > O... | reverse complement strand
GCTCTTGTACCCTAACGAAGACGCCCTCCTTCAAGTGCAGGAGAAACTGAGGCGAGCCGCTGGCGAAGGCCATGCAGGCGCTGAAGACTGGCAAGTGAAAAAGGATGGAACACGATTCTGGGCCAACGTCATCACCATGGCCTTGAAAGACGAGCGTGGAAATTTACAAGGCTTTGCCAGAATCGTGCGCGATTTTAGTGAACGGCACGGGAGAGATCAAAAGCTACGGCTCGGACGCGAGCGCCAACGGCCCCTCCCGGCGGGATCGACCATTGCCGGGATCGTTTCCGGTGAGTTTGACCGGATTCCAGAGGCCAACGATGCGTTTCTGGAATTAGTAGGATACAGCCGCGAGGATTTGCAAACAGGCCGATTGCACTGGCCGGATCTGACACCGCCGGAATATGTCGATTTGGACGAGTTGGCACACGAAGAAGGACTACGGTTCGGAGCTTGCACGCCCTTTGAAAAAGAGCTGATTCGCAAAGACGGGGATCGAATTCCGGTTCTCGTTGCCACGGCTGTCCTAAAACTTTCGCCGTTTCGATGGATCACATTCGTACAAGACCTCAGGCAGCGTGACCGGCTGGAGAACGTCGACGACGAAGCCGTCGAGGTCCAACACAACTTTGAGGAGATTATAGGTATCAGCACGGCCATGAAGCGTGTTATGGGGCAGGTGGAAGTAGTTGCGCCGACCGATGCGAACGTTATGATCCTGGGCGAAACTGGCACGGGAAAAGAATTGATCGCGCGCGCCATCCATAGAGTGAGTCCCCGCAGGAGTTTCCCTTTTATCACCTTGAACTGTGCCGCGATTCCGACCGGATTACTCGAAAGCGAGCTGTTCGGTTACGAGAGAGGAGCCTTCACTGGCGCTTTGTCGCAAAAGATCGGACGATTCGAGCTGGCGCACCGGGGAACTTTGTTTCTTGACGAAGTGGGCGACATTCCCCTGGATCTGCAGCCCAAGCTACTTCGGGCTCTGCAGGAGAAGTCATTCGAGAGGTTAGGCGGGACCAAAACCATCCCGATTGACGTCCGGCTGTTGGCGGCAACCAATAGGAATCTCACCCAGATGATGGGGGATAAGCTCTTTCGCAGCGATCTTTATTACCGGCTGAAGGTGTTCCCGATCATTACACCACCCTTGCGGGATCATCCGGAGGACATACCTATACTTGTCCGGCACTTCACCAAAAAGTACGCCGCGAAAATGGGTCGGGCGATTGAAAAGATCCCGTCGGACACGATGCGCGTCCTAGCAAGTTGGCCGTGGCCCGGGAATGTACGAGAGCTTGAGAACTTCATTGAGAGGGCTGTCATCCTTTCCCCGGGTCCCAACCTCCGCGCTCCGTTGGCTGAACTCCGCGTGGGTGCATTGCAAACAGTCGGCGCTTCTACTCTTGAAGAAGTGGAGAGAGATCACATCCTACGCGTTTTCCAGGAGACCGGTGGTGTAGTCAGCGCTGCGGCAACTCGGCTCGGGTTGCCGCGGACGACCTTGAACGCCCTGATGAGGAGGCTAGGAATTTCACGCACCGATCTTTGACGGCGCCCGCTAATTCTTTCGCTCCATAAACACGATGTAGTTGGCCCTGGCAGGATGAACCTCTCCCAGGGCAATAGGGGCTGGGCACGTCAAGCGGTAGCCGTGTTCCGCCATTTTGTTGAGTGCAAATCCAATCTCAACTTTCAATGACTGGGCCGAAGCGTGCAAAACCGTTTCAGTCTGCGGGCTCGAAGGCGTAATAAAGTGCACGTCTCCTTCGACTACACCAATGACTATGTATTCTGCCGTGTTCCTTTGCGGCACTGTAGGGCTCCTTGTCGCGAATTATCTTCGACCATTCATAATAATCTTCATTTGATTGACCGATCGCGGACCGACTTGCTGGACTCTCCGAATCCTCATCTAGCGGCGGATCGCATCCCTTCGCCAATCGCCGCCATAACGCTGGATTGTATCGAGAAGAGCGGCTTTGCGAATCGGTTTCGTAACATGCGCCGTACAACCGGCCTGGATGCTCTTCGAAGCCGCCTCCGTTTCGTTGTGCGCAGTCAGCGCCACGATCGGCACAGCAGGCTTTTTATTCAGGCACTCCGAGGTTCGGATTTGACGTGCCGCGATGTAACCGCTCATCTCTGGCATGTCAAGGTCCATCAGAATCAGATCATACGATTTATCCGCAGCCATCGCTACCGCGATCCGACCGTTATCGGCCGACTCGACAGTCCAAGGCGCCTCCTTCAAGAAAGTTCGAATCAAACGCAGTGTGTCGACGGAATCATCAGCAACCAGAATCTTAAGAGGGCGCAGGTCACCGCGGACTGCCGCTCCGGCCTCGCTCAACTGTAGGAAATCCACCGTCGGCGCCGCGGGAAGATTTACATTGAAGTGGAAAACAGTCCCTACCTTGGGCTCAATCTCGGCCCACAAGTCGCCGCCCATCATTCTAGCCAGATGCCTTGCAAGCGCGAACGCAAGTTCATGTCCGCCTCGCGTTGCGGTCTCGTCGTCCAGTCCACCGTCGAACAAGCGGCTTATACTCTTGGGAGAAATGCGTTGGCCATTGTCAGAAACGCTAAACTTGATCTTGATTCCGTTGACGAAGTTTGAATCGTACTCCACGTTGACCCAGATCTCACCTTGTTGAAGTCGGTCGATGGCTGCGCGCACCAAAGTGATCAGGATCTGGCTGAGCCGCTCCGGGTCCCCGATCACGGCAAACGGCACTTCCCGCGAGACATGAAACGCAAGTCTAATCCTCATACAACTGGTTAGGATCAACATCAGATTCATCGCTTGTTGAAGAGCATCATGCAGATTGAAGCTCGTGGAACACAACTGCAGACTGCCCAGCTCTGCCCTCGTGAGATCGATGATCTCGGCACCTTCTCTGAGTAGAGACTCAGCGGCAATGCGCATAGCACTCACGTTGTTGGACAGGTTTGCGCTCAACTCCGACTCCCGAATCACATCCGTTAGTCCCAGAATCAGGTTCGCTGCCGTACGAATCTCATAATTCATCCTGACGAGAAGCCGATCGCTACGCGTTGCCGCAGCGCGCCATTCGGTGGCGTAACTTTCCTCGGATGCACTGCGGGCCGGTGCTTCTCTTGATTCATATTCATTCATGACGCTCCTCCGATCATTTGCCATGACCACGCGGTCGCGCAGGCAGCCGAGGTGACTGGCCGGAGTCGCGAATGCGCCGGATACGGTGGCTGGTAGGAGGATCGGACCGAGGCACCGCTGTGAGCTTCAGGGTCTTTTCGATAACTGTGGTTGAACCGGTAATGTGTTCTGCGGAAAGAGGGTTCACTGAGGAAAACATTCGTCTGATTTGTACGTCATAAATAGGGCTAACTCTACCGCTTTTCAGCAGCTGTCTGTAATGGCCACGCCAAACGACCACAGATGGTTAATATTAACCTCAACTGACCATATGTGGTTGTTGGCCGAGGGGGGGGCTGCGCGCGGTCCGCGACAAGCTGTGACAAACATATATTCGGCTAGTTAGAGGACACAGGGTGTCAGTGTCTTCCTCTATACATGCGATACGACTATCAGCAACAGACTGGCGTGTTCGACTTCATTTTTAGCGGAGCAGCTTATGGGGGCGATAATGAGGCCGGTCAGGATCTCTAAAATGCATCCCCACACCTTTCCGCATGCGCGGATTGTCGGGCCTACTTCCAGCAACTTCTGCCGCATAGCGGGTCGGGTGGCAGTTGTTCAAAACTGCCAGGAAACGATGACTCTGCTGGGCCGCCATTCAACGCGGGCACTCACTGACATCGCTACCCAAGCGGGCAGATGGTTGGCTTGACCTTCGCATGATACGAAATTGATACTGCTCAAACGCGGTAGCGAAATCGGACGCCCCGCAACGAAGGAGCCGGCCGGTGGTGCAAAGCTGTAAAGGTATCTTTCCATCGAGGAGTTGGGGCCATTCAATACTCATTTCCGCCCATGCACCAATGCTGACTTTGTGATGAGGGACTCGGTGTTGCAAGACCACTAAGACGCCGCCACTACTTATGTTGACGGTCCGGCCCGAGCCAGAGAAGAAAGCAGACGGTCCAGAATGGCAGCGGAAGCGAACGCGCAGATTCATCGGATAGCGAATCTTTAACCGGCGTTCCGCTGCGATTGACTGGTCTGCCTCCGGGAGAAAGAGGATTCTGCCAAATGAACTAGTCAAGGTGGGCATCAGGCTAAGCGCAAGCTCCTACGGCGGCTCATACCGTCAAGTAGATTTCTTGCGGCCCCGGCCCCGACAAATGGTTTGTAGGGGCCGGTTCTCGCGCGGAAAATAGAACCATTGCGCGAGCAGGAGGTTCCGCGAGGCTCCGCTCTCCCCAGCAGAGAGAAATCCTTCCTTTCCCAGCCTTTTCGAAATGACGCGGAGGATTTTCTTATTCGGAACACTCGCGAGACCAAGGCCTCACTCCTTTCGGTGCGCGCACAAAAGATTCTCGTCGTCGAAGGTGCATCGGTTCTAGTCATGACATGACTCGCTTTTCCGAAGTCATTGTGGCTCACCTTACTGCTCCCGAGACCGCGCTTGTCGTCTGCGCGCTCACGTTCAGCGCTCGGCTTACCTTCTCGACCAGCTCTGTGGGCCGAAAGGGCTTCGCGAGACATTCCAAACCGCGAAAAACAATCCCGGCGTATCGTCCAGACATAAAGAGAACGGGCAGTTGTGAATCGATTTCCAGAACGCGAGCTGCCAGTTCGAAGCCATTGAGGTTGGGCATCACCACGTCAGTGAGCATGAGCGCGATGCTGGATTGATGCTTTTCATGGAGACGGAGTGCTTCTTCTCCATCGGCGGCCGTGATCACAGTGTATCCGGCGTTTTCTAACACCACTTTTGCGAACCCACGAATGCCGAAGTTATCGTCAACCACCAAAATCGTCTCGCGTTGCGTATCACACGTCAGGGTCATGGCATGTAGCCTCCTTTGACATCATTCTCATTGCTGTTTTGGCGAGCGGTCCGCAGCCGCGGACTGCATTGGCGGTCCGAAGACGCGTCCGCCAACGACTACAAAGGGGGAGGAAGGGAACCAGGGGGAGGAAAACAGCCTATCATGGATTCCCGGTTCGGTCTGGTCAAAATTGCTCACCTACCCGGAATAGATGAATGGAGCGGGTGGGCGGGCAGTCCCACGAAATACCATGGTTTGCTAACGGAAGAAGGGCGGCTGTCATTTCATGAAACGGGGGATACCGCCCGACCACATTTCATAAAAACTCCGCTTATCTAGCAGGCTGCGGAAAAGCGTAGCGGAAATTGCTCCGGTGAGCTTTTCTGAGTTTTGACCGCGACTTTTCGCGCCGACTGGATGCGATCTGCGAGTAGCTTCACGACCTCAAAGTGGCCGCGAAGCCACTTTCGGCGTTGCTCAGGCAGGTTGGATCATCAGATTGCGCATCCGAACCAAGTTGTAAGCCGCTGCGGCGAAGGTGAACATCCATCCTACCTTGTCCGGCCCACGGAATCGCGTCTTGCGTTGCAAGGCCACAGTCTTCATCCACCCGAAGACCTCCTCAACACGCTTTCGTTTTCGCTGGCTGATCGCATAACCCGGACGGCTCGTGGTCCGCGCGTCGATCGCACTCCGCCGATTCGTATCGTTCTGCGCCACATGCGGCGTGACTCGGAACTCCCGCATCTGGTGCACAAACTCCGCTGTGTCATAGCCGCGATCGGCACCCAGTGTTACGCGCTTACTGCCACCCGGAATCTGCTTCGTCATCAAGACCGCCGCCTCGCGCTCGGCTGTGCCTGTCGCCAGGGTCACGCATGTATTCACCACCAGCCCGTTGCGATTCTCAGTAAGGATATGACCCAAGTAGGCCAACCTCGCTTCGCTCCCTCTGCTCTTCTTGTACAAACGCGCCAGTGGATCAGTCTTCGATTGATGCGTATCGTTGGAGCGCTTCTGATTGCGGTAATTGATTAGTCGGGTCGCTGCCGGCATCCGGGGGTGCAGGGGGCTTCAAGACATCATCGTCATCTTTGAGTTGGAAACTCTTCTGTCCCGCCCAAGCTTCGATCAGCGTTCCATCCACGGTGAAGTGCTCATCCGACAACAGCCGTTTCCGCCGAGCCTGGCGCAACACCACGCGGAAGAACTCTTCGGCGATCTCGCCTTCCAGCAGCCGGTCGCGATTCTTGGTGAACACCGTCGGATGCCACACCTCTTCGTTCATCGACATCCCCACAAACCAGCGGTACAGCAGGTTGTACTCCATCTGCTCCATCAGCATCGGCTCGCTGCGGATCGAGTACAGCATCTGCAGCAGCAAAGCCCGCAGCAGCCGCTCCGGCGGAATCGACCTCCGCCCGTCCTCGTCGTACAGGGTATCGAAGCGTCCGTCCAGGGCTTTCAATGCCTGTCCACCATGGCCCGGATCGGCCGCAGTGGATGGTTCGACGGCACTCGTTCCTCCAGCGATCCATACCCGAATAGCTCATGCTGTGTTTGGTCTTCTCCGCGCATAAGCAAAAGACGATCTCATTCGCTTTTTGGATACTTTCCGGTGGAGCTTTTCAGCAGCCTGCTAGAAAGCCCCCATTGCTGGGCTCGATGAAAAGATGACGAATCGTGCCCCCAAAATGACCGCCGAGGTCCAACCTGATCCAGCTAACGCCAAGTTCTATTATCCACAAGAGCGAGGTTGGGATGACGGTGGTTTCCAAACACGGCCGGAAACGGTGATGGTCATTTGGGGAGGCGCGCACCGCGCTCTCCGCGCTTGTCTCCATGCTACCTTACGCACACCGTTCAGGTCGCTCAGCGCGCTGATCCGGCGCTGAGTCCGGGGCGCGGTCGCCTGCCCAATGTTCTCCTCGATCGGTTGCCTTCCCTCCATGCCCTCCGCCAGCGGTTGCGCACTGTTGTTGGACACGTCGACGGGAGTATGCAACCGTCCGACTCCCCACCGGCGTGCATGTTGGAGTCCTGGCTCATGGCCTTCTTCCAACCGGCCCGGAGCATCTTCCGCGACGGGGCCGATGGGGTCTCCCGGTTCTCGCGAGTGGAGTTTCCATGCATGCCAGGGTTTTAGCATGCGCGAGGTCCTCCTCAATACCCTGCCTGCATTTCCCCCTGTCAACGCTTCGATGGCAGCCTCGCGGCTGGCCACGCATGACTCGGGGCCAGGACAGCTCGCTGCACCTTCCCGTATGACTCTTTCATTCACAACCCCACACCGGTTTTATCCCGCCCGCGCATGCCTTCCAGCCACGCAGCATTCCCACACTTTGCATAACTGTTCGTGTACTGAGGCCATGCGGTCTCGCAAAGGAGAGCAGTCATAGCTGTGAGCCGGGGCGACACCGTAAGGCCGGATGACGGATCTCCCTGCCCCGTTTATACAGCGGCCCGGCGCGCCTCAATTTTGAAGAGCCGGAAGTATGATGATGGAGCACCACGCGCACCTCTGGTTATAACCACCTGTGGTCAGTTGAGGTGGTTTTTAACCACATACCGTCATTTTCATTTGGGCTATCTAAGCCATTCTTGAAAAGTGATATGCGGGGTCTATTTTTGGAGCGGGAATCGGACGAGTGTTGTGCTCAGTGAACACTCTTTCGTGTCCTCGTGCGCGCAAGCCCAATCGGGAAAAGGAAATCCAACATAAGCCTTTCAGCCCGAGCAATCGTGGGCGTTCGGGTAACGCTATGATCGAGGGCGTCTTCACCCTCCTGCCGACTTTTGCGCTTATCTTTGCTTTCGTCGATTTCGGTTTGTTGCTATTTCGCTGGGCCACCGTGCAGAACGCGGTCCGGGAGGGATGCCGATACGCGATTACGTTTCAGACCGGTAATGGGGGCCAGGACGCCGCCATCGAGGCGGTGGTGCAACAGTACGCGATGGGAGTCGTAACGACCATCGACAGTCCCCAGCATATCTTTGTGAAGTACTACTCGACGAGTAATTTGAATACAGCCATTGCTTCGGGTGGGAATGTGCCAAACAATATCGTTGAAGTATCGGTCCAGAACGTTTCCTGGGCCTGGCTGGCGCCACTGAGCGGCAGCTTTGGAGGTCGCGTTCCTTTCCTACGCGACCTGACACCGATCACTCTGAACGTGTTCTCATCGGACATCCTAGGTGGCTACCCTGCTGGCGTTAATTCGGTGCACGAATGAATGGGGCGACAGCGCGGCGAAGAAGGAGGCAAAGCGGCCAGGAGATAGTGGAGTTCGCTTTGGCGGCGTTACTGTTCGTGCCCGTGTTTATTGGAGCCTTCATTGTAGGCATGAATTTGATTCGGAGCATTCAAACTAATCAAGTGTGCCGGGATTTGGATGATATGTACATCCATGGTGGCGACTTTTCCACTTACCCGCTGCAGCAAGAGGCGCAGCGTCTGGCGCAGGGGTTGAATCTTCAAATCGGGACTTCCTTTGCAGGAAACGACCAATCCAATACGGGAAACGCGGGCAACGGATTGGTAACTGTTACGCAAATTATGTGGATTGGATCGACCACGTCAGCAAGCTGCCTAGCGGTGGGAGCCAGCAATTGCATCAATCAAAACAGCTTCGTCTACACGCAGCAGATCCAATTCGGCAATGGCTCGCTTGCCAACTCGAGCACGGTTACTTTGGGAACCTGCCCTCCGGCGATCATCAACAGTTCGGGAATCGTCCAGAATTACATGACCGACTCACGCGCGGCGCTTTCCGGCAGCGCCCAAAGCAGCATGCAAAGCCTGTGGCAAGGGAATAACGGCACTACCAGGGCTCTAAGCGACCAGCAAGTAACCTTCATTGTGGAAACCTATTTCCAATCGCCGGATTTAGCCATTGGAAGCTTGTCGGGGAATGGGGTTTACGCGCGATATTTTTTCTAGGACGAGGTGGTATGCATATTTGCCCAAACAAGAATAGTGAGAAGGGCGCGACTCTGTTTATCGCGATCGCGGCACTCGTGTGGCTGGTTCTGCCGATGCTCGGTTTGTTCATCGATGTAGGAGTTCTTTATTCGGCAAAAGCGCGGCTGCAGGCGGCCGTGGATGGCGCGGCTCTGGCGGCGGCGCGCGCGCTGAACCTGGGGCAAGATACCTCAACGCAGGCGGCGTCGGCGCAGCAGAATGCAGTCAATTGGTTCTATGCAAATTTTCCGAGCGGAAACTGGGCGACCTTCAATACAGTAATGACTACCGCCAACGTGACCGTTGTCAACTCTCCCAGCAACGCCAATCTCCGCCAAGTCACAGTTACTGCGAGCACCAACGTTCCCACTTGGTTCATGAAGATGCTCGGTTTCAGCTACACTGCCCTGACGGTCAGCGGTCAAGCTTCCCGCAAGGACCTGGTCGCGATGCTGGTGCTGGACCGCTCCGGGTCGATGTGCTCGATCAACGGCGCCACGGCGGTTCAACCTTGCTACAAGAGCACTGCGAATAGTCCGTGCGCGGCCATGATCACTGCGGCCAAGAACTTTACGGGGGCGTTCGCGGAGGGACGCGATCAAATCGGCCTGCTTACCTTTAGCGACGGCTTCTATTTGGAGTCGAAACCCACTACTAATTTTCAGACCCTGCTTGGCTACTCCAATTCTTCCGGCTCTGGAACCGGGACGATCGACAAGATCTCCTGCAACGGAGGCACGGGTACGGCTGGGGCAATCTCTCTGGCATACAACGAACTATACAAAATCGCTGAGCCTGGCGCGATGAACCTCATTGTGCTCGAAACGGACGGTTTGCCTAATACGCTTGTCTATAACTTTTATCCATCGACGCCCGCTCCCGGCGCGCTAAGCACCACCAGCAACTGTGTGGACGGTAACAACCTAACTTACAAAAACGGAGGCTGGAAGACGTTGTCATCCGCGCGGCAGTGGATCTCGGGAATCCCCATGAATACCAACGGGACCGGCTATATGGCCAATGTTCCGGCAGGCGCAATCGGGGGATTCTACACGTCCGATCCCGCGCAAGGCTCCTCTATCACTGTTCTTTTCAATCCCGGCCAAACCGGCGATAGCGGCAGCAATAACAGTGTCTACCTCCCCAATGCCAATGGATGTAAGTTCGACGGAACCACCACGACGACTTACTCCGATTTCAACTGGCTTCCAAGCCAAGATGTCTTTGGAAATCAAGTGAACCCGTCCAACGCCTATTTATCGCTCACTCTCACCAGCGGTTACAACGATCTAGTGGGAAACGCCAGCATGGATTGGCCACACACGCACGCAGCGGCGCTGAATGCAACGGATAATGCAGCTTACAACGCTCGCACTAATGCAACCCTGCCGGTCTACTTTTTTGCAATTGGGTTGGGCGGCAATGACGGAAACCCTCCGGATCCGATTTTGCTGCAAAGGATGGCAAACGATGCCAGTGCGGATCAATTCAACAACCCCGCGGCGTATCCGGCTTGCTCCACAGTCACCAGTTGCATTACCTACCCGAACCAACCGCAAGGCCAATTCATCTATTCACCAAACACGGCGCAGCTCGGCCAAGCGTTCCTAGCTATCTCTTCGCAGATCCTACGGTTGAGCCACTAACAAACGTGGGCCGGGCGCATGAGAAGTTCTCTGACCATCTGTTAACAAGCTGCTTTGATCGCCGCTGGACTACTCGAAGTGAATCTGCGCGTGATGTCTTACCTGAACGAAGCTGACATTTCCAAAGCATTGAGATCGAAATGGGGCTTTATCAACTCTAGAGGCTAGCAGACTCATGAAATAGTTCTTCGGCGACACTTCTTGCCTATTATCAACGATCCTATCATAAGCATTTACGCGATGATTGTGTGCCCGAATCAGCGAGTTTCCGTCGTTCTGGCTCACTCATCCCTGAGCTTATACGGCGGGAATCACTGCAAGGTTCCGCACCCGCACCACATTGCAGGCGGCGGCCGCAAAGGTGAACACCCAGCCAATTGTGAACACGCCTCGGTGCCGCGTCTTGCGCAGCATTCCCACCGTCTTTAACCACCCAAATGCTTCCTCGATTCGTTTTTGTTTGCGCCGGCTCACCTGGTATCCGGCATGCTGGAGCGTGCGCCCGTCGATTGTGCTACGGCCCGATCGATTGATATTCTGCGACACGTGGGTGTCATGTTTCGGTCACGCATTTCCTGCACAAAGCCGCGCGTGTCATAGCCTTTGTCGGCGCCCACCGTCACCCGTTCGTCGCCGTCGATCCTGCCGGTCATATCGAGCGCAGCATCTGGCTCCGCCTTCCCGCTGCACAGCACCAGTTCGGTGTCCACTACCAGTCCGTTGCGGTTCTCGATCCGCACGTTACCGAAATAGGCCAGCTTCGACTCATGGCCTCCACTTTTTCGTGCCAGCCTTGCGTCCGGATTAGTTGTCGATGCATGCGTTGTCTGCGCCGCTCTTCACCGTGAAAATCAATAGTCAGATTGCCGGGGTCCTCCGGGCGCGATGTGCGATCTTGATCTTTAAGTTGAAGACTCTTCTGACTTGCCCAGGCTTCGATCAGGGTGCCGTTCACGCTGAAATGCTCATCCGACAACAGATCATTGGCGCGTGCCTGTTTCAATACCTGTGCGAAGAACCTCTAGGCGATATCGCGATTCAGCAACCGGTCGCGATTCTTGCTGAACACGCTGGGGAACCACACTGGCTCGTCCATGTTCAGCCCCACGAACCAGTGGAACAGCAGGTTGTATTCCAGTTGCTCCATCAGCATCCGCTCACTGCGAATCGTATACAACACTTGCAGTGGTATCGCCGCGACAGTTTTTCCGGCGCGATCGAGGGCCTACCCCAATCCACGTAGAGTCGCCCGAACGATCGGGATAGTCCTTTCAAGACCACGTCCACCATGATTCGGATCGGCCGCCACGGATGATCCGCCGGAACGCGCTCTTCTGGAGACACGTAAATGAACATCGCACTTTGCTGGATATCTTTTCCTCACATAAGCTAAACCTCTAAGGACGTTGTTATGTCCTCGAGGGGGCCTGCGTTGAATGTTCGTGTCCGGTTAGATGGTCCTGGTGTCCCTGCTGCTCGGCCGCTCGATGCGCGTTGGCGGCCGCATCGTGTAATTCGGCGGCCCGTCGGTGGTTCTCGTAGTGTGATTCGTTGTTATAACGAGTGGACATGTTAGATACTCACGATCTGACCCGACTTGCTATGGGGTTCCATTGCCAGTTTGTACGCCTGATCGGAGTACTCCACTGCTCGTTGCGCATGCCAATTTCTAGTTTCGTTATCCCTTTTATCATTATGTTATGTATGTTATGTTCGGCGGAAATACGGTGGGCGTGGGCCGCGAGTTCGTGCTGCTCGGCGGCTCTGCGATGTGTGTTGTTTGCTTCATGCATGGTGTTTTCTCCTACGGGGTACGTGCCGGCCAACCTTTTATGAGATCCACTTCTATTAGGACAGTAAGCAACCCGGATGTGCGCAGTCGCAGGAGATCCCCACCTCTCCTTTCGCATCTTCGCAGCGGTGGCTGCAGTATTCTTTGTTCTCTGTTACGGTGCACCGGCAGCCTGGATCCGCACCTTTTTGCTCCTCAACATTGGACATTATCTTTCCTAGACAAATCTTCACGCCGCATTCAGGAGAGTGACAGGGAGGGATTCCGTTCCATCCTGGCGATTCCGCTCGGCAGCATCCTGGCACTGGATACAACAAGCCGCCCATGGCAAGGCTGCGAGGCGCTTGGTGCTGATCGCCGATTCGCATTCCATGCATGCACCGAAGCTAACCTCATGTATACGGCGCAAGGCGTCCTTACATCTCGCAGCAGCTTGGAATCGCGATCTAAGTGTCGAATCGCCAGATCTCGCTCGGTCGCGTACTGAATTTCATCCATCAACTTCTATCCACCGAGACCGAACCCGCAGTGGGTTTATGTGACCAACACAAGCACGCTGTGCGATACGCCTATAAGAATGGCGATCTTAAGGCCACCGGAGAAGCCCAGAAGCTGATCACGGATCTTCCCTCAGGTCGACATTCAACCCGCAACATTGTCTTCTCCAAAGACGGCAAGAGCCTATTCCTCACGGTTGTATCGGCGTCCAACAACAACGACAATGGTGCCGCATCCCACTGCGCCAACATCCTGGAGTACACACCTGAAGGCGAGTTCGTTGGAGTCTACGCGTCCGGCATTCGAAACCCTGTGAGCCTCGCGATTAATCCGGAAACGGGCGAACTGTGGACTTCCGTTAACGAACGCGACAATCTGGTTCCCGATTACCTAACACACGTCGTGAAGGGAGGTTTCTACGGCCGGCCGTGATTCTACCTCGGAGGCAATCAGGACCCGGCCCATGCTGGCAAACATCCCGAGTTGAAGGCCAAGGTGATTGTGCCGGACGCCTTGATTCAGGCCCACAGCGCCTCCCTCGGGATGGCCTTCTATGACGGCAAGATGTTCCCCGCTGAATATTCCGGCGATGCGTTTGCGGCCGCGCACGGATCGTGGAATCATTCCCAGGGCTCGGGCCGCGAAGTGATCCGCATCCCTATGGAGAAGGGGCGATCTACAGGGGTCTATCAGGATTCCTCACAGGATTCACCACTGATGGGGAGGCTTGGGGCAGACCCGTCGGAGTCGCTGTAGCTGCCGATGGTTCTTTGCTGGTGACAGATGACGGTGCTCGTGTGATCTGGCGCGTGATCTATTCAGGCAAGTGAGAGTGGGGCGACGCGTGTTTTGTGAATCAGTCGCCGTCTCGTGTTCCCAGATCCCCGGTAATCGGCACTTCAGTGGTATTTCACTTCGGGGCGCACTTTGTCGCCGCCCGGCACGCAGCAGATGGTGGCGTCCTTACGTGCGATCGGCGTGACGCCGCATGTGGCCCAGAATGGATACAAGAACCGATCGAGCGCGATTGATGCGCGGAGCACGAGGCACGAAGGCCGCTGTGAGCCAACGCAAGCTCAAACGCGTCGAGGAGATCTTCGGCTGGATCAAGACGGTAGCCGGCTTGCGCAAGACCAAGAATCGGGGGCGGAAGCGAGTTGGTTGGATGTTCACCGTCGCAGCGGCGGCCTACAACCGGGTCAGTTGCGGAGGTCGCCTGAGCGGGGCTTGAGGGGCTCGCCAGGCCGCTTAGAGCGGCTTCAGCAGACAGAAATTCTGGTTCAAAACACGAAATAGACCGGGCGCGCTCCCCGCAGTGAGCTTCTTCCGCAGCCTGCTAGTCTAGGTCGTTTGCGGCGCGAAGCCTCGGCGTGTCATTTTGCCCCAAACCCTCTTCTTCTTCGCGCGCAATACGTCGAAGATGCCTTGGAATCTCCAGAGCGCGTTAATCTGCCGGTAGCCGAAATTTTCGATAAAGGCAGCCACGATCAACGAGGCGAGGTCTAAAGGATGAGCGTAGCGCCTGGTAGTGAATTCTTCCAGGAGAACGGCGCTAATGGAAATCATTGTTCCAAACAGCACTGAGCCGACGAAAAACAAGAGAGCGCTGGTAACTGAGATGAAACCGACTAGCAGGCCTACGATTGTGATGACATAACCAGTGACTTCAATGCATGGACCAAGTATTTCAAGCAGCAGAAGGTAAGGCATCCCAAAGCAGCCGACGATTCCAAACTTTGCATTGAACAGCATGCCGCGATGCTTCCACATGGATTCAACTCCGCCGCGCTGCCAGCGTCTGCGCTGGACTTTGAGATTGGCTCGCGAATCCGGGACTTCAGTCCAACAAACCGGCGTTGGCACGAAAACAATTTTGTAGTCGCGCTTTTTCTCGCGGCCGATCCGATGAAGCCGTATGACAAGTTCCAGATCTTCGGCCAGGCTGCCTCGTTCGAATCCGCCTGCTTCTATGAGGCAGTCTCGCCGGAATAGGCCGAACGCGCCGGAGATCAGCAGGAGTGAATTCATATAGCTAAGGGCGACACGGCCTCCGAGAAAGGCCCGCAAGTATTCAACGACCTGAAATTTTGTCAGCAGGGAGCGAGGTGCGCCGACCGCCGTTACAGCTCCCTGCTCCACCTTACAGCCATTGACCACCCGAATGATTCCGCCGGCCGCGATCGTACGCTCGTCTTCGAGGAAGGGCCTCGCGACTAAGAGCAATGAGTTGCTCTCCAGCAGAGAATCCGAATCCACAGCGGCGATTAGTGGCGTGCTGGCATAGTTGATCGCAGCGTTGAGGCTGTCCGATTTACCACCATTCTCCTTGTCGATGACGAGGAGCTTGAGATTTTGTGATTCATACACCGCATTTACCGGTGCGGTGACAAAGTCGTGAAGTGGCTGCCGGGTAGACTTATACATATGAAACTCTTCGATCAACAGTTGCAAGGTCCGGTCGGCGGAGCCATCATTTACGACGATGACTTCGTGCTCCGGGTACTCCAACTGCAGCATGGATCGTGTGCTTTGCACGATGCTAAGCTCCTCGTTGTGAGCGGGGGCGATTATGGAAATCGCCGGCATCAGTCTCGATTTGAACAATGGATCGCGTTCCACCGATCCCTCGGTGGTCCGCTGCGCGCGTAAAACGAAGAAGCCAAGAGCCATGAGCACGAAGTAGTTGAAATTGCTGACAAAGGCATAGACGATGATGACATCCAAGATGATGTTGATAAGTTTGTAAAGACTGGACACTGATTATCCTCTTTCGGCCACTAACGAATGTTCCAAAGCCTGCAGGGCGTATTGCGGGCGCGCGCTGGAGACGACCTCTTTTTCGAGCAGGTCTTTTCCTTCCGAGCCCATTCCAGCTAGCGCTTGGGCGGCCGCCAATGCGGCAACCGTTCCGCCCGTGCGCAGTTGGTTTACTAACACCGGTATCAACGTTAAAATGCCCATATCCGAGGCGGCCTTCGCGGCCGGAGCATGGGCGCGTTCATCCGGGAAGTGGAGTAAATTAAAAATCTCTTGTGTGGCCTCCTCATCCGTTGCGCTCGCATAGCGTAGCGCCGATACCGCTGCCAGACGAAGGTCGATGTCCCGTTGAGCGGTCAGACGCGAGAAATTGTTGATCGGAATCCAGCGCTCCCAAGCACGCAGGAGATCGACGCTCGCTTTGGCGCGGCGAATGTCGGTCGATCGTATGCCGTCGGCCAAGTACCTTTCACAAATCAGGGTGGCGAAAGGCCGCAGGCTATCGGCCAGGCGAATTCGCCCAAGCAGACTCTGATCCGGCAGCATTTTGAACACTTGGGCAGGGGCATCAGCCGATCCTGAAGCGAGCGACGCACAAGCGGCTTCGATCCGGGTTTGCTCCAAAGGATGCAACAGAAGACGGGGGTCAATGGGTTGACCGATGCGCCCTAGATTCGCGAGCGCCGTTTTCTGGACCAGGAAGTTGCGGGATCGGACTGCGTGTCGCCAGCGTTCCGCTAGTCCGAGTTCGACCGCCAGAACGCTGAGTTCCGTATTGATCTGGCCCCCGAAAGAGGATAAGAACTCCGTAAAGATAATTTCGAACGGGCGGTGATGATGCCGGGCGAGCCACCGTAAGCGTTCCCGATCGCCATCGCCAGCAGCCACGTTTGCCAGTGTTTCTCGAATTTCCGGAGAAATGCGAGCCGCCCGCACACGCGCGACATAGCGAAGCGACTTCGCGATAATCGAACATATCGCGAGTATAACTACCAGAACCATCGGCACAACTGCCAGGCTTGTGGCAAACGGCAATAGTCGGGCTACGGATGATCCAGAAAAGGAAGATGATGCCCGATAAACCCACAACACTGCTCCAACATAGAGAGCAACCATCAACGTAATGCTGACCCAAACGCGGATTCTGGACGATTCGGAGATTTTCACAGCGTGTGCACCAGCGCTAGGAGAAACATGTTTTCAAGCGTTCCCGTGGATCGCCTCGCAAGCGTATAGGTGGTTTCCGCGCGTGTCTTCTTGGTGAAAGCTAACGTGACTCCGCCAATATAGCTGTCCCGTCTGAAGGCACCGAGGTCTGTAGGCAGGGAGAGTTGAAAGATTTCGGTGCCATGCCCGTAACCTACTTGAAGTGTCAGATTCTCTCGAACGCGGGAGTTGAAGCGTAGCAGGAAAGCTGGCGTCGTTGCACCCTCCACCCGGTTGGCCGCGACACTCGCCAGGATCCACATCGGCTTCTCAAAGTAGTAATCCACGTCTCCGATTGCGGCATCGACTTTCAGGGTTTCAAAGGCGATATGGCGGCAATCCACCCCCAGCACTAATCCGTGCACTAAGGTGCGAGACATCCCCAAAGAAAGGTCCTGTCTGGGGATGATATCCCCACCACCTCCAAAGAGAGCGGCGGCTCGCATGCTAAAGGCACCGCCGAGCTTCCTGCTGAAATGTAGCCCTCCGCGGCTCCCGGCTTGGCCAAAACGGTTCAAGTGAAAAAAATCGAAACCTATGTTACCCTTCCGGTTGAAATACGTGGCGCCAAACTCCTCAATGGCTCCAGGCGTGGTCCCTGGTAAGGTGTCAGCCTCGTATGAAATTCGAAGTTCGATCGTGTGATCGGGAACAAGGCTTTCTTTCAGCTGGAGCGCTTCCTGGTTTTGACCATCAAAGGCCAGACACTTTGCCAGATGCAACTGTGCCTCCGTATCGTCTCCCTGCCAGTGGTAGTAGCGGGACCATGCCAGTTCGACGTCTGGGTTCGACGGTGCAAGTTCACTTGCTTCCGTGAGCAACGCAAATGCATCCCGGTAAGAGCGCTGCCACATGATCACGTTAGCTTTGCCTAACATAGCGTCGACATTCTTGGGATCCAGCGCCAGCGCCTTCGAGTAGAAATCCCCCGCGCCGGTGTAATTGCCGGTCCACGCTGAGAGCTTGGCGATCCACACAATGAAGTCCACATCCGCTGGACGGTCCGCCAGCAAGGTTCGATAGAGCGGCAGGGCGTCGCTAAATCGTTTTTCGGACACTGCGGTCCGCGCCCGGCTCTCAAGGTCCTGGGCATCTTGGGCGAGACAGAGACCCGCCACCCAAAACAACATAATCAGCAATCTGTGCATCATGTCTTCCTCCTTGGCAAGTACCTGGCGACGCGAGCCGTGACCTCCATCGGGTTAAACGGTTTCGTAATGTAATCGCTGGCTCCGCAAGAAAAACCCTTCAGAACGTCGGCTTCCTGTTGTCTGGCGGTGAGCAGCACCACCGGAATGCGCGCGGTCAGGGTGTCGGCGCGCAGATTGGTCAGCACTTCGAATCCATCAATACCCGGCATATTCACGTCAAGAATCAGAGCGTCGGGCAGAACATCACGAACCATTGCCAGCGCTTCGGTACCACTGCGCGCGAGGTGGCATTCGGCCCCCGTTCGACGCAACACCGCAGTTAACAGCGCCCCGATTGCGGGATCGTCGTCGGCGATAACGACCTGTGGCGGCCCCTCCCGTTCCACGGGAGCGGAATGGCCCACGATTGGGGAAAGCAATTTGCAACAGCGCAATAGAAGTTCTTCAGAATCCCAAGGCGTGGTCAGGAAGTCGCGAGCAGGCGTATCGAGCGAGGTGACTTCGTCGGATACACAGGCGCGCGAACCAACGAGGAGAATTGGCTTGTCCAAGCCGGGGCTTGTCTTATTTTGACAAGCAGAACCGTCATTACTGCCGAGATTCAGTATGACGATGTCGAATCGCTCGACCATTGCCGGGGAGAGGCCTTCGGAAGGCGCCTTGATGAGGAGCGTGAAAGATTCCGCGCGATCCAGCACTCCGCCAATCCGCCTGGCTTCCTGTTCGCCAAAACCTGCCAACGCAATGCGCTTCCCCGACAGCGTTTTCACGATCTCAGGCGGCAAAGCGAGTTCAAATGCCGGGGCCGCGGCCGCCGCCGCGATCAGTGTCTTGAGCTCATGGAGGGCTGCTCCGACCGCTGGAACGTCCACTTCCTCCCCAGATTCGACCAGCGCTTCCGCATTCCTAGCCTGGTCGGTCACACCTGGCATTCCGAGAGTGCCGGCGACACCAGCCCAGCGATGCAGCACGCGAAGCAGGCGTGCCTTATCGGCGTGGAACTCGGCGGATAACAATTCCTCCAGTTCCACCAACGATTCAGCAATGAAAGTATTTCGCAGATCCCGCAAGAGATCCCTAACATCTCCTTGCGCTTCAGGAATGCGAGATTTCTTCTCGATGAAGGAACGAACAGTCGCTGGAAACGTGGAGGTGTCGATGGGTTTTAGGATGTATCCGTCGCAGCCAGCGTTCAGGCATCTCTGCTCGTCGTCTTTGCCTCCGTAGGCTGTTAGGGCGACAATGCTGGCGCCCTTCATTTTGGGGTTCGCGCGCAGCTCACGCGTTAGGTCCAGTCCGCTCTTCCCGGGCAATTGAATATCCATTAGAACCAGACTGGGTTTGAATGTAGTCAGGACATTTAATGCCTCGGCGGCATTACCTGCCGAGCGTAGGTCATAGCCCTCTTCGGCTAGCAGCACACGCACCAGCTGCACGCTCATTTGGTTGTCTTCGACAATCAGGATTGATTTATTCTTCACGGTAGTTAAATCGGAACAACTACACACTGACTTTACTTAAAAGGCGTATTTTTTTAGCTCGGCGAAGATGATAGTTCAGCAATTTAATTGTGTCCACGTATTCATCCGCCAATGGTCGGCAACGAAACGAAATAAAGCCTAGAGATGAGTATCGATTCTTGCAGGCATAAGTGCTCACGCAACGTCTGTGTGGCGCACGCTTCCGAGCGTGTGCTCCAACCGGCGTGAGAAGTGCGGAAGACTCGGTTGCGGAGAAACGCAGAATCAGAGCGGGTCATTTCGCGATTTCCTCGGCGACGATGGCCTCTTTGGATTGGTCGTATCCATCGATCCGGCGGATTACACCGATGAGCGATTGCACTTCGCCCGTGACGGACTTCAAGTCCTTGCCTGCTTTGATCGACTGTTCCACCAAGTGGGCAGGTTCGGAAACGGGGGCGAAGCCATACCCGCCGCATACTCCGAGAAGCTGATGGGCAAGCCGTTGCAGTGCGGGAAGATCGTTGCGTTTCAGAAGATCGATCATTTTACCGACGTTTCCGGGAAGCCCGTCGACAAATTCCGACATGATCCGCATGATCCGCGGATCTCCGGCAAGGTTGCTCTTGATAACGTTGCAACCGGCGGTGGGAAGGGGTGATCCGGCGTCCGCCGCCGCAGCGTCGTTGGGCACGGGTGCAGGATGAGTTCCGAGGTGCTCCCGGACTGTTCTCAAGAGTTTATCCTCCTCAACGGGCTTACTAAGGTAACCGGTGCATCCGGCCGCAAGGCATTTGTCGCGGTCTTCCGCCATGGCATACGCAGTCAGCGCGATGATCGGTGTTGCCAGTCCCCTGCTGCGCAGTTCGATGGTGGCTGCGTAGCCGTCCATTACTGGCATTTGCATATCCATCAGGATCAGGTCGAAAGTCTGCGTGGTCGCAAGATCGACAGCGATCCGACCGTCCATAGCGCTGGCCACGGTCGCTCCGGCATCGCACAGTTGCATACGCAGCAATCGCTGATTGTCGGCTCCGTCTTCCACCAGAAGAATGCGCCCGTGAAGTTGAATATCGGCCTGCTCATGCGGATCCGCTGGTGTGGGCAATGTTGACTCGGTCAAGCCTTCCAATCGCTCCACACCGGCGGAGGGTCCGCCGTCGACCCTCATCGTGAAGGTGCTTCCGATGCCGGGCTGGGATATGGCGGTGACATCACCATTCAGGAGATTGGCCAACTGCCGGCTGATGGTGAGGCCCAATCCCGTTCCTCCGAACTTGCGGGTGATCGACGCGTCGCCTTGGGTAAAGGGGATAAAGAGCCGGCCGACCAGTTCCTTCGACATTCCGATTCCGGTGTCGGACACGTCAATACGTAGCACGATGTTCGGGCCGCCGTCGCCCTCATCCGTGACCCGCAGGTCGATCCTTCCAGATTGGGTGAACTTCACCGCGTTGCCGACCAGATTCACCAGGATCTGCCTGAGCCGCAGAGGGTCAGTCTGGATCACGTGGGGAATCCGACCTTGGAATGTGACTCCGAACGCTAGCCCTTTCTCCGCCGCACGCGGACGCATCAGTGAAATGATCTCCGACAGCAGCACTCGGAGGTCGCAGGGAATGCGCTCCACTTTCAGCTGGCCAGCCTCAACCTTGGAGAGGTCGAGGATTTCATTGATGAGTTCCAATAGGTGCAAGGAGTTGCGCTGAATGATCTGGACGCAGCCGGCCTGCGTGCATTCTTCGGGGCTCCTGTGCAGCAGCATGTCCGCGAAACCCAGGATGGCGCCCATCGGCGTGCGGATCTCGTGACTCATGTTCGCTAGAAACTCGCTCTTGGAGCGATTGGCGGTCTCGGCTTCCCGTGTCGCGTTCGCCAGATCGCGGGCCAGTCGTTTGCGCTCGGTGATATCGCGAATGTTGCACTGAATTACATTATGTCTGCCTTCCCGGTAGACGTTGCTGACGAACTCGACGGGGATGTGCGAGCCGTCTTTGTGTTGCAGCGGAAGATCCTCATAGCGGATTCGGCCAAGCCTTTGCAGTGTTGCCATGGCTTTCTTGGACATTTCGGCATCCTGGAAAACACCGATCTCCCACAGCTCCTTTCCCAAAAAGTGTTCCCGGGGATAGCCCAACAGACCGGCCATGAAGGGATTGACGTCCAGCACCTTGGCGGTCACAGCATCCAGGATCATGATTCCGTCGTGCGCCGCCTCAAAAAGGCGTCTGTAGCGAATTTCTGAAACCTTCAATCCCTGTTCCGCTTCCACTCGACTGCTGATGTCATGGAAAACCAGCACGACTCCCGCGAGGATGCCCGCGTCGTCCAAAATTGGAGAGGCACAACCATCGATGGGCCACTCGCCGCCATCTCGCGCGATGAGAACCGTGTGGTCTGCCAGATCGACGACCGCGCTGTCGCACGTCACGCTTGCGAGGAGAACCTCCACCGTCTGTGAGGGTTCCTCGTTAACGGTCTGGAAGATGTCCCTCAAGTGCTTTTGGAATGCGTCGTTCTCAACCCATCCCGTAAGTTTTTCCGCAAGCGGGTTCATGAATCGGATGCGGCTTTCCAAGTCGGCGACGATGACGGCCTTTCCGATGTTGGCCAGGATCGCGCGGTTCAGGGCGACCAGGTCGCCAAGAGACGAAATAGTGTCCACTGAGAGAACCATTCGTCCGACTTCCAGCCCACAAATAGGCCCCAGAATATTACTTTTCAAAAATTGTCTATACTGGCCAAGCAGATTGACCATATATGGTTAATAATCACGTAAACGGCCACATGCGGTTATATTCAGAACTGCGCGCGGGTGTTCCTTCCATGATCCTCCAAGCCGCTGTAAGCTGGCGGTTTCTCGCTTGGTTTAAGTAATGTCAACAATATTGACAGAATGTGAACCCGCGATTCGGCCGGCGCTCCGCCGTTCTGAGAACCTACCTCGATTCGGGCAGTGAGCGATTGCGACCGAAACCAGGACTGCGTGGAGCGCAGAGTATTGTGAGCGCTATTGAACAGACAGAACGCCTGCGAAATGCGTAAATAAGTCCACACATTTAGAAATGGGGGGCGTTCAGATGACAACGTCCGTAGTGTCTTCGATGCCATTCCTTCCTGGCTTCACCAGCAAAGAAAGCAAGGCCCCCGCCGGGCGAGCTTACCGCACAACAAAATCTTTCGTGGCGGTCCAATTCGACCAGGATGGAAAAGGACTGATTGCACGTCTGCCGGAGGGAGCGATGCTTCGTGTTATCGGGCCATCTTACTGTGTGCCCGAAGGTTTCGAGGTTATGTTCGAGCACCGGCGTTACAATATCTTTGAAATCGACCTGATGGCCCGTTCTACTCTGATCTACGAACCAATCCGAGCGAAGCGGCGCGCCATGGCAGTTTCCGCCCGAGGGATCATCATGGCAAGCTGTTACCGATGCGGAGCTCCAACGCAAACGCACAACATAGAGCTTTCGATATGCGCCGCGCGTTCGGACGCCTTGGTTACTGCAGAACCTAAAACACCGCCGACTGATGTGCAATCAGGTCTGCCAGACAACTAACGGGGCTGGAATCCGCGCCGCTAGTTCGTGGGCCTTCGGTACCGCGCAATGGTCGTCATTTTGCACGTCAGACACGTTGCTCTTCATGGTCCGCACAACGATCCATAAAGCAAGGGATCGGGACAGAGTCAAGTCCGAATCGGTCTTCCTGCTTAACGAGTTACCTTCAAGCCAGGCGAACAAGACGGATCTTCAGCCCGAAACAGGCGAGACTGCTGGCGGCTCCTAACCGTAGCATCCCCACCTGTGATCAAACGGCGCAGCTTCCGTTGAGAATCGATTCCGACTATACTGTGGCGAGGGCCACATTTGCGGCGTGAGGATCGAACCCCATGACCCGATGTACAAGTTGCGGCCCAGGCCGTGGCGTTGTCCATGAGCCGGTAGCGGGACCTGCCATCGTTCCGCTACAAACGCACTTGCCCAAGCGAGGGGAACGCAAACCGCTACGAAGGGTCGAACACGAGATGAGAGCGTGGAGCGATGTCCGCCAGAGAAGGATTGGCGCGGCGGGTCCTGCAAAACGCTTGCCTCGGGCGATCTCGTGTCAACGCAAGACGCTCTCCAATTGCGAAACTCGGCACTTACTCTCGAAGACGCCTTGCTCCCGCTAGAGAAGAGATTGCACGCCGCATACTAATCAAGGAACGCAGAAAGCCACGCTCTGCTTAGATCGAGCGCGCAGATTTAACTGTTGCCCGTTGTCGGGCCAAAGTAGAAAGTTCCTAATCCCACCAAAGTAGAAGGTTCGTATTTTGAGGGTTGGTTAGAAACCCTCATGGTATGTTCGCACAGCTTGGCCGGGGTCGCGCCTGGGGAAGCCGAGGCGACGGAGTTGGCTCCGGGGAGCAATCGGCGCGGGCCCTCCCACAGCGAGTAACATCCGGGTAGTCTCAACCGGCCGCCGAAGAGGGCCTTTGCGCAACGAATATCCATTGCTGCTGGTGGAACTTCCGAGCGGAGGCTTTGGGCCATACAACGCGAAGATCGCCGGACGCCAGTCCGGCGCACAAAATGGATTACTCCCCGATGGCTTTCCACAACGGTGGGCTAGGGCGATCGAAGAATCCCTGCATCCAGCCGCTCTTCCTTCCCGCATTGTGATCGTTGCGGCGGGTTTGCCAATTGCCGGAGGGGGAGAAGCCACCTGAGCGGCACACTCGGCGATGTTTACGTAACGGCCCTGGTAGCGAGCCTTTAACTCGCTATTCAAGCGCAACTCCACACGCAGGCGCTGATGCCGCATGCCGGTTTGCGCATCTTGGCGCGCAATTTGGTAGGGGCGGCCGGCGAAGGAAAACGTGTAGTCATTGCCGATGACGCGCTGCTCGACGTGACACAGGATCGCGGCCAGCTCCAATGGAGCGGTGAGCGGCGATGGTGGTTGGGAGAGTCCCGGACCGGCCGCGCGAAACGCACATTCCACTCTGGCCAGTATTCCTTCTCCAGAAACGTATTGGCCGCTTCGCGGGTCGAGATTTTGGCCAGACGCAACAGTTTGACCAGTCGGTCCTGATCCGTGAAAAAGCTGCGTTCCACGCGCCCTTTGGCCTGTGGTGAGAACGCCAAAACCGACCCGATTCCCACTCCCGAAGCGCTCGACCCAGTTGCGTTAGCCGGTCGGCTTCCCGCTGTTGTTCTCTGCTCTCGTCACGCTGCGGCGCCACCGTGAACATGGAATCCCGATTGGTGTAAACTTCCACCATCCGTCCGTGTTCTCCAGGTACTCCCACAGCACGCCCATGTTCTGCGGCGTCGTGTCGCGCTCCACAAACCGGCCCCAACTTCAGCTGGTCGCATCATCGATCAGCCGCCCCAAGTAGCGCGCCGGCCCGCGGCCTTCCAGCCAGTCGTGCTCGCTGGTGTCCCACTGCACCAGTTCACCAAACGCGCTGCGCCGTGGCCGCCAGCAGTGCACCTGCTCGATCCTCCGCGCACGACTTTTCCATAGTCCGGCTTCGATCATCCATCCGCGCAGCGTCTCGTCGCTTAGCTCAATCCCATGCCGCTTGGCTAACTGCTCGCTTGGCGAACGTCGGTCCAAAGTCGTGCCAATCGGGTTGCATCAGAATCCCGATGGCTTGGGTCTGCACCCCTCCCGAGATCTTGCGGTTCGCGCCCGCCCTTGCAGCCCATGCACTACCACTCGGTCGCCCTCGCATTTCATCCGCTTCAACAGCTTACGCACCCAAGGCTGGCTCACTCCCATCCGCTCGGCCGCCTCCCGCTGCGTTATCTTCTTGTCGCGCGCTCGCTTTAACCATTCCAGCCAGTCGCGTTCCTCTTGGCTCATCGCGATTCGTTCCATCCTTCAGCCTTTCGGCTGTCAAGAGGAACTTTCGGTGATTATGCAGTTGACACACCATACCCCCGGCGGTAGGGTGGGAGTGGCGTGACAGGCCGGTATTGAAGAATCCGCTAAAATGGGTTCAGGTGGCTATGATTGCATTCGAGTTCAAGCCGGAGAAATTCGCGAGTGCCGTTGCATACCTCGTGAGCCTTCGTCCTGGATTGACGAAGAAGCAACTGTGCAAGCTTTTGTACTTGGCCGACAAAGAACACTTACTTAAGTTCGGTCGGACCATCACGGGAGATAGATACTTCGCGTTAGAGCAGGGTCCGATTCCTACAAAAGGACTTGACGCGATGAATCTGAAGGGTGACCGGAGAAACATTGAGGCGCTCCTCAAATTCGGCAGGCTGTCTGGATGGGTTTTCTGTTTGAGTCAAGATCCTGATCTCAAGCCCTTGTCCCGATCTGACATCGGAGTGTTGGATCAGATATCCGATCAGTTCGGGGAGTTCCCGGCGTGGCAACTCGAAAAACTAACCCATGAAGAGCCTGCCTACAAGAAAGCAAAACCGAACGGCCCGATGAGCTTTGAATTATTCTTCGAGGGCCATGCGGAGTCAGAACTTCTGAAGACCATTCTGCTCGAAGGAGACGACATCGATCAGTCCCGTCCTGAGGTGGCTTATCGTTGAGGCTGGACGTAGGTACGATAGCGCATTGGCGCGATTTCACCGCAGGTCACGATAAGTACGTCTACATTCTCGGAACCAACGACCTTGGCGAGGTTCTGTCTTTTACGATTTCATCGCAAACAAAGTACTTGAGCCTCACACCGCACAAGTACGAAATGGTTGAGATACCTCACCGTCAGACTGATTTCTTGGATCGTCCCAGTTACATTCAGTGCTTCTTCGAGTTGACTCGCACCCATATTGACGCGTTCAAAGTCTTGGAAAGAAATGGATCAATAAATTACCGTGGTTGTATGCCTCAATTCATCCCGCAAATCCTCGCCATCGCTACTAAGTCGGTGTTGCTGGCGCAGGATGATTGCGATTCGGTCATCGCTATCTGTGCTCCCAAATAGTTCAGTGGTACCAAGCCCACTTGATGAACTTCACGGCCCAGTAGATCATAGACAGCACCACGAACACGCCTAAGAGCCACGCCAGGACTGCCTTCCCCTTTGCTCTTAGCTCGGTCCAATATTGATCGTCGCGCGCTCGCTCCAGTTGAAGAAGATGCTCTTTGGCGGACACCTCACTCTCGCGCTTCACCTGTTCCTGAAATTCTGGAGAACATTGGCGCAAAAGTTCGTCTTTGTCCATATCGTCGCGCTTCTCAGTAGTATACTTGTCGAATGAGCGGAGGGCGCGGGTGTCGAGCCCGCTCACGCTGGCTAGAGCGTGACCTCGGCTTATAAGGCCGGTCCATTACCGTTCTGGCAGCCCTCCAGAGGTTGCCCACCTCGGCCCGATCCAGCGCCCCTAGGAAGGCAGGATCGGGCCATCGCAAACTACTTCCTCACAACGCCGGTAGGCTCACGTTGCGCGGTTGCTCTTCTTATCACGGAATCAGTTTGAAACAAGCTTGGCTGCGACGCCATAGCGCACTCATGCGCGGGGCGGCTTACGGCTGCGTTTTACCTGCGTTCTTGCTGCGTTTTACCTGCGTTTTACTTATAACTATGTGCTCCGTCAATAGTTTGGAAAACACACGTCCGTAGGCTATCCTGCTCTTAGGATTTGGTTTGGATTTTCCGCTAAGGTGCCGTGATACGTTAGTCGGATCAATTCCGACCTTATCAGCGAGTTGCTCAATCGAGATCTCGTCGCATTCGACGCGTAACTCTTCGAGTTGTTCTCCGAGGGTTTTGCTTAGAGGACCGGCCGCCCCGTCGGTGTTTTTATGGGAAGCCTCCGTCGGTTGACTTGAAATGAGTGCCCTAATGCCCGCGAAGTGTTCCTCGATTGTCTCCGTGGTTGACTCCTCCGATGGCGCATCCAATTCTTGATATGAAGGGTGCGCCTGAAGGTCCGCCACTTCCAAGAGTTCGTTCTGATACTTTTTCCAAGCTGACGAAGCCGTAAATTCTTGCCAACGCTGGGAGGTTATATACCCCATGTCGCTTGTCATTTTGCCGATTGGAAGTTCTCCAAACTCTACTCGCACATCAATGGCTAAATGGCGCAGGAATTCCCGAGACGCATCATCCACGCGCGTTGCGGTCCAACTTCCTGAACGTCCAAGTTCGCATGCTTGGTGAGCGAAGGCTCCAAATACTCGAAGTATGTATTCGCTGGCCAAACGAGTGACATGATCCTCCTTGCTGCGAAAGGGAGGAGGTATTGGGCTAGCTCGATTGAGAGCAGCGTTCAAAGCCGTACTTGCTCTGACTTGCTCCGCAATAACGGCGGCCTGAGCATTGAATGGGAAATCGCGTGGGAAGTTCAAGTGCCTCTTGCGCCGAGCGCGAAGAGGGTCTACGATGGGGGTGTCTAGATCCCATCGAAGAGCCCCGGTCTTCGGGCCGGGCTTTTCTAATTTAGATCCAATTGTAACGAAGGAATAGACGTGAAGGTTGAAAAGCGACAGTTCGATGCGGTGCTCGCGAAACTCCTCAGCACGCCACCGATGAGCAAATCCGAGATAGTGACGGCCCCTAAAAGAGGGCGTCCTCGGAAGACGACTCCGAAGCGGACGCCTTCGCGGTAAGTTTTGCGTAGGGCATTGCGGCAGCTATCACTAGGTTCAGAATCGTGAGCGCAAACAATTCCTCATTGCGCCGATGATTGAACCGGAAGCAAAATTCTGCGAGGTAACGATCCAAGTGCTTGGTCGAAACCTTGTGGAAGGAACCTATCACGCCACGCTTGAAGAGGCTCCAAAAATTCTCAATGCTCTGCGTGTGAACATCTCCGCGAACGTATTCGAGCGCTTTGTGGCGCACTATGTCATGCCGATAATCAGCCTTCAATGATTTGTATGCGGCATACTCATCGGTGTAAAGTATCTCCGCATCGGTTGACACATTCTTGCGAACAAAGCCAGTCAAAACTGTTTTGCTCGGCGTGCTGATCTTTTGCACGCGTACTTGGGACTCCTGCTGTGGCGTACTGCGTTGCAGCGCTCCGACTACTCCCTGTTTTTCCCACGCTTCGCGATTGCGCCGTTTGTCGTAGCGGCCACCGACGTAGGTTTCATCGACTTCAACGGTGCCGGTGAACATGCCATCTATGCCTTCGTCCATCGCTTTGCGGATGCGATGATTGAGATACCATGCCGTGCGATAGTTGACGCCAAGGTCGCGCTCCATCTGCTTTGCAGACACGCTCTTTTTCGCGTTGCACATGATCCCGATTGCTAGGAACCATTTGCTCAATGGAAGATGCGAATCGTTAAACAGCGTGCCAGTCGTGACCGTGAATTGATGGCCGCATTCAGCATTGAGGCAGCGGTAAAGCGTGCGGGCAGGGATCACATGATCTTTCTCTTGGCCGGTGACTTTTGAGACGTACTTTTTCTTTCGCTTCGATTCCTCGGTAGTGAATTTAACAACCTTATCGCCGTCGCACTTCAGGCAACGCACACCCTCTGGCCAGCGTGCGGACTCCAGATATGCTTGGCACTGCTCATCGGTGCCGAAAGACTGTGTGATTTCTATGAGGCTTTTGCCGATCCGATGTGTCTTGCCTGCCATGAATTAAGTATGGGGCAATTCCAGCTTTGTGTCAAGTGCATAATCATCGAACTTTCCACTTTGGCCAATTAGGAACTTCTCACTTTGGCGCGACAATTTAACTGTTGCCCGTTGTGTTCTCGATTCAAGTTCTGATATTATCTACCAGGCTTCGCAATATTCCAGGCGACTGCGCTGGAGCGACAGAACTTTCCCGGCTTGATTGCAAAGATTTGAGCATTAGGGCGGGAAAGAAGCCGTCGGTACTCGTTTGTACTGACTAATCTTCAAGTACTTCGCAGCGTCTCTTCTCGGTTTCTCGTCACGACGGGAATCAAGTGTATTATGCGATCCTCCTGGGGATCGATCTGCGCTGAGTTCTCGCCACTTTTCTACATCCGTCCGTTTGCCGCTGCGGCGAAAGGAGTTCACGACATGATTTCAACCAAGCTGAGTCACTGCTTGATCATTCTTTCAGGTTTGGTGATTTTACCAACCGAACTGTTTTCAAGTTCACTGACGGTTCAAGCGACTGATGATATCTACGGGGCGGGCGGCATTCTCCCGGCCACAATCTTTCCTGGAACTTTTCCGGTATCGGTCAACTTTGCCGCGGATCCGAATCAGATATTGACGTTCTCCAGCGTGACGGGGACGGTAGGGTGTAACTTTTTCATTACGAACGGGCCAGATGGTACGTGCTTCCCTGGGGTCAACACGACAGTAACCAGCTATGGGGGCCTGTCAGGGATCGACGTATTTCAAGCCAACATGTTCTTGGTTGGCGTCTTTCTTGACTCGACGGCGCCGAGTGGTTCGGGCCCGCCAGTTCTCATGTATAACTATGGAACGGCGGGCAGCTTGAACACGACTAATAGCAGCTTTTCTCCGGAGCTTGATCAAGTGTTTTTCATCGGTGACGGTCTGACGGGAACGGGCGCAGGCCAGGAACAAATCTTTCATGTGCCAGCGGATGCGACGAGTCTCTACTTGGGATTTGCTGATTCCTTCGACAGCGTCCCATCGTTTTATGCCGACAACGTTGGTTCGTTGACAGCTACGTTCCAATTGACAACGCAGCCATCGTCGGTTCCAGAGCCAAATTCTGTCTGTTTGGTCACGTGCGGTTTTCTCATCGGAGTAGCGTTATATCGCAGGAAGTTTGGGGCGAGGGTTACGCGACTCCAGGTTGAAGCGGCGGTCGGACGGTCGGATATCTGGGAGCGCGGGCCGGTCAAGTAATAACGAGACTGGAGACTGATCCAAAGACGAGCGTTTACGGCTGCTGCATTGCGGCAGTCGCAAACACGGGTAACGAGCTTTTAGCAGGCTGCGGAGTGGGCTAGGATAAACCGGCAGGAGTTGGGAATGAAAGAGTGTGTGTCCAGCGAAAGCTGGCGTGATTAGTGGGAGGTGAGTCCCACGAAGGGTAAAAGTCAACGCCCTGTAGCTTGAGTAGCAGGAAGGAAACTGAAATTCCTGAAGCCTAGTGACAAAGGCATCTGTTAGATGGTGAGCGAGTCGCCGGACCGCAACGCAAGTGAACCCATAGATGGCCTCGAAAATTCTCGCCCCGAAGACCGAGCCATCACTCTTTTGGCGAAGGCAGCATGGAACGTCGCAGTTGACTGGTGCCACGGAACACTTCGGCGGGGTGGTAGGGACAGCACGGTGACAAGGTCATGCCGAGCGACTGGAGAAACCCTCCTCACATGGCTGAGAAGCTTTCTTCGGTCTCGTCATGACCTGGGAATTGAATCGTCGCCTTGCGGCAGCAGTTGATGATCCTCAAACGCCAGACCAAGCCGCCCACGTACTATCCAAGCTCGCAAGTTTTCGCACGATTCCATAGACTCAGAGACCTCAAGTAAGTTTGCTTCACGACATGAAGCAAAGATAGAACTCCAACGTGTAAATCGAAGCTTGTCAGCGCGAAGTGAGAAGTTCCGGGTTTTGTGCAAAATGAGAAGTTCCGGTTTTGTGCAAAATGAGAAGTTCCGCTTTTGCCGGCCGACTCTCAACGTCATGATAGTCTGAGCGCGTCCGCGAGGGATCGCGCCCAAGCGGAGATGCAAAGGCAGAGGCGATGGAGTCGGCTCCGCAAGCAATCGGCCTCCTTTAACGGTCGAAACCCGTGCGGAGGGCTTTCCTGTAGAGGATGCCCTTTGACGAGAGTGAGGCCTCCGATCCGAAGCTTGAGGCTTTGCATTTGAAAACACCCATTGCTTCAGTGAGATTCTGGAGCGGAGGCTTTGCATCAGAAACGCGAAGATGTCGGGCGGCTTTTGCCCGGCAGCCTTTATGGGTTTGGGCGGCCTTCTTCGTCGGCATCGACTTCAGTTTCTGCAATCGCCGGTTGCAACGATGGGTTGTCGTCCAGCCTAAAGCCATACATCCAACGCCGTCGGCCTCCGGTGGGCGGCGCTGGTGCCGGCTTGGGTTGATCGATCGGTGGTGCGGCAATCGGCTGAGCTTGCTCACACGGGCGCGCTGTTAGTTCCTCTTCGTCGATCAGCAAAGCTTGCGAGCGCCCGACTGGTAGCGTCGTCGACCATGGCGATCAGGTAAATCCTGGGTCCGCGTCCCTCCAGCCAGTTATGCTCGCTGGTGTCCCACTGCACCAACTCCCCGAAGCAACTCCACCGTTTTCGCCAGATGTGAATCTCTTGTAGCCGCTGCTTTTTTCTCTTCCAAAGCCCGGCCCGCACCATCCATTTCCACAGCGTCTCCCGGTTCACCGTGATTCCGTGACGCTGCTCCAGATACTCGCTGGCCCAGCGTCGGCCCAAAATCGGCTATACTCGCGCCGCACGAGTTTCCACCGCCCGCTTCTCCACCTTGTCGGCTATCCGCCGCGTTGAGGATCGTCCCCGCAGACCATGCACCACGGCTTGATCTCCGCGCTCCTTCATCCGCAAAAGCAGCTTCCGAATCCAGCGATCGGTCAGTTTCAGCTGCGCGCTGGCCTGCCGCTGCGTCAGGTGGCCCTTCCGCACCTCGTGCAACACCTTCAATCGATCTCGATCTCGCTGCGTGAGCAGCAGCTTCTCCTCTTCCATCCGGCCATCTTGCTGGTTGTCAATAGGATTTGCTGGAGGAGGAACTTCTCACTTTGCGGCGACACGGTAGGTCGAAGCTGCGGCGACAAGTGCTCTCAGCGAGAGCGGGGCTCAAGTAGTCCCAGGGGAAACCCCAACCATCTGTGGCCATTTGCCATGGTTTCTAACCATATATGGTCAATTTCTCTGGACACCGTAAACACTTCTTAAGAAAGTATTCAACACCCCTATTTATGAAGTGAGGATCAGACGAATAGTGCCATCAGTGGGCTCTGTTCCAATAGAAACGCACACCCACTTGTCGACAGTCCTTCAAGGAAGCCTGGTCGTCATAGGGGCGAGGACACACTTGGTTGAAGAATTCAACGACGCGCATCCCTCTGGTCAGCTATGCGAGCTGTAACGATAGACCTATCCGCATCGGTTGTCCTGGGTCTCATGGCCGCGTTCTGCTTGTTCCGCTGGAACAAGATTCGCAAGCAAGCTGTAAAGAAAGACACGTTGGATAGATTAGATCGCGCCGATCGCAGGGAGTTCGACTGGTATGCAACGTATCATGATCGTAGCTAGGCCGAGGCAAACGATGGTTCGGCTTCCCGGCCCAGGTTTGAGCGGATGAAGCAGCGCGCTTGCAATGTTCCAATTGCGGACCGCACCACGATCACTGCTGGCGTGGTTGATCGACTGGGAAATGCTGAGATAGTAGATTTGGTTATATCCGCCAGAAGAGAATTAGCACGGCTTGTCCTGCAAGTGCTCAGTTGTGGCGACAACGTGGCTACACAAGATGCCCTCCAATTGCGAAACTGGGCCGCCCGTCCCGAAGATTCCATGCTCCCACTCGAAGAACTCGCAGGTCGGATCCTGAGCCACGACGAAAACGCGATACCGTGTTCTTTGCCTGAAAACGAGGAAGACAACTGAGGCCTGGCGGTCGAATGTAGCTCTTATCTGGTGACGGCGCACTACCCGAGAAAGACTTGCGCTCCCCCCGAAGTTGTCTGCATCGGAACCTTCACGCGAGACGACGCAGACTATGCGATGGAACAAATTTAGAACATTGCCATATCCTCACGCTCAGAACTACAGGATCGTGGCTATCCAGCCGTTGAGCAGTACAGGCACAATGCCTTGAAACAGTTTTGATGGCCCACGGCTATCGAACGGACTATCATGACAACTTGCTATCGATGTGGCGCAAAACTTCAAATCCTCGAGGAAGGCCTTCCAGTATGCACGGAATGTTCGAAAATCCTATCCCAGAAAACCGATCCGGAATTGCGCGGTAAACAATCGAAACTTCCTCGGAAGAAACACCCTGTCGCAGATGCTCTAGCAGTCGACTCAAAACCTGCAATATGAAGCCTCGGACGCTCTATGCGCCATCTTCGCGACCACCCATTGTCGCCGCCGCTTCGTTCCCCATCTCGGCAAGGCTCGATTCGTTCAGCCCGAATCCCGCAGAAGGTTCGCGATGAGTTCCATTAGTTCCTCGACAGACGTTTCGCCATACAGGCGGGCAGGCCGAACCGATTTGCGCAGTGAAGAAAGTTCGGAGTAGATTTCGCCCAGCATTTTCAGGAGATCTGAACGGAATTGAGACAGGCGTAACTCTTGTTTCGTCATGGCGGGCCTTCAGATCTTGGTAGTGGGTGTATATTGAAGCCGGACTCTAGACAGAACCCAAATTCGGCTCACGCCGGACGGCAGAGCCGGAGCTATGGCCAAGGGTTGCACGGAGATCCTTTGCGAGGTCAAGGTGGCCTTGCTGTGATTTGCGCTAGTAGCGGGGAATCGGTCGATGTTTGGGGATCGATCTTTGGCGATCCCATCATCGCCACCGCGATTCTGGATCGGCTGCTGCATCATTCCACAACCATCAACATTCGAGGTGAAAGTTACCGGTTGAAGGACCGGCGGAAGGCTGGCTTGTTCCCCCGCGCCGATCAGGACAGCGAGCGGCTCCCTTTCTTTCCCCCGACAGCTTGCAGAACGGTCCTCGCCGTCCAGGGTCCGCTGCGCCGCGCAAAACCAGCGCGCCCTTGACCGCTCCGGGCCGTTCCACAGAATCCAACTGATATGAAAGAAAGGGAGCCTCATTAGGGTCATCAGAATTGGCACGGGCTCTAACAAATGGAAAGTGAGCCGACGCAGTTGCTGCCCAAACAGCCGCCACTCGTGGAACTGGTGGAGAGGTTAGCCGAGCAACCCACCGTGCCCGAGCGAGGCAACCTCCCAATCCGACACACGGTAGCGGGCCAGCATCGCTGGCAGCATCAAGTCTACGACGTTGGGTTTGACGGAACGGAAGCAACCCGGAGCCGACACGATGGGAATTCGATCTTTGTAGCCCAGCAAGAAGAGATTGCCCGGCTCCACTGGTGCCAGGAAACGCTCGATTTGGCAGCCCACTCGAACCAACGAGCGACCGATAACGTCATCCGAACCCGCGGGGGGCTGTCGTCGAGGCGATCAGGACAACCGTTGGTTCGGTGCGCAGGAGGTGTTGCAGGGAACGGGACACGGCGCCTTCCTCTTCGACCGAAGTGAGGAAAAAACTTGCCCGGGCTCCAATGCGATCCAAGCGCAGCCCCATGATCTTTTCGAACAACTGCCGGGCTCGTTTACCATTGACCGGGTCAGTGTAGAGGACGGCCACGACCGGAGTGCGGATGGGCCGGGCTTGCAATATCGGGCCTCGTTCTTTAACGACGCTAATTAGCGCCTCAAGCTCGTGCCCGTCAACCGCAAACGGAGTGCTTTTAACGCTAGCCACGCGTTGCCCGGAGGGAGCGTAAGAAAAATTCACGGAGGTGGCGATCGCCATACTGGCCGCGCAATTGATCTGCTTTAGCAGATCATCGTCCACCAAAACGCAACACGGCTCGGTGGTAAACAAGTTTGCTCTTCCCCCGGGTGCAAGACGGATTTCAAGGGCTCCACAGCCGATTTCGCACGCCATCTGCATGACAGCCTCGTCCTCGCTTACTTCACCTTCTTCTAACTCGGTTACCGAGATCTCGTTCATGCCCTCGGTCTCGAGAAGCTGAGCATCTTCTTCGCTTATCACGTGGCCCTTGCCGAGCAATTTCTTGCCACCCGCCCTAAATATCGGACAGCACAGGGTCCTTCCG